>OGKG01004778.1_pt1 | contig 11099 bp, 7 predicted proteins | sample 1572201 | NCBI WGS metagenome assembly OGKG01 (sample SAMEA2582146, study PRJEB24529) | metagenome | biome: Human gut stool | place: China | collected 2011 | reverse complement strand
AAGATGAGGGATCCCGTTGGTGATATTATACAGTTGACACAAAGAGTTTTCCCGCTTAAACCCCTCCAAATTAGATCCTTGAATCCAGACCAAATTCTCCTCTTCTATCGCTTTTACCCACTTTTCCTTGTCATCATCCATAGAAATCCCCACGATTTCAAGCCCCCGGTCGTGAAACTCCTCATAGAGCTTTTTCAACTGAGGAGTAAGTGCCCGACAAGGTGCACACCACGAAGCCCAAAAATCAATAATCTTCATTTTAGCCTTAATCGAATATAAGGTAAAAGATTTCCCCTCCGCATTCTGCACGGTAAAATCCGGAGCCACCTGTCCCGCGGCTAAAGCCTCCTTTTTACATATTTGCTCATTTATCGCTTTCCCTAAAGCATTTTGCTGCAACTCTGCGGACAACAGACCGAATCGTTTTTTCAATTCATCCAAAGGGAGCCTCTCGGCCCTATTGGCCAGTTCACATAGGGCGATATAGGAGTCTGCATGTTGAGTCAGAAACGCTTCTTTCTCCACATCGGCAGCCTGCTGCAGAGAATCCACAAACCCTTTCAATTGCAGGAAATGTTCACTTTCAGGATTCCTGATTGCTACCATATATTCATCCCGCACCTGAGCGACAGCTTTCGACAGGTTGATGTCGATAGCCAAATATTTATTGGCAAGTTGCTGCGTGTCACCACCACCCGAAATTTCACTGAATCCCAGATTACCAGGATCCAATTTCACCTCGTACTCCTTATCCTCTAAATAAATTACGGTCTGAGCAAACACCCCCTCAACCGACATGATTCCCACCGTCAATTCGGGAACACTCCCTTGCATCTCGAATTTCCCGTCCTTAATCTCCGCCACAGACAACGTATCACACATTTTTCCGTTATAAGTAACAAGAGTAACTTTTCCCTCTTGCACATCTCCTATTGTTCCTCGTATTTTATATCCTTCAGAAGAAGTACATTCCATAATCCCCATCCCGATCAAAAAGATCGCAATAGAACTAATTTTTCTTTGTTTCATACAAATTTATCCTGTGATTTATTTACAATCATCTTAATTTCAAAAGGCAGTCCTGAAATGCCAGAAACTTGCAGTCCCCTTGTTCAATTATTCATCCAGAATTTCAGCGTATCTCTGCAAATTGATCCCGTAAGTTGTTCTCATGTATTCCACGACCAAATCATATTTGTCATTAATAATCCGATTCCCTACCTGATCCAATGGATCTTCGGCATCAACAGGATACATCTCCCGAACTTCCTCTTCCGGGTAAGTCATTGCCACTCGGATCATATTCAAAAAATCCAATCGCACACGTTCTTCCACGGTTCCTGCAACAGGCCCCGGATTTTCATCATACACGATAGAGCCCCATTCATTCTCAAACAACCGGGTAATCCAAGGCATCCATGTCGGAGCGCCATAAGTTTGCCTTCCATTCAAATTGGTTATCGGTTTAAAATCTTCCCCTAATTGAGAAGCAAAACCTCTACGTTTGTAAGCATTATCCGGATCTTTATCACACAAATCAATTAATATGTTTTCAGCATAGAAATACTCCGGCAAATAAGGATTCTCTTCTTTCCATTGCTCAAAGGAAATATAACGCCTCCCTATTTTGGTCTCATAATCCGACATCCCGGCAAAACCTGGTGCGACCTCATAATCTCCTGTTTCAAAACGTGTTTTCAACCCCGGATAACTAAATGTACACGCAACCCCATGAATCTGTTCTGAAGTCAAACCAGCCTCCAATTCATCACTCGTAAAACTCAAACTCCAATAATCCAACCCATCTTTCTTAAATTGGATATGATTCTTTTGGTAGGTTTGCGAACGAGGATTTCCATCATTAAAATCATTTACCAAGTACAGATAATAGGGTAATGACCTCCGATCCTCTTCTTTATTCTTATCCATCCCTCCTAACAACCATTCTTTTACTAAATCCAGATATATCTGTATTTCCTCATTACTAGGAGTTGTACAAACATAAATCGGATCGTTATAAATTGGAGTTGTCCACATCCGATTTAAATGCGTACTATCTACATTTTTATAAATAATATACATCCCCCAATCTTTAGCTATTTGTTCAATCTCCCTATCCCATGGATCATTCCCTTGGGGAAATTCAAAATCAAGCAAATCTACTCTTTGCACGGTCCCCACTCCATCATCATCCGTACATGAAGCCAAGCCCAACAAGGCCAGCAACAACACCCTATATATTTGTTTTATCAGCATAACGCAATTCGATTAACATTTAAACATCATTTTCTCGGTTCATTTTGCTCCAAACCAGAATTATATTCAAAAGCTTCATTCGGAAGCTGAAGCGTGAAACCAGGATCATTTTTCTCCAACACATACTCGGAAGAATTGCCGGAAGCATCATACCAAACATGTTTTATCTCTTCCATTCCATAGCGACGCAAATCAAACCAACGATGATTCTCGAAACACAATTCTCTTCGACGCTCATCCCGGACAAAAGCGATCAACTCATCCGCGGCACTAATATCCGTACTCACAAATGCCGCAGCACTAAACCTTTTCACTCGTAATTTATCAAGCAAAGCCTGAGCCTTTATTTGAAATTCTCCATTTCCCGTTTCTTTATAAAGCATTGCAGCTCCCTCCGCCGCATTCAAATAAGCTTCTGTGACCTTAAAAGCAACGCCCCACTTTCCACCATTCCAAGAAACCTCTATATTGTAATTACTAACAGCCTCAAATTTACTCACGGCCTTTTTATACCTTGGAGTATATCCATAATCTATTACTTCCCACATTAAATAATGATCTCGCCGTAAATCCGTAAGATCATAAGTTCTTATTAAATTATCTGAAGCCACGGCAGGGATATAACTTGTGAAACCTTTATCTCCACTATAATAAACCCTTGTTAGTGGCAGTTCCAATACATCTCCTTGATTCCCAAACAAAAATATAATCTCCGGATTTTCCCAAGTATAATAACTCCTATAAGTAGGATTCATTTTCTCATTGGGTAGAGGCTCTCCATTTAAATCCAATACTTCGTAACCATAATCGGTAATAACTTTTTCCCCGTAAGCCAACGCCTGCGCCCAATTCTCCATGTACAAATACACGCGGGAAATAAGTAATTGCACACAAGGTAAATTGATCCGGTTATTTTGTAAACTCCACTCTCCTTCCGGCAATGTCTTAAACAAACGTTCCGCTTCCAATAAATCTTGTATTATCCGCGTATAAACTTCCTCAACCGTGTTCCTTTTCATTCCGCTTGTCCCCATCTCGGCCGTCAACTTCAAAGGTACTCCCGGCGAATCTTTACCCACAGAGTAAGGTTTTCCATACAAATTTATCAAGTGAAAATAAAAATATCCCCGGAAAGCCAAAGCTTGAGCCATGACCCTATTCCTTTCCTCTTCAGATCCCTGCACCTCATCAATATAATCCAAAACAGAGTTACATCCAAGAATTTTTTTGTACACTTCCCCGTAGGTATTATATCCACTAAACTCATCTTTCATGTTTTTAGCCCACGTGTAAGCCATCCGGATTTTATTTATCTTCTCTTCCTCAGAAGCATTCGCCTTCCAATCCGGCCGAATAGCCACATCGTCATCGAATAACCCCAACACCCCGTAAAACTGCCCATCACTATATCCCGGTCCCATATATACTTCTCCCAGCAACAATTCGTCTAATGATTTAACTAATTTGGGAACATATTCACTCTGGGATTTAGGCTCCAAGAAATCACCACATGATGCCATAAAAAACATGGTCACCAATAACCCGTATTTTATCATTCTATTCATAAAAACCTCCTTTTAAAAACCAACAGTTACACCAAAAGAGTATGTCTTGGGCTGCACGCTATCTCCCAATTCCGGATCAAAACCATGAAACTTTTTATCGGCAATCACAAACACGTTATTCATAATTGCGTTAAGCGATAAACTTTTCACTCCTATTTTCGCGCACCATTCCTCATTCATATTCCAAGTCAACGACATTTGTTGACAACGCAAAAAATCGGCATTTACAACCATCACGTCCGACTGTCCCCACATATCATACACGTTATACGATTTTCCATCTTGAAGATTAATCATATTAGGAATACGACCGGCATAAACTCCCGGAATATTTGTATTTTTCTCGTCTCCGGGCACTTTCCAACGTTTCTTCAGATCCTTACTCAAATTTACGTTAGATAATGGAATATTGCCGCTCGCGGGATATGGATTCGGCAACCTTTTCTTGGCTCCCAACAACAAAGAAAAATTCGCCCCGAACGTCAAACCTTTCCACCTCAAACGAGTTGTCAAACCTCCAGTGAAATCTGGCTCGGTTTTACCAGAATAAACAAGTAAATCCGTGTAATCGGAAATTTCCCTTAAAACAAGATTATTATCTTCATTTCTCACATAATCCCCCTGCTCGTCCTGCTCAAAAAGTAAATTATATTCCGGACTTCCGTCATTCGGATTGATACCTTTAAAATTATATGACCAAAAACTAGATACCGCATATCCCTCTTTCAATACCTTATCAGAAGATCCCGACAAATAATCTCTCAGCGTAATTTCACTAATCGATTGGGTTTTTGCCTTATTCCAATTTTTAGATGAATTTAACCCGATCGTCCAAGCCCAATTCTTCGTACGTATTGGTGTAATATTCAACGTGTACTCTACTCCGGAATTCACAATACGCCCACCGTTCACCTCTGTTCCTTCCCTACCATACTCTAAGGCTATTCGTTGATTCACAATATTATTGGACGTTCTCGTGTAATATTCCAAGTTCATCGTGATCCATTGAATAAATTGAACATCTAAACCAAAGTTCCAAATCTTCGTACGTTCCCAACTCAAATGGGGATTAGGAATACGAAAGATAGTCGACATATAATCACCATAATAAAGTTTCGTGGTCCCCATGCTCAATATTAATTCAGGACTTATTGAATTCACCGCATTTCCCTGAATACCATAGGACACTCTCATATTGAACTGGTTCAATATATTAGAAATACTATTCAACCAAGGTTCTTGAGCAACATTCCAAGAAAGCCCGAAAGAATAAGTCGGGTCGAAACGTTTATTCTGATCCTGCCCGAAGCGATTGGAAGCATCGTTACGTATACTGGCATTCAACACGTATCTATTTTTATAAGAGTAAGCCAAGGTGGCAAACAAGGAAAATTTATTATCCGTCAACGTGCTTCGACTCCATCCTGCTCCATCATACAAATCCTCTAAAATTCCCCATCCTGTTACAGGAGCATTACCAATAGGCACCAACTCCTTTATTGGTGTCGGTCTTATAACACTCTCGCCTCTTTCTGCCACGTATCCATAAATTTTTTGTCCCCTATTCTCTGTTTTAGTTGACGACACTTCCGTACCTATCAATAAGTTGATCCGATGATCTTCTTTCAACGTTTTCTGAAAAGTAATCTTATTCTGAACATTCCACCCCAGTACATCCGAATTTCCATTATATAATTCCCCTCCGGATGGCAACATCGCTGCTTTATACTTATCCGAACCAAACATTTCCGAGCCGAAATCATACCCTCTATAATTCTTGGCCACGTAATGGGTTTGTTCTCCCGCATAAGACTCTGATACTCCGACATTGTTATTTATACCACCCACAAATTCATACCTTAACCAAGGTGTAATATCCCATGAAAAATTCAAATTCCCGTTTATTTGAGAGGACTTATTCTTTGAATAACTATGTTGCATCTCATTCAAAATATTAAAGCCTAGCAACACGAGGTTTTCATTATACCTGTAATTCGCTCTCAATTTTTGAAAATACTGGTTACCAACATCATCATAAGCCAACACAGAACGGCTGGTCGATGTCGCATATTCCAAAGGATTAACACCTGCCGCATATCCCCAAGTCCGATTAACACTCCCGATCAAACTCATATCCACACGAACTTTGGGATGTAATTCAATTCCGACATTAATACGTCCACTCAGATTTTTCGCATCATTATCCTTTTCCACTCCAGCCTGATCACTGTATCCCAAAGAAACATTATACACGATTTTCTCGCTTCCGCCGGATATACTCAAATTATGGTTATGACTAAAAGAATTACGGGTCAACAATTTAAACCAATCCGTATTCGTCTGTCCCAATCTTTGTATAGCCATTTCTGCCTCTTCTTTAGAAATTTGCTTGGCATAAAACAGAGTCATAATTCCTTCGTACGTGTTCAAAGACTCCACCGGAACATTTTGATACACGGCTCCCGCGGCAAAAGCTTCCTGACTAAACTGAATCCGTTCCTCAGAATTCATCAAATTAAATAACCCGTAATGAGGACGAATTCGGAATGAAAACGTTCCGTTATAATTTACCGTCATGCGATCAGTTTGTCCTCTTTTAGTTGTAATCACGATCACACCGTTGGCAGCTTTAGAACCATAGATAGCGGTTGCAGAAGCATCTTTCAATACGGTTATTGTCTCTATATCCGCCGGATTCAACCAAGAAATCTGATTACCCAGTATATTTTTCAAATCATCCACCATCATATCATTCTGGTTCAAGGGAAGCGGATCCGGTTGTATCACGCCATCAACTACCCACAACGGATCTTGATTACCTAAAATCGTGGATGTTCCCCGAATCCGTATTTTAGGACTCGTTCCCACGCGGGAACTCGTGTTCATCACCATCATCCCGGCAACCCGTCCTTGTAACATCTGGTCAATAGAAGTATAGGCCGGCATCATAATATCCGAAGCCTTTACCGTCGTGACAGAACCCACCACGTCACTCTTGCGTAATGTTTGATACCCGGTCACAACCACTTCTTCCATCGCCTGCACGTCCTCTTCCAGCGTAACGTTTATTTCCCGCTTATCGCCACAAACCACTTCCTTGGTCTTCATCCCAACGAAAGAGAAAATTAAGGTTGCACCTTTTTTAGGAACAAAAATTGAATACTTGCCTTCCGCATCTGTTGTCACTCCCGTCACGGTCCCTTTCAACAAAACGGTTACCCCCGGCAAAACAACATCATCAGCACCCACAACCTTTCCTCGAACAACAACCATCTCTTCCAATCCCTTCTTCTGGTAATCTCGATGTATAATAATATGTTTATCCCGAATTTCATACGTCAAATCCGTTTCTTTCAAACAATAATCCAAAATTTCTCGGATCGAAGCATTCTCGAATTTATAATCTTTCAACCCTATCCGTTGCACCTCTTGAGTATTATAGACGAAAGAATAGTCACTATTCTTCTCTATATGAAGATACACGGTACTTATCGGCACATGTTTAAAAGAAAACGTGAACTTCTTCTCTTGCCCGAAACTTACAATCGGCAAACTAAAGAAAATCAACAACAACAAAGCACGCTGAAACCTTGCTAAAAGTTTCAATTTTTCTCGCGGGTAAAGCCCGCTTTTCCCTTTTTTTTCCATAAATTTGTAAATTATTTAATTCTTAAATATAAGAAGAACTTAAGGGGAATATGGGTGGTGCCGATTCCCCTAAGTTTTACCTACTTACGATTGTTATTGTATTCCCTTTCCGGGAAAAACGAATATCTCCCGTCCGAGACAAAATATCCAAAACAGTATCTATATTATCATACTTTTTAATTCTTGCCGTCAACATCATATTCCTAGCCTCCGCGTTAGCAAAAAAGTAATCAAAATTATACCATCGAGCCAATTCATCCATAATACGTTCTAACGTGGCCTGATCAAACATGAAATATCCATCCTTCCAAGAAGTGAAATAAAGAGTTTCGACTTCCAACACGCGGGAAGAATCCTGGTCGATACAGACTTGTTGCCCCGGAACAATCACATAAGACTGTCCCCTAAAATCCTTCACGGAAACACTCCCGCTTACCAACGTGGTTTGATTCACTTGATTCACGTAATCTTTCACGCAAAACTCCGTACCCAACACCATTACTTCCGAACGAGAAGTTTTCACCACAAAAGGCAACGCCTCATCTCGTTTTACATCAAAATAAGCCTCTCCGCTTAATTCCACGAACCGAACATCACCTGTAAATTTCACCGGATAACGCAATCTCGTTCCGGAATTCAACCAAACTTTAGTTCCATCACCAAGTGTTAAATGAAACTCTGCCCCCTGAGGAACTTCCATAATATTATACGTTGTGCTTGAAGGAACAACAGAATCTTTTGTTTCATACACGGCTTCTCCCGCCCTGTTAACCCGAATAGAAATTTCTTCTGATTGTAATAACGTATCTTGCTGACTCAACACCACGCGCTCACCCGTGGACAAAGTAAGTAAAGCCCGTCCTCTTCCTCCCGTTTCCGTCGTTGGCTGGAAATGCCCGACGGTATCCCGATCCCCTTTTCCTAACCAGGTACCCCCCACCGTCACAAGCAATAACACGGAAGCCGCAACAGCTATCCTTCTCATATTCCGCAATCTCACCCTTCTATTTCTCTCCTTTCGCACGTTTTCAAAGGATTCATTTAACTCTAATTGTCCCCATTCTTCACGCCGTTGTTCATAAACCGATTCATCCAATAAAGAGGCCAACAATCGTCTATTCTCATCACTCTCCTCTAACCACACATCCAAACGAACCATTTGCTCCGGAGTTGCTATCCCCTTGATAAAAGCAACAATACAATCTGCTATATCGAAATTCTTATCCATTATAATCATTTTACACTAATAACTCTCAAGACAACCAAAAAGGGTAAAAGAATTTAGAAAAAATTAATCAAGATTATAAAATATTAGTTGATCAGGGTAAAATGAAAACATTTGCTTATTCTAAATTAGTAGATGAATTAAATGGTTTATCACTTAAGTTATCTAGATTACAAGATGATTTGGATTTTCAACTTAGATCAATTACTAGTATGAAAGATGATGAAACAAGAGCAAGAGAACAGCTTGCTACGATTGAAAACTTACTTAAGAAAGCTAAATATAGACTAAAAGATTATAAAATACCAGTAATACCTAGTAGTTATTATATTGAACTTACTGAGGCACAAGATGCTATTAGAGAAATTATTAAGGAATTAGATAGGAAACCAATTGTTATTAAGATACTTAATATAAGGGTAGATACTGCTAGAGATTTGGTTTTTAAAATATATAATAAGACTAATGATATGATTAAGATTGCTAGTATGTCTGAAAAAATTATAATTTATGGTAATCGTTATAGAAGTAGTTATGAGGAAATAGATATAGCTCTTACTAAGGCAGAGGAGTTATTTAAAAGAGGAAAATATAAGGAATCTTTGGATTTATCAATGAAGAGTCTTAGTTTTATTGATAAAAATGTTACAGAAAAATTTTAAAATTATTGATTTTTAGAGTAAATTATGTTATTCTATGTATAGAGTAAATAGGGAGGAAATAAATAATGGAAATAGTAGTTGATTTTTTACTTGAATATTGGGTGTGGTTTGTGGTTGTTATTGTAATATTACTTATTACTGTTGTTGGCTTTTTAGTAGATACTAAAAAGAAAAAGAAACTTAGAGATAGTGTTAATAATAATAATAATAATGAACATATTGATAATGGAATGAATATGAATAATATGAATATGATGGGAAATATTAATGATATTAATTCTATGGGTATGAATAATAGTTTTAATGTTAATGCTTCAAATAATATGAATAATATAAATAATGTTAATGATATGAATAGTGTTAATAATGGATTCTTTAATCCTTCTATGGAACAAACAAATAATTTTGAACCTAGACCTGTAGAGAGTACTCCTATTATGAATAATAATATGAATAATAATGTTCAAAGCATTCCTACTCCAGTAGTAGAACCTAATAATATTCAAAGTATTCCTACTCCAGTAGTAGAACCTACTGTTGCTAGTGTTAATCCTATACCTGAAGTTAATATTCCTGATAATAATATAAATGTAGGAAATGTTATTCCTAACTTTGTAGATGGTATACCTAATCAAAATGTTGGTAATATTCCTTCATATAATCAGGAGCCTGTTAATAATATACCAGTTCAAAATCAAGTTCCTAATATACAGAGTGAAGTACAACCGGTTATGCAAAATGTTAGTTCTGTAAATAATATTCCTACTGGTAATATGATGGTTGGTAATGTACCAATAGATAATATACAACCAAATAATGTTGTTCCTAATATGGAAGTTCCAACTCCTAGTGTTAATTCTAATATTAATGTTCAACCTCAGGTTATGCCTACTATGAATAATCAAGTTAATGTTCAAAATGATATTCCTAATACAGTTAATACTAATATTCCTAATGTACCTGAGTTTAATCCTAATTCTAGTATAAATCCTGGAATGTCTAATCAAATGAATACTACTAATAACATACCTTATGGTAATCAAGTTAATAGTAATCAAAATATTCAAATGCAAAATGGTAATTGGAAATTATAAAATTTAGGATTTTCCTAAATTTTTTATCTAAATGGAGAGTGATTTTATGAATAATCAAGATTCACCTAATGGTGGTAGTTATAGAGCAGCACAAGGAAATTTGAATACGGTTATTAGTAATCCAAGTGTTAATATTAATGATACTATGAATATGAATATTCAAAATATGAATAGTACTTCTAATAATAATCAGGTTAATTTGAATACTATTAGTAATAATGATGTTTCTAAAATAAATAATAATGTTCAGGTTTCAAATACTAGTACTAATAATAATATACAACATTCTAGTACTAATAATAATATACAATATTCTAATACAAATAATAGTATACAAAATAATAGTAATACTACTAATAATTTTGTTAATAATAATGTTAATAATAATTATGTTGCTACTAGTGGTAATGTTAATAGAACTTATGTTGATAATAATAAACCAAAGAAAAAGACCGTATCTATTAAGATAGGGCCTGAGTTTAAAATTGTTTTTTTAATTGTGGTTATTTTGTTGGTATTTATATTCTTATTACCAATGATTAGTGATTTACTTCGTTAGATAGTTTTATTATTATATTGAAATCATCATCAATTGCCATAATATTTTTATGTTTTTGATGGCATTTTGTACAGTTCTAAATTATTTTAT
>OGKG01004759.1_pt1 | contig 11142 bp, 7 predicted proteins | sample 1572201 | NCBI WGS metagenome assembly OGKG01 (sample SAMEA2582146, study PRJEB24529) | metagenome | biome: Human gut stool | place: China | collected 2011 | reverse complement strand
GTTTTACAAGAGCGAAGAACGCAGGTAACATCATTATGAAGAACCTGATGGACTTTTGTATCGGTACGGTTGTATTCAGCTTGTTAGGCTTCGGACTTATGATGTCTGAGGACTATGTTGCAGGATTCATCGGTGTTCCCAACCTCAATATGTTCACAAACTGGATGAACTTTGATTGGAACTCATTCGTATTCCAGCTTGTATTCTGTGCTACAGCAGCTACTATCGTTTCAGGTGCTATGGCAGAGCGTACAAAATTCTCGGCATACTGTGTTTACAGCGCAATTATTTCACTCGTTGTTTACCCGATTGAAGCAGGTTGGGTTTGGAACGGTCAGGGTTGGCTTGCACAGCTCGGCTGTATCGACTTTGCAGGTTCAATCGTAATTCATATGGTCGGCGGTATCTCGGCACTTGTCGGCGCAATCATTCTCGGACCCCGTATCGGTAAATACGGCAAGAACGGCAAGGTAAACGCTATCCCCGGTCACAGCATCACACTCGGTGCTCTCGGTGTATTCATTCTTTGGTTTGCATGGTACGGCTTTAACGGTGCCGCTGCTGAAGACGGCGCTCGTCTCGGTCAGATTCTTCTTACAACAACAATTGCTCCGGCAGTTGCAACAGTAACAACCATGCTCTTTACATGGATCAAGAACGGCAAGCCTGATGTTTCAATGTGTCTTAACGCATCGCTCGCAGGTCTTGTAGCAATCACGGCAGGTTGTGCAGATGTTGACGCAATCGGCGCAGCAGTTATCGGTATCGTTTCAGGTATCCTCATCGTAGTAGCAGTTGAATTTGTTGATATCAAGCTTAAAATAGATGATCCTGTCGGCGCATTCTCGGTACACGGCGTAAACGGTATGTGGGGCGGCCTTGCAGTAGGTCTTTTCGCAACAGGTAACGGTCAGAACGGTGTTACAGGTCTTTTCTACGGCGGTGGCTTTGCTCAGCTTGGTAAGCAGGCTCTCGGTATTGTTACAATCGTAACTTGGACAGTTGTTTGCATGATTATCGTATTCACAATCATCAAAAAGACAGTAGGTCTTCGTGTTACAAAGGACGAAGAAATGAAGGGCCTCGATATCTGCGAGCACGGTCTTATCAGCGCATATGCAGACTTTATGCCAATCGGTGTCGGTACAGCTTCACTTGATGAAACATTTGATGTTGACAGCAATGTTCCTGTAACTCAGGCAATTCCCGTTCAGCTTGCAGGCAAGTATGACATGGCTACCGACGGCACAAAGATTACTAAGATTGACATTCTTCTCAAGCAGTCAAAGCTTGAAGCTCTTAAAGAAGAAATGGATAAGCTCGGCATCACAGGTATGACAGTATCTCAGGTACTCGGCTGCGGTGCTCAGAAGGGTAAAGCAGAGTATTACCGTGGTGTTGCTATTGAAAGTAACCTCCTTCCTAAGATGAAGGTTGAAATCGTAGTTTGCAAGGTTCCTGTAAAGGCAGTTGTTGATGCGGCTGTTAAGGCACTTTACACCGGTCACATCGGTGACGGCAAAATCTTTATCTATGATGTTGAAGATGTTGTTAAGGTCAGAACAGGCGAAACAGGCTACGACGCTATGCAGGATGTTGAATAATCCCCAATAGCTTAATTAACCTATCCTTTTTAATTCACATAAACCGAGACGCCCCGAACGGCAATAGCTGTTCGGGGTGTTTTGGCATATAAATGTTTAGCAAAGATAATTGACTTTGTTTTGTATATGCTATATAATGATAGTGTAAAGAATGATATTTGACACTATTAAGGCGGTGAAATCTATGACAGATTACAGAAAGCTTTGTATAGATTTGTTCGGAACAGATAACGAAACCGAGTTAAAGGATATTGCAGGCAGGCTTAAAGGCGGAAGAAAAAATAAGTTGACCGAAACGGATGTTAAAAATGCAATTGAAATGCAGAAAAACGGTAAAACTACTGCTGAAATAGCACAAACCTTTAATGTAAGCCGTCAGACAATTTCAAAATATCTTAACAAGCCCTTGAACGGCAATTATGTTATGCGGCTTGATTTTATGTTCCGTCAGAAGGTGTGTACGGAAATATATGTCAACTTTGCCGATAAGAAAATAAAAATTGTGAATCGCACCAATGATATAATGAAGAGAGCTTTCGGTATAAATGAAAATCCGGATTGGAACGATTTTGAACAGTTTCTTGAAGAAAGATGTTTTCCGAAATCAAGGGCATTCCGAAAAACTATTTTGAAAAAAATCGGAGCGGACGGCTACGATACTTTGCAGATACTTGAAAAAACAGACGGAAGAACGGCTGAGGATAACCAATATATAAGGTTTACACGAAAGGAGCTGTACGCTTTTTGATTAAGGAAATCAATCTTGACAATTACTCACTTATAGATACAAAATCTGCTTCTTCAAAAGGCAATCAGCAAAAGTGGCTTGTAAATGATTTCTGGTACAAAGCAGACCATATGGGATATGAGGGCTTGTGTGAGGTTATTGTATCTGAATTGTTAAAGAAATCTAATGTAACCGATTTTGCGGAATATTTTCCGATAAAAATAGAATTTGCAGGTCGAAAGCTTAACGGTTGTTATTCAAAAAACTTTCGCCAAAAAAATGAAAGCATTGTCACGCTTGAGCATTTGTCAAAGCAATGGCTTGCGTCATCAATGGCGAAAAATCTTTTGAAGTACGATGATGTGAAGGATAAAATTTCCCGCACCGTTGATTTTATTGAGAATAAAACAGGTTTGAAAAATGTCGGAAAATATATAACAGCAATGCTTGAGCTTGACGCATTTTTTCTGAATGAGGACAGGCATACCAATAATATTGCGTTTATACTGAATGATGATACAGGCGAATACAGATTTTGTCCGTATTTTGATTTCGGACTTTCGCTGCTTGCCGACACAACCGAGGATTACCCTCTCGGAGAGGATATTTACAACTTAATCCCAAAAATTCACGCAAAACCTTTTGATGTAGATTTCGATGTACAGCTTGATGCTGCTCAGGAACTGTATGGTGAACAGGTAAAATTTTCGTTTATGAGTTCCGATATAGAAAAATCTTTTGAAAAAGTCAGCGGATATTATACCGATGAAGTTGTGCTAAGAGTGAAAAATTTAATCTATAATCAAAAACAAAAATACGGTAATATGTTTGAGTAATGTTCAAATGGAAAATTGCCCGAAAAATGTTGAAAAGTGTAAAACAAATTTGCAATGAAAATGTTTTTACAAAATTGTAAAAAATATTGTCATAATTCCTTTAAGTAAATAACAATAGGGGTTAATCTTGTAAAATAATAAGATGAATGAAACAATATGCGGTGGTGAGGTTCTTGAAAAATGCTTTGTTGATTTCACACTCTGAACAGAGTGCCGTTTCTTTGTCACAATTGCTCGAGAGCGAAGGCTATACGGAAATTTCCGTATGCCAAACCTCACAGGAGGCTAAGGAGCTTGCAAAGGGTGAGATTTTTGACCTCATTTGCGTCAATGCACCGCTTGAAAAGGAAAACGGCATTGAGCTTTCAAAGTACTTTGCCGGAACAACCCGTTCAAGTGTTGTGATTATCGTTCCGCAGCGAAATGCGGATTATGTGAACGACGCACTTACGGAGCACGGTGTCCTTGTTATTGCAAAGCCCGTAAACAAGCACCTGTTTCACCACTTTTTGCAGTTTACGGAATGTTTTAAGATGCGTATGTTCCGTGTGATTGAGGAAAATGAAAAGCTCAAGCATATGGTTGCGGATATGAAGATAATAAACAGAGCAAAGTTCCTGCTTATTACCTGCCTTAATATGTCCGAAGATCAGGCGCATCGCTATCTTGAAAAACAGGCTATGGATCTCAGAACAAGCAAGCTTGAGGTTGCAAAGCAGGTTATCAGAACATATGAGAACTGACTGCAATTTTTTTAGTTTATTGAAAGGAATGTGTTTTTATGAGCCGTGCGGCATACTTAATCCTTGAAAACGGAACAGTTTTTGAGGGCAAGGCGTTTGGTGCCGAAAAAGAAACTACGGGAGAACTTGTTTTTACTACAGCAATGACAGGTTATCTTGAAAAACTCACCGACCCCAGCTATTACGGTCAGGTGGTTATTCAGACATTCCCTTTAATCGGCAACTATGGTGTTATCCCTGCCGATTTTGAGAGTGACTCTCCGTCACTGAAAGGTTATATTGTACGAGAATGGTGCCAAGTTCCTTCAAACTTCCGTTGTGAGGGTGATCTTGACACCTTTTTAAAAGAGTCGGGAATTCCCGGCATTTACGGAATCGACACCCGTGCGCTCACAAGAATTGTGCGTGAATACGGTGTTCTGAACTGCAAAATCTCCTATTCTCCCGATGTAACAAAGGAAGAACTTGACGAGATTAAGAACTATGTTATTACAGAGGCTGTTGAAAGCACTACTATAAAAGAAAAAGAGCATTTTGACGCTGAAAATGGTGACCTCAATGTTGTGCTTATGGATTTTGGCGCAAAGCATAACATCGGCAGAGAGCTTGTTAAGAGAGGTTGTAACCTTACAGTCGTTCCCGCCCACACAACAGCGGATGAAATTAAGGCTATGAATCCCGACGGCGTAATGCTTTCAAACGGACCGGGAGATCCTTCGGACAACACAGAGATTATTGCAGAGCTCAAAAAGCTTTGTGACTTCGGGATTCCGACCTTCGGTATCTGTCTCGGTCACCAGCTCCTTGCGCTTTCACAGGGTGCAAAAACAGAAAAGCTCAAGTACGGTCACAGAGGTGCAAACCAGCCTGCAAAAGAGGTTGAAACAGGCAGAGTTTACATTACATCACAGAACCACGGCTACGCTGTTGTAAGCGACAGTATGCCTGAAAACGGCAAAGTAAGCTTTGTAAACGGTAATGATAACACCTGCGAGGGCGTAAACTACACAAATATGCCTGCTTTCTCGGTTCAGTTCCATCCGGAAGCTTGCGGCGGTCCTCATGATACAGCATTTTTGTTTGACCGTTTTATTGAATTGATGAAGAACAACAGAAAATAAGAGTCCGAAATTCGGATTACTATTCAGCATAAGAACAGATACAATAATTACTTGAACGAGGAATGATTATATGCCACTCAAAAAGAATATCAAACGAGTTATGGTAATCGGTTCGGGCCCTATCGTAATCGGTCAGGCTGCCGAATTTGACTATGCAGGCACACAGGCTTGCCGTGCGCTTAAAGAAGAAGGACTTGAGGTTATTCTCGTAAACTCAAACCCTGCTACAATTATGACTGATAACGCAATGGCTGATAAAATCTACATTGAGCCGTTGACGCTTGAAACAGTTAAGAGAATCATCAAAAAGGAACGCCCTGACAGCCTTCTTTCAACCCTCGGCGGTCAGACGGGTCTTACCCTTTCAATGCAGCTTGCAAAAGAGGGCTTCCTTGATAAATACAATGTTCAGCTTCTCGGTGCAAACCCCGAAACAATCGACAAGGCAGAGGACAGACAGCTTTTCAAAGACACAATGATTGAAATAGGTCAGCCTGTTATTCCGTCACTTGTTGTTACAGATGTTGAATCAGCTGTTAAGTTTGCCGATGAAATCGGTTATCCTGTAATTATCCGTCCTGCATTCACACTCGGCGGTACAGGCGGCGGTATTGTCGATAACGAGGAAGAGCTTCGTGAAATTACATCAAACGGTCTTGAGCTTTCTCCTATCACACAGGTGCTTGTTGAAAAATGTATCTCAGGTTGGAAGGAAATCGAGTTTGAGGTTATGCGTGACAGCGACGGAAATGTTATTACTGTCTGCTCAATGGAAAACTTCGATCCTGTAGGCGTTCACACAGGCGACTCAATCGTTATCGCTCCTACGGTAACACTTGCCGACAAGGAATATCAGATGCTCAGAAGTGCGGCTCTCAACATTATCTCTGCGCTTAAAGTAGAGGGCGGTTGTAACTGCCAGTTCGCACTCAACCCCGAAACATTTGAATATGCGGTTATCGAGGTTAATCCCCGTGTATCCCGTTCATCGGCACTTGCGTCAAAGGCAACAGGTTATCCTATTGCAAAGGTTGCCGCTAAAATTGCTATCGGTTACACACTTAATGAAATCAAGAATGCCGTTACAGGTACAACATACGCTTGCTTTGAGCCGGCGCTTGACTATGTTGTTGTAAAATTCCCGAAATGGCCTTTCGATAAATTTGTATATGCAAAGAGAACACTTGGTACTCAGATGAAGGCAACAGGCGAGGTTATGGCTATTGCTCCGACATTTGAGCAGGCTATTATGAAAGCCGTAAGAGGTGCCGAGATTTCTCACGATACTCTCAATGACAAGGAATTTGCAGAGCTTTCAAACGCATCGGTTTATGACAGACTCAGCGTTTGCGATGACAGAAGAATTTTCTGCGTATATGAGGCTCTCAAGAGAGGCATTACAGTAGAACAGATTCACAACATCACTCTCATTGACGAGTGGTTCCTTGAAAAGCTCAAAAATCTTATTGCCGTTGAAAACGAACTCAAAAACGGCGAGCTTACGGAGGATCTCTATGTTCGTGCCAAGAACAAGGGATTCCTTGACAGAACAATTGAAAAAATCACAGGCAGGAAGGTTGAAAATCCGCTTGTTCCTGTTTATAAAATGGTTGATACCTGCGCCGCAGAATTTGAGGCTGAAACCCCTTACTTCTATTCAACATTTGATAAGGAAAATGAAGCTGAGGAATTCATCAGAGAGCAGAAGAGCAATAAGAAAACAGTTATCGTATTCGGTTCGGGTCCTATCAGAATCGGTCAGGGTATCGAATTTGACTATGCGTCTGTTCACTGCGTATGGGCGCTCAAAAAGGCAGGCTACGATGTTGTTATCGTAAACAACAACCCTGAAACAGTATCAACAGACTTTGACACAGCCGACAGACTTTATTTTGAACCGCTTACAACCGAAGATGTTATGGGCATAATAAAGACAGAGAATCCGTTCGGTGTAGTTGTTGCATTCGGCGGACAGACAGCAATTAAGCTCACAAAGTTCCTCAGCGACAACGGTGTAAATATTCTCGGCACATCATACGATGCCATTGATATGGCAGAGGACAGAGAGCGTTTTGACGAGCTTCTTGAAAAGTATCATATCAAGCGTCCCCGTGGCGTAACGGTTATGACAACAGACGAGGCTCTCGATGTTGCAGACAAAATCGGTTATCCTGTTCTTCTCCGTCCGTCATATGTTCTCGGCGGTCAGAATATGATTATTGCATTCAACGAAGATGATGTCAAAGAGTATATGGCAATCATTCTTGCACAGAATATTGAAAATCCGATTCTTATTGATAAGTACCTTCAGGGTACAGAGCTTGAAGTTGACGCCATTTGTGACGGTGAAGATATTCTTATCCCGGGTATTATGGAGCATATCGAGCGTGCCGGTGTTCACTCGGGCGACTCAATTGCGGTTTATCCGGCATGGAATCTCTCAGACAGAATGACTCAGATTATTATTGAAAGCTCAAAGAACCTTGCAATCGAACTCCGTACAAAGGGACTTGTAAACATTCAGTACCTTATCTATAAAGACGAACTTTATGTTATCGAGGTAAATCCCCGTTCTTCAAGAACAATCCCTTATATCAGTAAGGTAACAGGCGTTCCTATGGTTGACCTTGCAACAAGAGCAATGCTCGGTGAGAAGCTCAAAGATATGGGCTACGGCACAGGCCTTTACAGAAAGAGTCCTTACATTGCGGTTAAGGTTCCCGTATTCAGCTTTGAAAAGCTTATCAATGTTGATAACCACCTCGGTCCCGAGATGAAGTCAACAGGTGAAGTTCTCGGTGTTGCAGGCACACTTGAGGAGGCTCTCTATAAGGGACTCATCGGTGCAGGCTACAAGATGAAGAAAAAGGGCGGTGTGTTCATCACAGTCCGTAATTCGGATAAGGCTGAAATCGGTGAAATCGCAAAGAAATACTACGACCTCGGATTCAGAATCTACGCAACGGAGGGTACAGCGGATGTACTCAAGAAGTATGGTATCGATGCCGTAAGCGTAAAGAAAATTCACGAGTCCAAGACAAACAATACTCTTACACTCATTGAATCGGGCAAGATTCAGTATGTTATTTCAACATCTGCAAAGGGCAGAATTCCTTCAAGAGATTCTGTTAAAATTCGTCGTAAGACTGTTGAAAGAAATATTCCGTGTCTTACATCTCTTGACACGGCAAATGCACTTGCAGATTGCCTCAAGAGCCACTATTCACAGCACAGCACGGAGCTTATCGACATTAACCACATGAGAGAGGAAAAGCTTATGTTAAAATTCACTAAGATGCAGGGTATAGGCAACGACTATATCTATTGCAGCACTTTTGATCAGGAAATCAGCAACCCCGAGGCGCTTGCCGTAAGACTTTCCGACAGACATTTCGGTATCGGCGGCGACGGTATTATTCTTGTTTGCCCGTCAAAGGTTGCAGACGCAAAGATGAAAATGTACAACCTTGACGGTTCAGAGGGTAAGATGTGCGGTAACGGTATCCGTTGCGTAGGTAAGTTCCTCTATGACCACGGTATGGTTGATATCAACGAAAAAGACGAAATTACAATTGAAACACTCAGCGGTATCAAGAAACTCAAGGCTTATACTTCAGGCGGAAAGGTTAACCGCCTCAGAGTTGATATGGGCAAGGCTATTCTTGAACCGAAGGAAATTCCTGTTGTTCTTGACGGTGACAAGGTTGTTGACAGACCTGTTGAAATTGCAGGCAAGAACTATAACATCACCTGCGTATCAATGGGCAACCCACACTGCGTGGTATTCATGGACGATATTGATAATCTTGATATTGAAACTGTAGGACCGGAGTTTGAAAACGATAAGCTCTTCCCTGAAAGAGTGAATACAGAATTTGTAACAGTTCTCGATGACCATACAATTAAGATGAGAGTGTGGGAGCGTGGCTCAGGCGAAACATGGGCTTGCGGTACAGGCGCTTGTGCCGTTGCGGTTGCCGCTTGTGAAAACGGTTTCTGCAAAAAGGGCGAAGACATCAAGATTAAGCTCAAGGGCGGCGATCTTATTATCAACTATACTGATGAAACGGTATATATGACAGGTAATGCGGAAAAAGTATTTGAAGGCGAAGTTGAGGTGTAATCGTGGAGATAACCGAACATAAGAAAAATAAAAAATATATATTTGTAACAGGCGGTGTCGTATCCGGTCTTGGCAAGGGTATCACAGCCGCATCTCTCGGCAGACTTTTAAAGGCAAGAGGGCTCAAGATTGTTGCTCAAAAGCTTGACCCGTATATCAATGTCGATCCGGGTACAATGAGCCCGTATCAGCACGGCGAGGTATATGTAACGGAGGACGGTGCAGAAACCGACCTCGACCTCGGCCATTATGAGCGTTTTATTGATGAGGACCTTAACAAGTATTCAAACCTCACAACAGGTAAGGTTTACTCAAATGTTCTTGAAAAGGAGCGTCACGGCGACTACCTCGGCAAGACAGTTCAGGTAATTCCTCACATCACAAATGAAATTAAGTCTTTTATCTACAATGTAGGTGAAAAGACTAATGCCGATGTTGTAATTACGGAAATTGGCGGTACGGTGGGCGATATCGAAAGCCAGCCGTTCCTTGAGGCTATCCGTCAGGTATCTCTTGAAGTCGGCAGAGAGAACAGCATCTTTATTCATGTAACTCTCGTTCCCTATATCAAGGGCAGCGAGGAACACAAATCAAAGCCGACACAGCATTCTGTAAAAGAGCTTCGTTCACTCGGTATCAATCCCGATATCATCGTTCTTCGTTGTGACGAACCTCTTGAGGAGAGCATTTTCAACAAGATTGCACTTTTCTGCAATGTAAAGCCGGATTGTGTAATCGAAAATATTACTCTCCCAACGCTTTATCAGGCACCTCTTATGCTTGAAAAGAGCAATTTCTCAAATGTTGTATGTCGTGAGCTCAATATTGTAACGGACCAAAAGCCTGACCTTTCCGAGTGGGAAGAAATGCTTAGCCGTATCAACAACCGTACAAAGAAATGCACGATTGCTCTTTGCGGTAAGTATGTTGCTCTCCATGACGCATATCTTTCCGTTGCAGAGGCACTTCGTCACGGCGGCTATGAAAATTCCGCCGATGTTGAAATCAAGTGGGTTGACTGCGAACTTCTCACAAAGTACAAGGTTGACGAGCTTCTCGGTGATGTTGACGGTATTCTTGTTCCGGGCGGCTTCGGTAACAGAGGTATCGAAGGTAAGATTATGGCTGCAAAATATGCCCGTGAGCATGATATTCCGTATCTCGGAATCTGTCTCGGTATGCAGACTGCAGTAATCGAATACGCAAGAGATGTTCTCGGCTATGCTGACGCTAACAGCGGTGAGTTTACACCAGAGGGTAAGCATAATGTTATTGACCTTATGCCTGAACAGGAAGGCATTGAGGATATGGGCGGCACAATGCGTCTTGGTGCATATCCGTGTGTTATCAAGCCCGATTCGCTTATGGCTAAGGCTTACGGTCAGCATGAAATTTCAGAGCGTCACCGTCATCGTTATGAGTTCAATAACGATTTCAGAGAGGAAATTGAAAATGCAGGTATGAAGATTACAGGTACTTCGCCTAACGGACTTCTTGTTGAGGCTGTTGAAGTTCCCGACAACCGTTTCTTCGTTGCTGTTCAGTATCATCCCGAATTCAAGTCACGCCCGAACCGTGCTCATCCGCTTTTCAGAGAATTTATTAAGGCATCACTTGAAAAGTAATTGATTTTTCCACTTAACTTTCAGATTTAAAGGACTGATTTTAATGAAGATTAACAGAAATTTTGACAATCTCGTTCCTAACTATCTTTTTGCAGATGTTGCAAAAAAGACAAATGCATATATTGCGGCTCATCCCGATAAAAAGGTTATCAAGCTTGGTATCGGTGATGTAACCCTTCCACTTGCTCCTGTTGTTGTTGAGGCAATGAAAAAGGGTGCAGAGGATCTTGCTCACAAGGAAACCTTCAAGGGCTATCCTTCTGCGTCACTGCTTCATTCCTCGGTGGTGCAGGAATTTCCACCTGCTCTCCATCGCCTACGACTTCCGTCCTCGGCTTAGGCCCCGACTTACCCTGGGCGGAT
>OGKG01004757.1_pt1 | contig 11143 bp, 8 predicted proteins | sample 1572201 | NCBI WGS metagenome assembly OGKG01 (sample SAMEA2582146, study PRJEB24529) | metagenome | biome: Human gut stool | place: China | collected 2011 | reverse complement strand
AGCAAGCCTTGTCTGGATGTAAAATATGCACAGAATGAAATTGAGTCAGCATTAGGATTATATGTTTCCAATACAGTAATAGATGAGGAGAGACAGGGGAGAAAAGCATCTCTTAGAAATATGGTTTCATATTTATTCCAGCATCAGAATTTAATGGCGAGTAAATTTGCATTATTTTATAGATTTTCTGATTTTTATAAAAGAAAAGATATAATTGAACAGTTTCCTGTTTTTGCGGGGTTAATTGATCAAGAGTATTATAGTGATTTAATTGAATTAAATAGTTTAAAAGCGCAACTAAAAAAGAAGAAAAAAGAACAGAAGTTTAATGAAAAAGGAAATGATTATGTAAGAAGAAATTTATTACCATTAGTACAGGACTATTATGCACTACTTAGTATTCCTTTTAATAATAATATATCGACAAAAGAATTATTGAAAATTGCAAGTAATTTGCCAGAATTTGATGAATCAGAGTTTATGAATGAAAAGGGAATAGCTGATAGATACCACGATTTAAATAATAAGTTAGATGAGTTAAGGGATAAAGAACGAGAAATATTGATTAAAATAGATAATTTGGGTGATGCAGGCAAAAACGGAGAGCAATTTACGCAAATGCTTAAAGAGCTTAAAGAGCAGACGGATATTGGAAACGCTTATGAAAGCAAATATGTATGCCCAATATGTGGAAATGAATGCAAGGATATATTGCAACAGGATGAAGAAATATTGGAAGCTACAAAATGGTTAAATAATGAGCTTGAGATAACAAGTAAATATACAAATGATTTTTCAGAAGATGTTAGAAAACTTAAAGGCTTACATGAAGAAATATTGGGTGAAATAAAGAGTGTGTGGCAACAAATAAAATTCATAGAAAATAAGTTTATAAATTCGAAGGAGCTTGTATCAAAAAGGGAAAAAGCTAATTATGCAAGAGCGCGAATTAATTTGTATAAGGATATGAGAGATTCGGGATTGTTTAAAAATGTGGATGAAGATATAGCATATTTGGAAAGCAAGATTGATCATTTACAAGAAAAAATTAATGAATTTAATATAGATGGACAAAAGGAAGAAGCACAGACATTTATAAATGATAATATGAATAGATTATCAAAAACATTAGATTTTGAAGAAGAATACCGACCGATAAATTTAAAATTTGGCTTGATAGATGAGACATTTGATATTTATCAACATCAAAATAAACATGAAAATATATATTTATATGAAATGGGAAGTGGTGCCAATTGGGTATCGTGTCATATTGCGCTTTTTTTGAGCTTTTTAAGATATTTCGCTACGCAGAAAAAATCGCCTATGTTATTAACTATGTTTTTTGATCAGCCTAGTCAAGTGTATTTTCCACAGGGAACAATAAATGAAAATAATAAGGAAGTTTCTCAAACTGATTTGAAAGCAGTTAATGATATGTATAAAACAATTTTTGATGAGATTAATAATATTGGAAAGGAAACAGGAGTGTTGCCACAAATATTAATTGTAGATCACGTAGATGGGAACGATTTAGAGATAAAAGATGAATTTCTATCTTATGTCAGAAAAGACTGGAGAAATGGAGAGGCATTGATATAAATATTTTAAAAGTTACATTTGAAAAGTTCCAAAGAGGCATTTCGACAATTAAAGGTTGTCGAAATGAAGAAAAGAAATCCTAAGTGCAGGGTCGGACTGCTCACTTCCTATGAGAAAACGCAGTCCTTCCAGAGAGAATTTGCAGCATATTTTGCTGGCAGGTATCCTGTTTGTGACTTGGCCGGTCTTTTAAATGACGCAGGAAAGAGCCGGTCACTTACAGAGCTTGTGGCCAGTCTTGAATATGTCCCGGACTATCTCCATCCTGATTACAAGAGTGTGCTTGAGAATCCTGCTCTTGTAGCCAAGATGCACGAGAGAGGTATTGGTGTCAATCCTTACACCTGCGACAAGCCGGATGACATGAGAAGGCTTGTGGAAGCAGGGTGCGATGGTATTATCACCAACAGACCTGATGTGGCAATGGAACTTACTCAGAAAAGGTGATAAAAATGGCTTTTTTAAATGCAGACTGCTTTTCACAGGTGCTCAGCATGAGCGTGAATATGAGCGTGATTCTGCCACAGAGACTTGATATACCTAATTCGGTGAATGGAGGAAGCCTTACTCCTCCATACCCGGTTCTCTATCTTCTGCATGGCTATAATGGGGATCATACTCTCTGGGCAAGAAGGACATCCGTGGAGCGATATGCCGCCGATAAAGGAATTGCCATTGTAATGCCTGCGGCACATTTAAGCTTCTATGCGGATATGAAGCTGGGCTTTAAATACTGGACATTTATCTCACAGGAGCTGCCTAAGATATGCCATGACTTGTTCCCGCAGCTTAGCGAAGCCCCGGAAAAGACATTTGCAGTCGGCTTGTCAATGGGAGGCTACGGCGCTTTCAAGCTGGGGCTTGCTTTGCCCGAAAGCTTCCGGGCAGTGGCTTCACTGTCTGGAGCAGTGGATGTTGCGGCACTTATGGACAGGATGAAAAATCAGAATCCGGAAGGCTTAAGCGGCTTTGAGTATATCTACGGCGATTCACCCATTGCCGGCTCCGACAATGACCTTTTTGCGCTTGCCGGCAGGGCGAAGGCGGCGGGAGAGAAGTTGCCGAAGCTGTACCAGTGGTGCGGAAAACAGGATTTCCTGTATGAGGATAATATAAGACTTCGTGATTACCTGCAAAAAATGGGGGCAGACATCACTTATGAGGAAGCTGATGGCGACCACCAGTGGAAATACTGGGACAGCTGCATTGAGAGAGTTCTTGGCTGGATACAGGGGATACTTGAAGAGGATAAGTGACGGATTTGCAATATGATAATACGATAGGTTATTAGAAAGGTGTATATACAGAGGATGATTGATGTTTTGGAATCTGTATATATACCTTGAATTTTATCAAAAATTTAAAAAAAAATTTATGACAACTCTGGCCGGTTACAAATAAAAAATAATATGATAAAATTTATATAGATAAAATAATGAGGGGCATTATTAAACAATTTTTGAATTGATTTTAATTAAAAAATGTAATTATACAGAAAGGGATAAAATCGTTATGATACAAATAGCAATTTTTAATAATAAGGGTGGGGTTGGAAAAACAACATATTTATATCATGTTGCTAATATCTTGGCAGATATGGGGATTTGTACTTTAATGGTTGATTGTGATAGTCAATGTAATTTGACAGCGTATACTATTGACGATGCAGAAATTAAAAAAAGTTGGTATGATAGAGGAAATAGTATATATCGTGTAATCCAACCTGTAGCTGAAAACACAGGGGACATCAGACTTAGACAAGCATCTTGTGTACGTGAAAATTTGTTTCTTATTCCTGGAGATATAGACTTAAGTATATATGAAGATAGATTGGGAGAAACATGGCCAAGTGCAAGTGTACAGCCAGCTTCTATAAGAGTGCAGATAGCAATATATAGATACATAAAATTTGCGGCCTTGAAATGCAATGCGCAAGTGGTGTTGCTTGATTTAGGTCCAAATTTAGGAGCGCTTAATAGGACTGTATTAGGTGGATGCGATTATTTTATTACGCCACTTTCACCAGACCTATTTTCTATAAAGGGAACACAAAATTTAGGGAACAAATTTGTATGTTGGCATGATGAGTGGGAAAATAACCTAAGAAGATGGAAAAAACAGGAAAGTGGTGTAAGGTTAGAAGATTTACCCAGTGGTAAACCGAAATTTTTGGGATATGTTACTCAACAGCATAATATACGCGATACAAAATCAGGGATGACAAAAGGCTGGAGCATTTTTAGAGATCAGGTTGATTCGGCTGTTAGAATAAATATAGTTCAGCAATTAAGCCCTTTAGGTCAAAGCGTTTTAAAGGAAAATTATATGTTAGGGAAAATACCTAACTTACATAGTTTAGTGCCATATTCATTAAATGCACATAAGCCTGTGTATAAGTGCAATAGTTCGGATGGATTAAAAGGAGAACATATAAGCAAGGCAAAAAACAGCAAAAATTTGTACTTTGATGTTATTGATATTATAAAAGATTTAATAATATGAAATTTGAAGTTTACTAATTCCTTTTTAACTTATATGATTATAAGTAAAAGTTTATTTTACAAGATTGTGAAAGAAAATTTGTTAAAAATTCGATAGGAAATTTTTGAAAATAATATATTTTTGCAAACTATAGAGAAGGAGATTTATGAAATGTGCAATATGGAAATTAGTATAGAAAAATTCATTCAAGGTATATTTGCTTTAAATACCAGAAGGTTTGGCACAGTAGCGGAAATTATGATAAAAAAATTATATCGCCTGCAATGGTCAGGAACTCATCAATATGATCTTTATGATGAAAATAAAGAAAAATGTATTGAGGTAAAATTTTCACGTGTGACTAAAGAGCATGAAGAAAAAATAAATGAAAAAAATGTTTTATCCCAGTGTATATCTGCCGCGTATCTAAAGAATAGATCAATGTACTCAGATGAGGCAAATAAATTTTCATTTGACTGCAATATCCAGCAGATAAAGTGTCGTAATTTTGACTACCTTTTTTATGGCTTGTTCTTTATGGACTGTATAGAAATTTATGGAATTCCAAGTACTGATGTTTATAATATTCCGGGATACTCTGATCATCAGCATGAGGGCAATGTTGGAGAAGGACAGTTTCATCTGAATAACAGTTCCATAGATTTTCATCGTGAAAACTGTTATCAGATGAGGCTTACTTATGATGAGTTGTATGAATTATTGCAGGATTAATTTAGTATAGAAAAAGGTTATCGCTTTGCATGGAATTTTTAATGGTTTTATATTTATCATCAGTGATTCCGAACAATCTAGCTATTTTTTGATCTAATAAGTTTTAAAATTTATTTATATAAGCATTGTCTTGTGTTGTAAGAAGAAGCTCCACATATTTAATAAATGTTTCCTGTTGTTCTTTTGGTATATACGGAATTGGTATTTGTTCTATATGTGATCGCAAAACCTTAACCGAGTTAAAGTTTTTCTTAAAATATTGTGCTATTCGTGAGTTAAGTATAGCCAGTACAAATTTTACGGAGATTCCGTTAATTTGAGGAATCACAATATTACAACTGTTTAACAAAAGAGTTTGTTGATTGTCATAGGCAAATACCAATTGATTGCAGATAAAGCGATATAGAAATTTTTCAGGTGCTCGGTAGTATTTGATGGGAGCAATCTGCTGGAATGAGTCTGGCTTAAATGTAATATAGTTTTCAGATGGTTTAAAAGTGTATTTACAAAGATCTGATCCCTTTAAAAATACTCTGGTATACAGACCGGAGCAGAATGCATTTTATCAATATGACAACGCAGGTGAAACGGTTACAGGTGAGTACTTCGTGCGCAATGAATGGTATTATTTTGATGAGAGAGGAGCAATGGCGAAGGGACCGGTAATTCTGCCCGATGGACGAAGGGTATTTTACAGTGTAGATTCCGGAATCATGCTTCGCGGACAGCAGGTGATAGACGAAAAGGAATACTATTTTGACGTATACAACGGAAAGCTTCTGAAAGGTCCCGATGATATCACAATCGAAATAGACGGCTTGACCTGTGTATATAAAGACTGGAAGCTGGCAGAAAAGGAAAAGCGCAGGAAAAACGGCCTTTTATTATCGGATGATGGTGAATATCATTTTTATGCAGACGATGAAATCATGTGGGATTATTCCGGGCTTGCCATAAAAAACGATGGCTGGTGGGTGATAAAAAATTCCAATATAGATACATCATACACCGGCTGGTATTTTAACGGCTCCAAGTGGGTGTACATCATGGAAGGTCATTTCGCCGGCTGGTATACCGGAATGGTGCCGTTTGAGCAGACGTATATGTACATAGAAGCCGGGGGACTGCAGGATACCTACTGCGGTGCGCAGATGTTCAATGGCAGGAGAATTGCTGTGACGAATGGTGTGATGGACAACGAATATACCGGACTATATGTGGATGACAGCACCTGCTGGCTGATTGTCGACGGCGATGTGGCGTACGAATACACCGGAATCTACGATAACGGCAGCGGCTTATGGTATATCCGCGACGGAAAGATCGACTTTGAATACTCAGGAATCGTGGAAATGGATGGCACACAACATAATATACAGGGTGGGGCTGTAGTGGGAAATGCCAACGATTAGATATAGCAAACCTGAGTGATTTTGACAAAAATTTGTGTGTACGCATTTGAAAATATTTTATCCGGAGGAGCGGTTAAAAGTGAAAACAAGAACCGAAAAGAGCATGGAGCTTTATGAAAAGGTGCGCGATGAGAAGAGGGAAAACAGAGGCGGATTTAAGGAGAAGATTTTTTGGGCTGGCAACGAATGAAAAACAGTGTATAATTATAAAAACAAACACATTTAAGAAAAGAGGACCCCGGATTGTCCGGGCTATTCGGATAAACAGCATAGAGGGAATGAAGGAGAGCCAATGTCCGGTTATGGCATTGGCTCTCTTTAAAGATTAAGCAAGAAACTTATTATCCCCTTCGACAGCCTTGTTTATGATTTCGATTTCATTTGAATCCAGATTGAATGCTTTGGAAACAAGAAGGTCTAGTTCATCGTATACCTTTTCTGCTTCATCTGCTTGAAGCACTGAAATAAGCTTGTCTGTGAGGGCAATAATTTCAGCTTGTGTTGAAGCATCCGCTGTAGGGATAGGTATGTTCTCAATATGTGAACGCAATACCTTTACTGAATTGAATTCCTTTTTATAGATGAATTGAGCAATTCTGGAATTAAGTATTGCAAGAACGTATTTTATTTTTATCCCCGGTAGTCTGGGAATGACAATATTACAACTGTTAAGCGAAAGAGTCTGTTTGTCGTCATAGGCGAATACTAACTGACTGCTTATGAACCTGTATAATAGCTTTTCCGGGGAACGATACATTTCTGTTGGTGCTGCCTGTTGAAAATTTTCAGGCTTAAAAACAATGTAATTGTTGGTCCGGGTGATATGGTATTTACAGATGTCTGCACCTTTCAATATCATTTCGTTGTTTTCATTCTTTATATCAGAAATATATTCCTTATTGTTTCCAGTGACAATCCCTAGTGCAAAATCGGCATTGTCAAGTAGATATGCTGAGTTTGGCATGCTTCTGATTTTGCACAGAACATTGTATTCTGCATCGGATGTGGTAAAACTAAAATATCCAGCACTTACGGTCCGCTCGATGTTGATGGTAAATGAATCTGTACCGGTATTGACATTCATACCAACGGTTGAGAGAGGAGAGCGTGTACATTGTAAATCGAGTATAATACATGGGCATTGAACACCATCAAATGCATTGCCTAAAAAGACAAGATTTTTTATTGAGCAGCTTTCCAGAATTATTTTGCGAATATTAGTGTGTGCCTTAACATTTAATATTGCTTCCGGAAGCACATAGGCTAAATGACCGTTAGCTGTAAGATGATTAAGTGCCTGTTCAATAAAAACATCATACGATTCTATGTTTTTTCCTGTGGCGGATTTATATATAGTTCTAAGGTGTGATTTTTCTTCCTCCGAAAAATCGTATCCCCAGGGCGGATTACCGATAATGTACTGAAAATCCTTTTCGGCATAGTCGGTTAAATAATCTTGTCCTGTTATATGTTCGTAAATTGCTGCGACAGGAACATTATATTTTAATGCCATATTTAGCCTGGTGATTTTTACACTTGCTGCATCAATATCGTTCCCATATATCGAATCAAATGGAAGAACATCAGGCAGCTGTAATAGGAAATTTCCGGTTCCACAGCAAGGATCCAGTACTTTCACCGGTTCTTGGAAAGAAAGCCTGCTAATAAGATTTTTTACAACCTTTGTTGATGTATAGTAGGAACCGGTAGCTTTTCTGTTTCCTATATTTTTGCAGGAAATGTAAATAAGACCAAGTACATCTTCATCAGCCTCATAAATATACTCCATATTAAATAATAAAGGATTTTCTTTACAAAAGCTTATAGCTGAATCAGTGTCATCAATCAGATCCGAAATCAAACAGTCATATTCTCCTATTGAAAGCTCATTTACAAGGAATCCAAGCAGGAGATTAGTATTCGCATTTATATGTGTATTGTTTTTAGACAAAAATAAATGTAATGCACAATCTGCAACCAATAACTGAATTGTTGAAATATCTAAGACAAGGTTATTGTCTGAAGCTGACGCTAACAGCCTTTGCAGGGCAGGTATGTTTTTACATTGTTCGGAAACATAGGAATTGTATAGTGAATTTCCGGATACAAACTTTTTATTCCTTCTGCTTTTTAAGGCTTTGTTTTTGCCGGACTGAAGTTCAGCATGCAGACTTTTCACATATTTTTTTGAAAAATACGGAGTCTTTTTTTCGGTATACTCTGGGGTTATTTTACCGAGTTTAATCCAATTCCTCCCCGTAGCAGTTGAGATAGATAATTCATCACATAATTCTTTTAAAGTCAGATATTCATCTGAATCTGGAATATCGGATAACCTTTCGTCAACGGGCTTCGTGGAATCAGAGGGGATCAGCCAAACACCACTTACCATTTTGCAGCCATCGATTCTATTAGTTTCGCAGAGCTTCTGGACACGTCTTTCTGACAATTCAAATTTTATCGCGGCCTCTTTTACTGATATATAGTCCATAATATTCTCCTAAAAAATTATAATTACTATTGTATACGCAAAACCGAATAAACACAATATTATTATCAACAAAATGCAGGGAGATAATAATCTGTACGGATTTTCTGATAGAAGACCGATGGAACCCTCGTACGAATTTTTGCAGAATTAAACAGTGTGGACACAAAAATCAGATTTTGTAATAATGTTCAAAGAATATTGCCGCTAGAACTGACTTGTACCCCAGCTTTAAAAATTTTTTACCCGGTGATGAGAAGACGGAATAATCGATTCGTGGCGCTACCGTATTTCGCCGGGGTGCTTTTTTGCTGGTAAAAATAAGCCTTGAATGTTATAATAAAATTTAGACTTTTGTAATCATTTTTGATGGGTAAAGCATTGTAAAAAGAGAATTCATCCCATGTTTATATAGTGTGGCATGGCATTGGGGATTAATCTGGGTGCTTTTTTGATTGGAGATAAAGATGATGAAATCGTTGATGAGCTTGAAGTGGTGGAAGTAATTGATGATGATAAGTGTGTGTGAAATCAATCTGCACACCCATTGCTAAAAAGTGAACACCCCTGGGGCAAAAAGTGTGTTCAAATGAATAGTCCAAAATCATAGTAGTAATTACTTGATATTTCTACTACGATTTTGCTACTACACACGGCTGTGATATGCTGTGATATGCTGTAATATGCGAAGATATGCCAATTATGTAGTTTGCACTTAAAAAATCGAATGCCAGGGAACTTGATAAAATCTCGCGCTTTCGGCATATATTGGCATTTTGAGATAGGAGAAATTTATGATACGAATACTTTTCATCTGCCACTACACATAGCAAATGATTTGCTGCTTTTTATTTTTATCAGGGTAGTCCATAGTGGGCTGCCTTTTGTTATACAAAATGGAGACAATCAGGGAATCTGTAAAAAGAGGCATGGGCGGCGCAATTTACGGTATTGCAAGTGTTACTATATTTGTTAGATTTTTACAAATATACCCTGTACACAAAAATTTCACTTGTAATCTGGCAGGATATTGGCTACACTTTACGCATTCCAATCTGATATGGAGGATAAGAAAGAGTATGAGAAAGAAATGGATTTTTACCGGAGCGGCATTTGCACTTGCAATGACCCTGACCGGATGCAGAGACAATGCGGCAGCCAGTATTCCGCAGCAAAGCAGCCAGGAGCAGACGAAGGAGCAGACACAGATGATCCCTATGGAGGAGGCACAGGAAGCGGCGTTAAAAGCAGCGGATATTGAAGCGGCAGATGCAGACATTTCAGCCACGACCTTAGGTGAGGTGGCGGGAGTGGCCTGCTATAAGGTGGAATTTACTTCCGGAGAGTATGCCTACGCCTACACGATCAATGCAGAGACAGGAGCTGTCATGGAAATGAGCAGCCAGGAACAGAATGCACAGGCTTCCGGGACGCAGACGGAGACGGCAGACCCCGCTGTCCCTGCTACGGCACAGACCTTAGGCTCAGCCTCAGCCGCTGCACCGGCACAGAATGCAACAGGTACCGGAACCGTGGATGAAGCAGCAGCACAGAAGATTGCACTGGAGCATGCCGGAGTGAAGGCAGCGGACGCAACGATCACCAAGTCAAAGCTTGATTATGAAGACGGACATCAGGTATATGACATTGAATGGTATGCAGGCGGTGCCAAGTATGACTATGAGATTGCGGCAGACACCGGAGAGATCATCAGCTTCGCATATGAAGAAAAAACGATGGGAGCAGACAGCAGGAGCGTTATGGTCAGTGAGGCAGATGCAAAGAAAACAGCCCTTGACCGTGTAAGCGGTGCAACAGACAAGGATCTCTACGAATGGAAGCTTGATTATGATGACGGACGTCCGGAATATGAAGGAAAGATCATCTACGGTGGAACGGAATACGAATTCACGATTGATGCAGCGACCGGATCCGTAATGGAGTGGGATGCTGAGAAGGTCCGTTAAGACAGACAGGAGAACTAGTTACGTACAAAGATTATCAATGAGCAGTTAACAGATTTATTCTATAACTTTATCGAGATGGAAGACCGTATTGCGGCCAATGACCGGTATGCAGACTTAAACAGCTCGGATATGCGGTTTTTGTCCGCCGTAGGAAAAGGGAGCCATCCAAGGACCATCACCCAGGTCGGTGATTACCTGTGTGTCGGGAGACAGACGGCACACCATGCATCCAGCAGCCTAATCCGGAGAGGATATATCACCAAGATGACGAACCCGAACGATGCCAGATCCCAATGGCTCATTCTTACGGATAAGGGGATGGAGGCCGTGGTCTATTAACGGAACCGGATCCGTAGCAACGTGAAAGGCATGACGAAGAATTTCTCCGAACAGGAGATGGATGGAATGATCGGTCTGCTGGCGCAGATGAACAGCTTTCTGGATTCCAAAAGAGTGGAAGG
>OGKG01004756.1_pt1 | contig 11144 bp, 9 predicted proteins | sample 1572201 | NCBI WGS metagenome assembly OGKG01 (sample SAMEA2582146, study PRJEB24529) | metagenome | biome: Human gut stool | place: China | collected 2011 | reverse complement strand
AAAAGCAAGCGAGCTTTTGCCCGAACCCGAAAGTCCTGTAATTACGACAAGTTTGTTACGGGGAATTTCAACATTTACATTTTTGAGGTTATGCTCTTTTGCACCTCTCACAATAATTTTATCCTGTGCCATTTCATCTACCCTTTACTGTGTCAAACACCTGACACAGCTTCATACATTCGTTTAAATTTTGATTCATATACACGCATAGCCTCTCATTGTGAGAGGCTATGTTTATTTGATATTAACCTTCTGTGGACTCGTCAACCTTTGTTTCGGCTGAGGGTTCTTTGTCGGCAGTTTCCTGCTCAACTTCTTCGGGTTCTTTATATGTGCCGTTCATTACGGCAGTAAAGTCCTCGCTGCCCATCTTCTCATGCTTGATAAGATATTTTGCAATATCGTGGAGCTTATCCATATTATCGCTGAGAATCTTAGTAGCGTCGCCATATGCCTTGTTGACCATATCAAGAACAAGCTGATCGATTTTAGCAGCGGTAGCCTCGGAATAATCCTGAGTTCTGCTGCCCATATCTCTGCCGAGGAATACGGAATTGTTGTCTGTGCCGTAGCATACACAACCGAGTTCCTTAGTCATACCGTACTTTGTAACCATTGCACGGGCTGTTTTTGTAGCCTTTTCGATATCGTTTGACGCACCTGTTGAGATGTCATCCATAATAAGTTCTTCGGCAACTCGACCGCCAAGACTTACAACGATATCCTCATACATACCTCTGCGTGAGTTGTATGACTTGTCCTCGCTCGGGAGCGGCATTGTGTAACCGCCTGCCATACCTGTCGGGATAATTGAAATCTCGTGAACAGGGTCCTGAGTTTCGAGCTTATCAAAGAGAATTGCGTGACCTGCCTCATGATAGGCTGTGAGCTTTTTCTCTTTCTCACTCATTACTTTGCTCTTTTTCTCTGCACCGACAACAACCTTGACTGTTGCCTCCTTGATTTCGTCCATAGTAATGGCTTTTTTATCTTTTCTTGCGGCAAGAAGTGCGGCCTCATTAAGAAGATTTTCAAGGTCTGCACCTGTAAATCCGGCTGTTGTTTTAGCAATAGTCTTGAGATTTACATCGGGTGCAAGAGGTTTCTTTCTTGCATGAACCCTGAGGATAGCCTCACGGCCGTTTACATCGGGATAGCTTACAACAACCTGACGGTCAAATCTGCCCGGACGCATAAGAGCCGGATCGAGAACATCGGGTCTGTTGGTTGCGGCAATAAGGATTACACCTTCATTTGCACCGAAACCGTCCATTTCAACAAGCAACTGGTTAAGAGTCTGCTCACGCTCATCGTGACCGCCGCCAAGACCTGCGCCTCTCTGGCGACCTACGGCGTCAATCTCATCAATGAAGATGATACACGGTGAGTTCTTCTTAGCCTGTTCAAAGAGGTCACGAACTCTTGACGCACCGACGCCGACAAACATTTCTACAAAGTCAGAACCTGAAATTGAGAAGAACGGAACGCCTGCCTCGCCTGCAACAGCTCTTGCAAGCAATGTTTTACCTGTACCAGGAGGGCCTACAAGGAGAACGCCCTTTGGTATTCTTGCGCCGAGTTTGTTATACTTTTCGGGAGCCTTGAGGAACTCAACAACCTCTGCAAGCTCTTCCTTTTCTTCATCGGCACCTGCAACATCATCAAATGTTGTCTTGCGCTTTTCATCGTTTGTATTCTTAATCTTGGCTTTGCCAAAGCTCATTTCCTTGCCGCCAAGACCGCCGCCGCCCATTTTCTTCATAATGAGCACCCAGGCAACGATGAGAATAATCATAATGATTAGTGTCGGAATCATTTCCATAAGTATGGAATTATCCGTTGCACGGGTAAGGTTATGCGGAATTTCATCAGTTGACGCCGGATTGTAGTACGGCTTGATGTCATCAAGGAAACGCTGAATGTCGGCAAGCTGTCCTTTTACAACAATCTTTGATTTTTTGCTGTTTGACTGGGTTTTCTGCTGTTCGGTTGCGGGCTGAGTAGCAGTTGTTGCAGATTGAGAGTCGGAATCGGTTGATTTGATAGGACTCATGCCCTCTTTAAGGGTAATTTCAATCTGACCTGAACCGTAGTCAATGTTAAAGCTGTCAACCATATCCTGAACAAAATACTGCTCAAGCTCCGAGGTTTTCGGTGAAGTTGACTTATTTGTGCTCAGCACAGCCGCTGTTATAATGATTATCAGAATGGGAATTCCGAGATAAAGCAGCAGATTGCGCACTTTCTTTTTATTGTCCAATGCTGTCACTCCTCTGTATAGTATTATTTTTCCGAGGTGGAAATATGTAATGCCACGAAAATTTGCGGCTTATTTTCGCATTAAAATCACGAATAAACTGACGGCTTTAATACGCCTACATAAGGAAGATTTCTGTACTTTTCGTCATAGTCAAGACCGTAGCCGACGATAAATTCATCCGGAATTACCGCACCTGCGTAGTCAATATGGATATCGGCAACCCGTCTGTCCGGCTTGTTGAAAAGTGTACAGAGCTTTACTGATTTTGCCTTCTTGGCTTTGAGATATTTTGTGATAAAGTCAAGAGTATTGCCTGAGTCGATAATATCCTCAACAATGAGAATATCCTTGCCCTCAACAGACTGGGAAATATCCTTCTGAATATTAACTCTGCCTGAGCTTACAGTACCGCTGCCGTAGCTTGAAGCAACGATAAAGTCGATTGAAAAATCAAGATTAACCTTTCTCATAAGGTCAACCATAAAGGCAACGCTGCCCTTGAGCAGACCGACCATTATAAAATCTTTGTCATTATAATCTTTTTCAATCTGTTTTGCAATAGTGTTCACAATATTTTCAATATCTTTTTCTGAATACAGAATTTTTTCAATATCCTTATGCATAATTAACCCTCTTTGTCTATATTTATGAGTAATTTTTCGGTTTTTTCGGTGTCATCTGCCTTTCCCTGCAATGAAACACCAAGCTTTTCACACCACAAAACGGTGTTGGATACCGCAAGCAGTAACAGCCTGTCCCTCATTTCGGACGGGATTTTCTGTTCGTTAAAAACCTTGCGGAGCGGTTTTGTGACCATGCGGTCCGGATATGTAAACCTGTCGCCTGCTCTGCGTGTGCGAAAAACAGGATTTTCGCCAAGCCGCTTTTTGGAAACGAGGTTATTTTGATTTGTTACTTTTTCGGTAATTTCATTTACCGTGTATATTTTTCCGTCATAAGAAAAGGTCATATTATTCTTTAACGGAATTTCATTAAAATCAGGGGAGTTTTTAGGACATACAAAGCGGAGTATTCCCTGTTTTGAAACGGCTGTGCATTGTTTTGACAGTTCAACGCTTCCTCCGTTTCTGATTATTTCACACAATAGTAGAATTGTTTTTCTTTCGGGAGAAATGTTGCAATTATTCTTTAACAGAATAAACAACATTTCCTTCAGAACGGCAGAATCAAGGCTCAACAGCTTTTTGCAGTCGTAGCCAAAATCACTTTTGCAGTCATGCACGGCTTTTTCGGCACATTTCTTAATGAAAGCAGCCGACTCTCCGGCATTTTCACTCAAGCCTAAAGCCGTCCGTTCAAAAGAAGGATTCAGCTTTTTAAGACACGGAATAATGTTATGCCTAATGTAATTTCGTGTGTAATCATCGGCAAGATTCGTACTGTCGGTAACATATTCAAGGTTGTTTTCCTCGCAATAGCTTTCAATGTCACCTCTCGAAAGTTCAATCAGCGGTCTGATTATGTTCCCCCGTTTTGGAGGAATTGCCGACAAGCCTGTCAAAGACGCACCCCTTGCAATGTTGAATATCAGCGTTTCGGCATTGTCGGATGCCGTGTGAGCGGTTGCAATCTTTGCACAAAGTTTTTGTGAAAGCTCTTCAAAGAAAGCGTAGCGGACATTTCTTCCGCAAAGCTCTTCGCTGATTTTCTGCTGTTTGGCAAGTGTGGGAACATCAACGCTTTTTATGAAAAGTTCCGTGTTAAATTTCTTACAAAGAATTTTGCAGAAATTTTCATCACGCTTTGCCTCATCACCACGGATATTGTGGTTGATATGAGCGGCATAAATCGAAAGATTGTATTTTTCTTTCAGAGAAACAAAAGCACTTAACAAAGCCGTGGAATCAGCTCCGCCCGAAAGTGCAACGATTACGCTGTCACCTTTTTCAAGCAAGCCGTATTTTTCAATGGTTGCTATAACACGGTTAAGCATCTCGGTTGTCCGTTCCCGTAAAGCGCATAAACTCGCCCTGCCAATGCAGTTTTACAATATTAGTTTCACCGTGACGGTTCTTTGCTACGATACACTCGCCCGAATTCATATCGGCTGTCGGTGCGGCAGAATCCTCTCCGCCCTCTTTGTCATAGTAGCCCTCACGATAAAGGAACAGTACGATATCGGCATCCTGCTCGATAGAACCCGAATCTCTCAGGTCGGCAATCTGCGGTCTGTGGTCATCACGCTTTTCTGCGGCACGGGAAAGCTGTGACAGGGTGATTACGGGAACATTCATTTCCTTTGCAAGAATTTTCAGATTTCGTGTGATTTCCGAAATTTCATTTACACGGCTGTCAATCTTTCTGCCGCTCGACATAAGCTGAAGATAGTCGATTACAACGAGGTCAAGGTTGTGAAGTCGGCGAAGTCTTGACTTCATCTCAGGAATTGTAATACCCGGAGTATCGTCAAGATAGAGGTCGGTTTTGCTGAGAATATCGCTTGCGGGGATAAGTCTTGACCACTCCTCCTCGGTAAGCTGACCTGTTCTCAATTTTGTACCGCCGATAAGCGCCTCACTTGAAAGCAGACGGCTTGCAAGCTGTTCCTTTGACATTTCAAGAGAGAAAAACGCAACGGTCTTTTTTGACTTGCACGCAACATTTCGTGCAATATTGAGTGCGAAACTCGTTTTACCCATACCCGGTCGGGCGGCAAGAATGATGAGGTCGGAACGGTTAAGTCCCGTAATCATTCGGTCAAGGTCGCCTATGCCCGTTGGGATAGGTTTCATACTGTTGTCGGTTTCGCTGTTGAGTGCGTCAAGTCGGTCAAAAGTCTGTAAAATTACCGAGTTGATACGCTCAAGACCGTGCTTTTCATTGCCCTGTCTGATGTCAAAAATCTTCTGTTCTGCCGAATCAATCAGAACCGAAGGATCCTCGTTGCCTGCAGTTGCGTCATCAATAATTTCACGGGACGCCGTAATAAGTCTGCGAACATTGTACTTTTCCGCAATAATCTTCGCATACTCCTCGGCATTTGAAATTGACGGACAATTGTTGACAAGATCCATAAGATAGGTTTTTCCCGTTGTCTCGTCAAAAGCCTTATTCTGTTTTAATTTTTCAAGCAGAGTGACAAAGTCGATGCTAAGGCCGAGTCCGATCATCTCCTGCATCTGTGCAAAAATCAGCTTGTGCAAAGAAACATAGAAATAATCGGGGCTTTTCAGGGTATCAACAACCTTGTCAAAGGTGTCGCTTTCAAGAATGATTGCACCTAAAACCGCTTGTTCCGCTTCGGGGCTGTACGGCAGATGAAGTCCGTCATAACTGCCCGCAAAATTTAAATCAGCCATTTCTACTCCTGTTTATTATGCCTCGGATACCTGAACATCAATCTTTGCAGAAACGCCTGTAAAGAGCTTTACCTCTGCGTGATATGTACCGAATTCCTTAATGTCGCAGTCAAGAACAACCTTGCGCTTGTCAACATCAATGTTGTACTGCTTTTTGATTTCTTCGGCAACCTGCTTTGAAGTTACGCTGCCGAAAAGTCTGCCGCCCTGTCCTGCTTTTGCAGTCATCTTGAAGGTTTTGCCCTCAAGAGTCTTTTTGTCATGTTCTGCCTGAGCCTTTTGGGTTGCAATTTTATAATTTTTGGAATTCTCGGCATTCTTATATTCATTCATAGCCTGAGCGTTTGCCTCTTTTGCAAGCTTTCTCGGAAGGAGAAAGTTTCTTGCATAGCCGTCAGATGCCTCAACAAGCTCGCCTTTTTTGCCGAGTGATTTTACATCCTGCATTAAAATTACTTTCATAACCAATCAACCTTTCTTACGAGTTTTCTTCATCATCAAGTGTGTTGTCAATTTCAGACAGCAACTGTTGATAAGCAAGCTCTTTTGTAGTGTTTTTAAGCTGTGTCGCCGCCATGGTCTGATGACCGCCGCCGCCAAGCTTTTCCATTATAATCTGAACATTAACATTACCGTAGCTTCTTGCTGAAATGTTAATTTGACTGTTGTCTTCAAAAAGAACGAAGGATGCGTCAACACCTTTGAGGTTGAGCATTTCATCAGCCGCCTGAGCCGACGCAAGCCTTATATCGCCGTCACCGCTCGGCGCAATCGAAATTGCACAGCCACGGTAAACATGAGCCTTGCACACAATGTCAACCTTTTCACGGTAGGTTTCGATATTATCGGAAAACATACCCTTTACGGTGAGTGTGTTTGCGCCCCTTTTTCTCAGATAAGCCGCCGCCTCAAATGTGCGCACGCCTGTTTTAACGGCAAAATTCTTTGTGTCAAGCGTAATGCCTGCAAGCATTGCGTCTGCCTGAACATATGTGAGCGGTGAATCATCAAGGCAGCTGATTATTTCACTGCACATTTCACAGGTTGAAGACGCCGAGGGTTCGTGGCAGAACACAAGAGCGTTGTTTATGTAATCAACCGCCTTTCTGTGGTGGTCGATAATGATAACCTTTTTACATTTTTCGTAGAGCTCCGTACTTTCAAGAGAACGCTTCAGGTGCGTATCAACTATAATGAGAAGCGACTTCTGGGTAAGTCCCGAAAGAGCGGCTTCCGGAGAAATGAATATATCGGTGTCGAGTTTTTCATCAGTATATTCAATAAGCTGTTTTGCCATTGAGGTTTCTCGGTTAATGACAACCTTTGAATAACGCTTGAAAGTTTTCTCCATTATGCATTGAAGTCCGATTGCCGCACCTACACAATCAAGGTCGGAAAACTTGTGTCCCATAATAAAGATCTTGTCGCAGTCGGCAACAACACGGCTGATTGCGTTTGCAATAACTCTCATACGCACCTTGCTTGCTTTTTCCGCTGCGGCAACCTTTCCGCCGAAGAACTCGTATGTATTGTCTTTTTTAATGACAGCAACCTGATCGCCGCCTCTGCCCAGTGCCATTTCAAGGGCTTTCCTTGCGTTGAGCTCGCTCTCTTTGATATTATTATAACCTCGGCAAAGACCTACCGAGATTGACGCACTGTGGTTATTTATCGTGATTTCTCGGATAGTTTTAAGAATCGGGAACTTATCGGCTGCCATTTTCTCAACATCGGCGTCTCTGAAAATTATCATATAACGGTTGTTGCCGATTTTTTTGTAAAGGGCCGAATACTGCTCCGCCCACTTTTGCAGGCAAACTTCAATATCGAGCATTGCCTCGGAAAACGACTCATCCGAGTTATCGGAAAAGTCCTCTGCATTGTCAAAAACGGCAATCGCAACGCACGGCTTGGAAGCAAGATATTCCCTTGTAATCTGCTTGTAATAGGTGTTTTCGATAAATTCACAAACAGCGCCCTCGCCTGTAGGACGGCAATAAACCGTGTATTCTCTGCCGTCAATGGCAACATCACAGCCCTCACCCTTTTTCAGACAGTCAATTTCTTTTCCCGAAAGGTAGGCTTTGATATTATCGCCCTCTGCACCCTTTCCGCCGCACATAGCCTTGCGAAATCGTGAATTGCACCATACAATGTCACCCTGTCTGCCTATAACGGCTACAGGGCAACTGAATTTTTCAAGGTACTCTTCGTTAATACCCTTTATACTTCCGACTATATTTTTTACCGTACTTTTTACATAGCTTGTAAATCGCAATGAAGTTATAAGCACAACGGCTAAGGAAAGAACAGACACACCGAGTTCGATATAGAACACAACAGGCGAATAGTCATAGCTGACAACAGCCATGGCAAACATTATCACCGAAAAAATTATGAACCACGGTGTAAGCGTCCAATTTCTTTTTCTCATGTCAAACCTCTGTTAATAACAAAATAGCAAAAAATAAATCAGCGAATAAAACTTAAACCTCCTGAAGAATAGGAAGAATCATCGGAGCTCTCCTTGTACGCTGACCGATAAGTTTTGAAACATCATCCTTGATTCTGTTCTTAATAATGCCCCATTCGTGAACATTATTCTCTGCACAATCCTCAAGAATTGCAAGAGCGGTCTGCTTGACCTCTTCAAGAAGTCTTTCGCTCTCACGAACATATACAAATCCTCTTGAAACAATATCGGGACCGCTAATAACATGACCGTCATAAACATCAAGAGAAGCAACAATAATGATAAGTCCGTCCTGTCCGAGGTGCTTTCTGTCACGAAGAACGATACTTCCGACATCACCAACGCCAAGACCGTCAACGAACACCTTGCCTGCCTGAACAGGCGGAAGCTCTTTCATATAATCCTCGTTGATTTCAAGAACACTTCCGACATCACCGATATAAATGTTCTTGCGTTCCATACCGAGAAACATTGCAAGGTCGGCATGTTTTCTGAGGTGTTTCTGTTCGCCGTGAACAGGGATAAAATACTTTGGCTTTACAAGCTTCTGCATGATTTTGAGTTCCTCCTGACAGGCATGACCTGAAACATGAACTTCATACATTGACTCATAAATTACCTTACAACCCTTTTTAAGAAGTTCGTCAACAACATTGCCGACTGTTTTCTCATTACCGGGAATCGGATTGGCTGAAATTATGATGAAATCACCCTCACCGACCATTACCTTGCGGTGGTCTGAATATGCCATTCTTGAAAGTGCGCTCATTGGCTCGCCCTGACTGCCTGTTGTAACAAGAACAACCTGCTGCGGCATATACTTGTCGAGCATATCAAGGTCAATAAGAATATTTTCGGGAAGATGCAGATAGCCGAGTTTTTGGGCAACATCCATATAGTTGACCATACTTCTGCCCGAAAAAGCAACCTTTCTTCCGTACTTTTCTGCACAGTCAATAATCTGCTGAACACGGTTTACATTTGATGCAAAAGTTGCAATTATAATTCTGTAATTTTCCGCACTCTTGAAAAGATTGTCAAGGCTGTCGGATACAGTTCTTTCCGTAGGGGTGTATCCGGGTCTTTCGGCATTTGTACTCTCCGAAAGAAGTGCAAGAACACCTTCGTCGCCCACTCTTGCAAAGCTTGAAAGGTCAATCATATCACCCGTGATAGGTGTGCAGTCAATCTTGAAGTCGCCCGTGTGAACAATAGTACCGCCCGGTGTGTGAATTGCAAAAGCAACAGCATCGGGAATCGAATGGTTTACATGAATGAAGTCAATCTTCATACAACCGAGCTTTATTGACTGACCTGCATTTATTACATTAAGCTGAGATTGATTGTAAAGACTATGCTCCTTGAGCTTGTTGCCTACAAGACCGAGCGTAAGTGGTGTACCGTAAATCGGAACACTCACCTTTGAAAGAAGAAACGGCAAACCGCCGATGTGATCCTCGTGACCGTGTGTAAGGATAATACCCTTAACTCTGTCGGCATTCTGTTCAATATATGTGAAATCCGGAATTACAAGGTCAACGCCGAGCATATCCCCGTCAGGAAATGCCATACCGCAGTCGATAATGATTATATCGTTTTCACATTCAACAAGGGTGATGTTCTTGCCTATTTCGTTAAGACCGCCGAGAAATGCAATCTTAATTGACGGCTTCTGAGCATTCTTTTTGGGATAACCCTTTGACTTTGACGGATATTTCTTTTTGCCGTAATTTGACTTTCCGTTCGATTTCGGCTGAAATCCGTCATCATTTTTCTTATAGTAAGCGTTGTAGGAGTTTTTACCCGAACCGCCCTTTTTTGAAGCATTGTTTTTAGAGTATTGCTTCACATTCTTTTTGCCTTTTGAGTACCTTGACTGTTTAAGCATAAAGTTTTCGTTCCTCTTTTCTGTACTCACAAATTTACCTCCGTTTTCTGAAATATGTACTGAATAAAAGAAAAATAAATATATCAAAGACCTCTGAGCGCCCGTGAGGTCTTAATTTATTTATAAATTTATAAAATAAATTCTCCGTTCTAAAAACGGTGAACATCAGATTTATATATAATATCCGTAAATACGCTGTCAATCTGCTGTTCCAGAAATTCCGGGGTTACCTCAAAAATCCCCTGGACGCCGGTTGTGTTCTGGGCCGTCAGCGCCGTGATCGCACTCATTCCATATACTCCATTGGCGATCATCGTCTTTAAATCGGCCTGGATACCGGCGCCTCCGCTGCAATCACTTCCAGCGATTGTTAATGCTGTCTTCATAATTAACTCCTTTCAGGCATCAATAACTTTTATAAGGCGACACAAGGTGGTGCCCCCAATGTGCCGCCATAAAAAACTTTTTGCAAAGTTTCTTACCATTTTTTAATGAAGCTTTTTTCACAAGCTTTTTCTTATAAACTTTTTCATGCCATTTTTTGACAAAATGACAACGTTTTCATCTTTACAGGCCCTTTTTTACAGCTTCCTTCAGTTCCTCTGCTGCCTTTTCAATATCATCGGCCGCAAACAAGGCGCTGACCACTGCAATGCCGTCCACACCTGTTCCTTTTAACAGTTCCAGATGTTCTTTATTCAGTCCGCCGATCGCAACAACCGGAATATCGACTGCCTGACAGATCTTGGCAAGCATCCCCGGCGTCACGGCATCGGCGTCCTTTTTGGTTCCCGTCGGATAGATGGCTCCGACTCCCAAATAATTCGCCCCATGCTTTTTCGCAAGAAGCGCCTGTTCTACATTTTTGCAGGAAACGCCGATGATCTTATCTGGTCCCAGCTTTTCCCGGACCTTTCCCGCTTCCATATCGCTCTGTCCCACATGGACGCCGTCCGCATCCACCGCCAGGGCAATCTCCACGTTGTCATTGATCACAAACGGAACCTGATACTTTCTGCAAAGCATTTTAAGCTTCTTTGCCTCCTCCAGAAACTCCGCCTCGTCAAGCTCCTTTTCTCTCAGCTGGACAAACGTCGCCCCGCCCTTCAAAGCTTTCTCAACCTGACTCTCCAGAGTTTCCCCCTTCAGCCATGCGCGGTCTGTCCGCGTAAAGCAGCATATCTTCCGGTCTGCAGTTCATCT
>OGKG01004751.1_pt1 | contig 11157 bp, 9 predicted proteins | sample 1572201 | NCBI WGS metagenome assembly OGKG01 (sample SAMEA2582146, study PRJEB24529) | metagenome | biome: Human gut stool | place: China | collected 2011 | reverse complement strand
ATAAATAGGATTCAGATATTCCCGCAATTCTTCTCTGGTGATCATCTGGGAATTCAATTCCTCAATAGCAGTCAGACGCTTCTCGATCTCTTCCTTATCGATCAGCGGCTGTTCAATATAACCACGCAGAGTTCTGGCTCCCATGGCCGTCTTCGTCTTATCAAGCACCCACAGAAGAGAACCACGCTTCTGCTTTTCTCTTAAGGTCTCCACCAGTTCCAGATTTCTCCGGCTGGAACTGTCAATGATCATGAAATTACCGGACACATAAGGCTGAAGCTTTGTCATATGTGCCAGAGATGTCTTCTGTGTATCTGTCAGATAACGGAGCAGCGCACCTGCTGCAATGACTCCGCAGCCAAAATCTGCCACGCCCAGTCCTTCCAGCGATCTCACATGAAAATGCTCCCGAAGTGTATTTTTACACAGTTCATCATCAAAATACCAGTTTTCCAGCGGATACAGTACCAGATTCAGCCGTTCCTTCAGATCATCCAGTTCCAGTCCGCTCATAAGAAGTGCTTCATTGCAGACCACTTCCCGAGGCGTAAACTTATAGATCTCATCCATGAGCTTTCTGGCAGAATCAACCTCCGTTACAAAATAATCACCGGTCGTCACATCCGCAAAGGAAATGCCGTACCGGTCACTGACATAGACAATGCTCATTACATAATTGTTCTTGGATTCATCCAGCGCCTGTGCGTTCAGGTTGGTTCCAGGTGTGACAATTCTGACAACTTCCCGCTTTACCAGCCCTTTTGCCAATGCCGGGTCTTCCACCTGTTCACAGATCGCCACTTTATAGCCTTTTGACACCAGACGGCTCAAATATCCTTCTACCGCATGAAAGGGCACCCCACACATAGGAGCACGTTCCTCCACACCACAGCTTTTTCCGGTCAGCGTCAGTTCCAGTTCCTTGGATGCGATCTTCGCATCCTCAAAAAACATCTCATAAAAATCGCCCAGGCGATAAAATAAGATGCAGTCCTTGTATTCCTCTTTGGTCTTCAGATACTGCTGCATCATTGGTGTATATTCTGCCACTCAGTTACCTCGCTATCTATTCTATCTGATCTTTCATTTTATATTATCCCAGTGCACACTCCGGCGCGCACTCTACTTACGCAGTGCGCACTCGAGAAGTCTTCGACTTCTCTCGTTGTCGGGCTCACGCCCTATCAGTTTCTTGTGAGATGCGTCCGTCTGTAAACAGCCGACTCATCTCCCTGTGAAACTGGCACTGCTTTGCGCTATCGCACATTATACCACACCTCAAAACTCGGGTAAAGCTGAAAAACTGTCGGTGAAATCCATTTTTCACCGACAGTCCTGCCTTATTTTATATGTGTTCCTTTCTTGATTCCGGTGTCATACGGATTGGTCACCACCTGGTCTCCTTCTTCCAGACCGTTGATTACCTCCGAGCGTCCACCGCTCTGTTCTCCAAGTTCCACTTCTTTGAGAACCGCCTTGCCGCCAGCTTTCACATAGACAGCATCTCCATTGTCTCCCGGAACGATGGCTGAAGATGGAATCTGCAGCACATCTTCTTTCCGAACCACAGAGAAGGTCAGATCTGCCTGATGACCGGCACCCATTTTGTCGGAAAGACCATCTACATCCAAAATCACTTTAGATCTGTTTTCCTCAATACCAAGCACCGACAGCTCCTGCGTGGATACCGGCGAGAGAAAAGATACCGTTCCGGTAAGTTCACTTCCGTCTGCCAGTTCTGCGGTAGCGGTATCGCCTTCCTTCAGCAGCGCCGCCTGTGTATCCAGCACATCTGCCTCCAGTGTCATCTGATCGGTGTTGTAGATCCGGTACAGTGGCTGGTTCTGAGTCACATAATCGCCGTTTTTCACAAGAATCTCCCATACCACACCATCTGTTGGAGATGTTGGAGCTGTCTTATTCAGTTCTTCCTGTACCTGCTGCATCTGAAGATCAATCTGATGACCAGATGCACTGGTTCCAGTATTTACCGCTTTCACGCTTCCGTCCAGCAGACTTAACTGGGACTCATAAGAAGCGATCAGGCTCTCATAATATGCCTTTGTGGATTCGGAGCGATTGTTATCCGCTTCCACCAGTGCCTGCTCTGCTGCCGCTCTGGCACCCTCCAGAGAGCTTAACACGGACTGCTTGGCTGGATCCTTGGAACCGTCATACTCATCAAATGCTTTCCAGTATGCCACATTTGCCGTGTCAAAATTCTCAGAAGCCACCCGGTAAAGCTGCTCCGCATGCCCTTCCTCCCCGTAAAGCTGTTGATAGGTAAGCTGTGCCTGTTTAAGCTGAGATTCCAGCTGCTGACGGCTCACACTCAACTGGGCTTTTGTGGAAGTTCCTTCACTCTGTGCACTGGTCTTCTGTGCCTTCAAAGACTCAATCTGGCGGTTCAGTTCATCCCTGGTCTGCGAGTCGTCCAGTACGACGATCTTTGCACCCTGCTCCACGGTCTCGCCTTCTTTGGCCGCCACTTCTGACACCGTGCCTGACAGCGGTGCACATACATACTGGCTGTCCTTCGGAGTTACTGTTGCCGATACCGTAAAAGTATCCAGAAGGTCTGCCTTCTGGACTGTCTCCGTCTCCACACGCACAGGCATCAGCAGCACCACAAGTCCTGCCACTGCCAGCACACCTAAGAGTACTGCTCCTGCAATGATCTTTACTCGTTTTTTCATCTCTCTACTCCCTCTCCATCAGAAGCGATACAGGGGATACCGCTTTTAATTTTCTAAGTATCAGTCTGGAACTGATAAATACCGCAATGAACATCAGCACAGCAGACTCTGCCACTGATGCAGCATCTGCAAAATCTGGGATACTGAACATCTTGGCAGACATGGACACTGCAAATGCATGGCTCATCCAGAAAGTCATGGGAATTCCCAACAGCACACCACCAGCAGTCAATATCCACTGACCCACGCTGATGACTTCCAGACACTCGCTCGCTGTCAGCCCCAGCATCAGCATCACTGATAGTTCCCGTTTCAGCTCTTCAAAGCTGATCAGTGCACTGGTGTACAGCACTGCCAGACCGATCAGGATTCCAAGAGCTACCATCATACCAATCAGCATATCAAAGCTCCCCATCATATCCCTCCATTTCTGGATCTTGGCGATCCTGCCTTCCAGTCCGGTCACCTGAGGTGCTCCTTCCAGATCTTTCCAGATCAGCTCTTCCGCCCCGGAAGCAGCCTTAATATAGAGACCCGTACACACATTTCGATATTCACTGATATCCGCCAGTCCTTCCATAGACATATAGGCAGTTGTTCCCATATATTGCTCCATCACCGCAGTGACAGGCACCCGCGTGATCCGTTCTTCCGGGTATGTCACTTTCACATCCACCCAGCCGCCAACACCAACGCCCAGCCGTTGAGCCATATGGATCGACAGGACGATTCCTTCTGATGCCACATGAATCGTTCCACCATCTGCATCATAGAGATGTACCAGTTCGCAATCCCTGTCAATGCCCTGCACTGTACAGTCCAGTTCTTCATTGCCACGTATGAGTTTTGCCTGTGCCTCTGCAAAAGGCTCCATTTTCTCAATATTTTCATTTTCAATGGAAGAAAGTACATCCACCGTTTTCAGTGGTTCTTCAAAATAAACGGTAAAATCCTGATGCTGTACTTTTTCCAGATTATCGAACAAAAAGACATCAAACAGACTGCTCACCGACATGAGCGTTGCCGTGATCATAAATGCGCAGGCAATACCAAACAAGGACAGCATACTTCGCTTTGGATTTCTTCCAATGCTTCGAAGTGCCATGATACCAGGCACTGTAAACAGCTTTAACAGTCCTGGAATCCGCTCTGCCAGCGTCTTTTTCGCCCCTTTGGGAGCTGGCGGCCGAAGAGCATCCGCCGGACTTAAGTGAGTCAGCTTTCTGGCACACAGATAGCTGACTGTTGAACAGAACACACTTGCCAGGATCACACCGATCACCAGGTATTTCATGGAGATTCCTGCCTGTGCATCCGGCAGATTATAATAGACCCGATAATAATCCACCAATGGTGTGGCACACACATTTCCCAGAAGTCCGCCTGCCAGGCCTCCGATCACACCAATAGTCAGACCATATCCCAGATAATGCCATCCAATCTGTCTGCCTGTGATTCCAATGGAGAGCATGGTCCCCACCTGGATGCGCTGCTGCTCGATCAGCCGATGCATGGTAATATACAGCACCACTGCAGCCACAAACAGGAACAAAAACGGCAATACCAATGCCATCTGATCCAGCTGATCCAATTCTGAATCAAGCATGGACGCTGACTGGTGATCTTCTCTTCCATAGATGCTGTAACATCCATAGGGCTTTAACAGCTCTTCCACCTGATCCTTCACATCGTCAATAGTGTAGCCAGGATCCAGATCAAAGGCAAAGCTGTTGGCCATATCTTTCATGCCGTACAGGGATTCCATGGTCTTTTGATCCACAAATCCCACATCATAATTGGCGGCATCGGGATACATATCCACGATATTTCTGATAATGTAGATATTTTCCGGCGAAATGCCCCCACCTGTAATCTCTAGCTCCGTATCCTTTCCTGATACCAGCACATGGATCTTCGTTCCCACAGCCAGACTTCTGGCTTCCAAAAATGCATTTCCGGCAACCACCTGAAGTTCTCCTGCTTTCACATCCGTTCCCTGAAAAAGCATGGGCACATTTCTGCCGCCTTTCTCATAAGAAATAAGCTTCAGTCTGGCATTGCCATCTCCAATATCTGTAAGCCTTGCTTCCTTGATGATCCTGGCCTGTACTTCTCCAATTCCCGGTATGTCTGCCAGCTTGTCTTTGATTGCTGCCGGAGCCTCATAAACTTCCGCAAATCCTTCTGTAAATGCACTTTTCTCACACAGCAGATCTCTGGACACCAGCAGATGATCCTTCGCCACCGACATGACGCAGAAGCCACAGAAGCCCACACCAACGATCAACAGACAGATTCCATAAGCTGCCAGACTCTTCTTCATATCCCGAAGCATTTTCAAGAACAGCAGCTTTACCATAGCAGCTCCTCCGCTTTCAGCGGGTGCTCATTCTTCTCCACCCGGATGATCTGACCATCCTTCATATAGAAGACCCGGTCTGCCACCTTAGCCATCTCCGCATTATGTGTGATCGTCACCACCGGACAGCCAATCTGATCTCTCACATCCAGCAAAAGCTTTACCACCGCCAGGCTGTTCTTGGAATCCAATGCTCCGGTCGGCTCATCACACAACAGGATCGATGGATTTTTCACGATTGCTCTGGCAATGGATACCCGCTGCTGCTCACCACCGGACATCTGCGCCGGAAAATGTTCTTTTCGTTCCGCCAGTCCTACCATCTCCAGCACCTCATCCGCACTTCGGGAACCCGGTGTAATGCTGGATGCCAGCTCCACATTTTCCTTGGCTGTCAGCGTAGGGATCAGATGGAAGAACTGAAACACAAATCCCACCACGTCCCTGCGGTAAGAAGACAGCTCCAGTGCCGTCATCTCCGACAGATTTTTCTCTCCATATAACAGTTCGCCGCCGCTGGCACTATCCATGCCTCCCAGCAGGTTAAGAAGTGTACTCTTACCGGAACCGGACGGTCCTAATACCACCACAAATTCCCCGGGATAAATCTCGAAAGATACCCCGTTTAACGCATGAACACGGACTTCTTCGTCTCCGTACCACCGGCTCACATCCGTTCCTTTCAGTACCCAATCGCTCATACTTTTCCCTCTTTTAGTTAGATATATCTAATTATGCACAGTATAGCACATTGGAAAATGAAATACAATTCTGAATTGTGAACAGGGGTATATATGAAAAAATACCGCTACTGCCGATAACTTACCTTATGACATTGTTGCTGACATTTCTATTATATTCATATAAAAATGGAGCCCTTGTTTTTACACCAAAAGCTCCATTACTGTTTATTTATTTGAATTTATGATTCCTTCAATATCACGGCCACCGTAGAATATTCGAGCTACTGTAACTGCCCTTTTCTCGTCATCAACCAGATAATACACAATAAAGTTGTCTACCGAAAGCTGATGCATTTTCAACGAATGCCAAGGTTCCCAAGTCACTAGCGCATAGCGAGCTGGCATGAAATCCAATGAACGAACCTCTTTTCGGATGCGGCTCAGCTGAGCAGAAGCAGTCTCCGGAACAAGGAGTTCATTCGCAATGTACGAATAGATCTCACGTAAGTCATCAAGCGCATCTACAGAATAGCCGACTTTATAGCTATCTGTCATATGCCAAACTCCTTTGCAAGTGTCGCATCGACTTCATCTGCAGAATATACCTTTCCTGCTTTGATGGAATCAACACCCTTCTGGAGTTCTGCATCAAGTTCTTCTCTGGTCATTGCACCAACAGCTAATGGCTTAGAAGAAGGAAGTTTCAATTCAAACGGCAGACCTTTTTTCAGTATGATCTGGCTATAAAGCATCTGAATTGCACTGGATGGAGAAATGCCAAGCTGAGAAAGAATGCTCTCAGCATTATCCTTGAGATTTGTATCTATTCTTGCATAAACAGCGGATGTATTTGCCATAGTATCGCCTCCTTTTTCTTTATTATATTCGCTTTTGCTTGCGATTGCAAGCATTTGCATAGATTATTTTGTGACAAAACTTTGAATTTTATACGCCATTTGCGGCAGCTTAATCCTGTTTTTTCACACAAATTCGCTTTATTGTATTCCAAATCCTTACATACCACTTCTCACATACCGAAGCTTTTCTCTCTGTATTTTCAGCATAAGAAGTGTTATCCATCTCTACTTTAGCATTATTTTCCGGCTCTACCTCTGCATTTCCAATATGTATTCCCTCATGCTGCAAATGTTTCTGCCATGAATATGTTTCTATGTAATTTAATAACCGCCCCAAAGTGCCGCGCTCAACTTTTTGATTATGATATCCATCAGTGATATATCTTTCCGTAGAGCTTGTTTTCACATAGTTGTTATGCCACAGTTCCATATGTTCAGAATTCAAGCCTTTAATAATCCAATTATCCTCTATTCCCTCAACCTGCATCTGAGAATACTCCGTCGCATGAAATTTCATTCCAACATCCATCACATAATGCTGTATTCTGCCATTGCTGACACGATGCTTCTTAAATATCCTGTCACATATCGGTATCTGCTTAGTATTTGGATAGCAGGCAACCCGAAATAATAGTTTTCTCTTGCATTTCGGGCACATTTCTTTTCCAACTGGTATAGTATCTGATGCCTGAAATCTCTCAGAAATAATTTCTTTAACATCATCACATTCTTTGTCATGATAATATCTGGAATTATCCGAATAGAAATAAATCATCTTAGGATTATCCATGAGGCTCTGTTTTCTGCTATTCTTATGTTTTTCTTCTTCAGTCATTTCTCGTGCTACATACTTTATCACATCATTTTCAATAACAGGAGTACTGCCTTGCCGCATAAGATAATCAAATACCAAAACCTCCTCCGGCTTTGATATAGGGCTGCCTCCAGTCTGTTCCTCTGCAATACAAATGCCCTTCGCAATACTATTTTTAAGAAATTTCCATGCACTATTGAAATTGCCTACAGGAAAATATACATAGCCATTCTCTGTATTTACCGTTGCCGATGTACAATATAGAAAATCCGTTTTCCTTGTATCAATCGGTATAATACCACAAGGCTCCAGCTGTTCTTTTATCAGATTATTCTCTTCAAAAAAACTACAAACGAGCCATCAAGCGTGGCTTGAAAAGTGCCCGGACGGCATAAAGCCATACGAGCGTAATAGAGTATATTTTGCTGTTTAGTTACATGGTATAGTGCGTCGACACGGCGGCTCTGAAAATCAAAGCCGCCGCTTCAAAGGCGCAGGAATGTATCTGCTCTACGACGGCTTTTTTTCTTTTGCCATCGTGCGGCAGAGGTTAGTTTATTTTACGTACTGCTCAAGTTCTTGAGCCTCTGTTTCTACCAATTTTTCAATGTTACCGTTTTTGTCACGGATCACTTTGAGGTTGATACCATTACTTGCACCATTGTCACAGTAGGTATTATGTCCGGCATCATAGAAAATGTGGATGACTTTTCCTTCATACATCCAGTTGTCAGAGGTTTTATCATAAGAAACACCAAATGCGGTGTAGGCATCTAAACTATCATCACGATAGTTCGGATCGCCCATTTCAAAGCTACCGCTGTTTCCGGTAATGCCAGCCGCGTCAAATTCCGCTTTGATTTCTTCCTGCTTTTCAGTTCTTGCTTTGAAATCGGCGTCCGAGGACTGCTTCAACCCTGTCAGGGTGCCATTAGTGTCTTTAATCGGCTCCATGTCCACAACACCATCATCAAAGAAGAACGAGTTTGCGTGTTCTGCGTTTACCTGATCTTTGAAGTAGCGCACAGTCTGACCGTCATAAAAGAAACGGTCTTTTTCTTTATCATAGGTCATGCCATAGGGCTCATAAGCGGAATACTGTTCTGCAATTTCATTCCGGCGGTTTTCTTCCGCTTTAGCCTGTTCCTCCGAGGAAATCACTTCATCGTTTTCATAGACTTCTGCCGTGAAGTTGGATGAAGAAGTATCACTACTGTCATAGGCTTGTTCTGCGGAAATTAGGCTATTTGAGGTTACATTGTTTGATTGTTGTGTATCAGTAGCGTTAGCGGCACAAGCACTTAATGCCGTTGATACACAAAGTGTCATAGTAAGTGCGAGAATTTTAATGTTATCTTTTTTCATATCTGAAACAACTCCTTTCTGTTGATGCTTTTATATTACCAAACCTTTTTGGGATACCATTGTGATGAATATGTTTTTTATGTGTAGTTAAAAAAGCATGGAGCAGTGCTTATCGCTACCCCATGCTTTCAGAATTGAATTGTGAATAAAACACCTCTTTCGGTGTTTATTATACTGTATTCTGCTTGATGTTGTTCTAAAATGGTTTTAACAATGTATAATCCTAAACCACTCCCACCAGTTTTCTTATTGCGAGAGCGTTCTACTCTGTAAAATGCATCAAACAGTTTTGGAATTTCTGAATCAGGAATATGAACACCTGTGTTTTCCAGCATAAATTTAACCGCTCTATCTTCCGCAAAGGCAGTCAAATAGATAGTGCTACCCTCCGGTGAGTAGGAAATCGCATTGGAAATCAAGTTATTGATTACTTTTTGTATCAGTGCCTTATCCCCAATAACACTCAAATCAGGAGAAATATTCTCATTCCAATCTATACCTTTTTGGATAATTAAATCTTCAAACAGTGCGTATTCCTGTTTGAGAATATCCGAAAACTGAATGGTTTCTTTTTTAAGTCCAACTTTTGACGATTTCATACGGGAAACCGTGAGAATTTCCTGTACCATATTTTCCATTGTATTGATGATTTCCAGAGAGCGCACCAGGTATTTATTACGATCTTGATAATCCCCAACATTCAAAATCATACCCTCGGTCTGTCCCTTGATAACTGTAATAGGTGTTTTCAGTTCATGAGAAACTGCGGAAAAAAAGTCTAATTGTGCCTGTTCCAATGCACGTTCACGCTCAATGTCTGCTTGTAGTTTCTCATTGGCACATTTCAAATCTGTCATAGAAGCAGACAGCTTTTGTGACATTTCATTTAAGCTATGAGCCAATGTTCCGAGTTCATCTGTTCGATTTTCCTCACATCTCCAACTAAAATCCAATTCCGCCATTCGTTTTGATACACGGCTGATACGCAGAACTGGTCTGGTTACATAATGAGAATATACGATAGAGGCCAGTACAGCAACCAACAGAATTACAAAAAGTAGAATAATAAAAATACCACCCAAAGTATCCTTTAACAAATTAACTTCTTGTGCGCTACCCGCGACTGTTAATGTGTAGACATCGTCTGAATCTGCAAATGTAAAGATATAGCTGTGCGTTGCCCGATATGCCGCTGGATCGTCACTTTCAATCGCTACACCACCTGTGACGAAAACGGGGAATGTCGTACTGTTTTGTGACGGAAGTTCAATTGCACGATTTGAGGAATCAAATAATTGAATTAACACACCATTTTGATTTATTATAAATTCATCAATAAGGTTTCCACTTTCCATTGGAGTGAGATTTTTAACTTCTGTAAGAAGTGAGTTGACTGCACTATCTAAACTTGCATCAAGTGTTGTGCTATAAGTTTTTGGGATAAGCCATGAGATAACCCCGTAAGTTATCATGCAACAAAGGCTTGTCAACAAAAAAGTGACAATGAATATCTTTGTAAACAAACTGCTCTTATTTTTCTTTATCAATTTTATATCCCACCCCTCTGATTGTCTGGATAAAGTCGATACCAAGTTTTTTTCTCAAATTTTTGATATGTGTATCAACAACACGTTCGTCCCCGTAGAAATCATATTTCCAAAGGCGATCCAGCAAATTTTGGCGGGTAAGAACGCGCCCTTGATTCAAAAGCAATTCCCGCAAGACTTCAAATTCCCGCTGCGTCAATTCGTGGGATTCTCCATTTACCGAAGCGGAGTAGCTGTCTAAATCCAGAGTCAAGTTTTTATAGGATATTGTCTGATGTTCCTGATTCGGAATCATCATACTCCGCCGTAGAACCGCAGCGATTTTACGGATTAAGATTGGCATGGAAAACGGCTTCGTAATATAATCATCTACTTGCAAATCTAACCCTCTGATTTGTTCTTCCTCTCCGTTTAGAGCAGTCAGCATAATGATGGGAACCTGTGATTGCTTACGGATTAGCTCGCATACTGTAAACCCGTCAATTTTAGGTAACATTATATCCAACAATATCAAGTCAAAATGAGCGGATGAAAACAGTGCAATAGCCTCCATACCGTCACTTGCAATCGTAATTTCATATCCGACTTCTTGCAAAAAATTTCTTAAAAGATCTTGAATATCTAAATCATCCTCAACAATTAAAATATGCTGCATAAAACCACCTCCACTGGTATAGTAGCATAAAATTTTGTGATTCGTGTGTAGTTCTAATCATTATTATAGTTTTCTGTATGCCAGATTTCAAACCTCAAAATATGAATTATACAATGTAACCGAGTAATGTTATATGGCGAAAGTTGAAGATTGTCCCGGTTTTGAAACCTTCGGTGCAGAT
>OGKG01004750.1_pt1 | contig 11164 bp, 9 predicted proteins | sample 1572201 | NCBI WGS metagenome assembly OGKG01 (sample SAMEA2582146, study PRJEB24529) | metagenome | biome: Human gut stool | place: China | collected 2011 | reverse complement strand
ATGTCTATCTTGTCCGACATGAATATCTGGAAATAAAGAAATCGGGTAAAGGTCATAGTCGTATAATCCTTTGCCCGATTTTTTTATTTTCACTTTATGCATAAAAGCGTTTCAATTATCCAGTTCTATACGTCAAGAATTAGATTTATCATTGATGTATTCTATAATTTCTCCAATAAAAAAAGATATAAATGTCCCAATTGAAACAAACAAACTATCTCTATCACCTAATGATTCAATGAAGATTGAAAATGTAAACGTAAAGTTACTATACATATAATCATAAAAAACGTATTTCAGAGAACCTATCAAGAGCATCAACCCGAAAGAAATTAATGCATATATTAGGCACAGCAAAAAGCTAATGTCAATGCTGCGTTTGACAATGATTTTTCCCATAAAAAAACCTAAAATAAAAACCCCAATATCAATATATGTATATATAATTAAAAAACCCAAATAGGCTAAGGCCGCATTATATTTGGGAAATAAATAAAAACAAAGAAAATAAGCCAAAGCCACACATACAAAATATACTAAAAATGGAGAATACGTTCTAACAAACTTTCGCATAAAAACACCTCACTTCACATGTAGATAATCTAATTAAAATCAAAAGCTTATCTTAATTTATTTCATAATACTCTTCACTTCCAGTCGCTGACCATGATGTTTTACCACTACTGATCACATCTTTTGTAGACATACTATAAGCAAAAATATCAAGGATCTGCGCCTCTGAGATATACCACGAACCATCTGCGTTTTTCTTGCTTCTGTACCAAACATATAATTCACATTTTTCATTTTCCGAAAGTCTGTCATATACAAGAATTTCTATTATTTCCTCATTCTCATTTAAGATAACTCTGGAATTTCCACTCGCACTATATGATATCATAAAATCACATCTTTCGTCTGCGAAGTATTGTTGGTATATAGTACGGTATCCATCATATATTTCATCTGTTTTAATTAATGTCACATAGTCACATATCGCAGAAATAGAAATATCATCCTCTTTCATATTTTTCATTAATTCATCTATTAAATCGTGCTGAATGACAAAACCATCATTCTGTGAATTAAATATTCTAATGGTCTTCCGTGGTATCATTCCCTGTGGTCCTGCTCCTGTAACATAATTTACAATGACAATCACATCCTTTGCACCATCGCCATCTATATCGTGAAATCCAACTGCCTCTACGCTGTCAAACATACCTACGCTATTATTTTCAGTACTATTGTTTTCAAAATAAACTGGGAAATGGTACACAATTTGATTGTCCTTTGCCAGCACAAATGAGACATCTTCCCAAAGCGTATCATAAGTCGGCAAATAAGATACAAATCGCACTTCGCCCCAATCATTCAAATCCACCTCAAAGGATTGTTCGGTTATAACCCGGCTTTCATCTAATTTCTCTTCTGATGGATAGTCCACTTCAATATCTGTCAATTGCTGTATTTCTTTCGTACCATCAAATTTCAAGATAATCTGCTCATCAAATTGTTCTTCTCCTGATAAAATCACTTCTACATAGTCCTCATACCATGTAACTTTCCAACAATTACTTGTGATAATTCCACCGTCATTGTGCAATTCAAAATCTATTTGAGATATTTTATCTTGTCCTTCCTTGAGAATTAACCGACCACTTGCTGCGCCAAAAGGCCAGTCCGGTTCTCCAATTGTCAAAAGTTCCAATTTATAAATCTTATCTAAAGAAACGGATGTATCGCAAATTGTTTTCTTATAATTTGTTTCATACAAAATACAAAGCAACACTACTACAAACAGCGCAATAGGCAACCCCATAATATATAGCACAGTTTTCATAATTTTTTCATTGTTATAACACTCCTTTTATTGCGCTATCTGCTCTCCTTACTACATCATCCTTTACAAATACGGTATTGATAGGCGGGTATCTCCTCAATTCCGTTATTAAGGATTTTATTTCCCAAATATTTAAAACTCCCATCTTTCGCAAACTTTACAGTCAGTTCATGTGTAATCACCGCCTCGTTACATAATACCATTTCACATACTGCATCCACTGTAAGAGTTATTGTACCATCTAGATTATGCTTGACATTGGTCACTTCCGGAATTGATGTCCCAAAAAAATTAGGTGCATAATTAAAGCATCCCAAGCGCATCCAATCATACGCTTTTTTCTTTTTATTATATACTGCATACTTTTGAATTTCTTCCGCGGAAACAGGCATATATTCCATAATCAACTGTTCAAATTGCTCTTTAGGTATTCCATTCGGATATTTTTTACCATTGAATTTTTTCTTATATTTCATGGCATATAAATACTCATAAAGACCGTTAAAATCAATCTTTTTCGTGTGATTTTTGTCCCAATTAGAGCATAAAAGGTTATTCCCCTGATATCCCAATTCGCGCACACATTTTTTAGAAAGTTCTCGCTTTCTGCTACTTATTGGCTTAATCCGTACCAAACAACTTCCGTCTACCATTTCTGTTACTTCCGGATATTCCGGTACACACAATTCATAACAAAACCATCCCTTATTTGAATATCTCCACTTCTTTAATCTCGTATAAGAAACATATGCCATCCCAGGGTTGTTGTTATCATCCCATACACCATTTGAAGCTACAAGAAACATATAGTCTCCGTCATATATAAATTTTTCTCTACCAATGCTACCATCAGAATGTACTTCATAAATAACAATTGAACCTTTGTTTCCCTTTTGGGCTTCTTTCAAAAACGAATCAACTGTTTTGTAGTTTTCCATATTGGAATATTCCTCGTAGGTTCTAACCGGATACCCCTGCTTTTTTATTTTTTTTACCATTTTTCTTATTGCGTTTTCATCCAAAACATCATTTAACGACGCCCCTTTGTCGGCACATTTATATATATGACTAATTTCTTCCATTATCTGAAAAGAGTCCCTTTCAGCTTCTTCATTCTCTTGATCTGATACAGGAAGATTATATCCCTTTTCCAAATCAGCCTCCGGTATATTGACATCTGTTGTATTATTTTCTGCACCTTTCTCCTTATTTTTGCTTTTCTGACTTGGTATTGATTTCACTTCTTTTGTCTTATTGTTGCATGAACAACAAAAAAGACCGATTGCCATCATACAAAAAATTAGATATAAATATCTTCTCATGTTCATTCACTCTCCCTCTCATTTCAGTTTTCGTCAAACCATTTATCCAAAACAGCTTTATCCTTTTCTACTACATAGCCACTTCCGCCTCTTCCTTTTACATCTTCAACCATACTAACCACAAGAATGGGCTTCGAGGTTTTCTTATCCGGTGTCATAACTGAGAACCATCCCAGTTCTGTCCCTGTGGTATCTTCCTGTGATACCTTTATTTCAGCAGTTCCTGTTTTTCCTGCCAAAACAATGTCCTTGCGGTGTATTGCGTATCCTGTTCCATGTGGATTATTTACTACACTTTTTATCCCATCCAACACCTGATTTGATACTTTAGAAGAAAAAGCTTCTGAAATCCAATACTCTGCTTTTGCATTCTCTTTATATAGCAAATACGGTTTTAACACATTTCCATCATTACAAAAACTTGTATATACGCAAGCTAAATGAAGTGGATTTATCATCACTTGTCCCTGACCGTATCCTGTATCAGCTAATTGCACCTCACTTTGAATGTGTTTGGCATTAGAGTATTTAGATTCTGTCATTTTTATTTCAAACGGAATAGATGTGTGAAATCCCAACATGGATAATGAACGCTCCATCTCTTCTGCCCCGATTTTAAGTGCTGCCTTTGCAAAGTATATGTTATCCGAATATATCAATGCATTTTTCAAGATGACCGGACTATATGTATGAAGTGTAGTAACATGATATGTTCCCCATGTCTTATCCTTTTGCCAACTATTCCCTTCATTTCCAAAATTGTCTGCCCCTGTGAATGCCCCTGACTGCAAACCAACTGCCGCTATAATTGGCTTAAAGGTTGAACCCGGACACCATGCCTGCCTGAAACGGTTATACAACGGCTTTTGTTCATCTTCGTTTAATGCTTTCCATTGCTTTTGTGTCATCCCCATAATAAACGCATTGGTGTCATAAGATGGTGTACTAACCAGTGCCAGTACTTCACCTGTAAAAGGATTCATAGAAACTGAGCAACTTTTGTCAGTTTTAAAACTTTCATACAGTTGCTGTTGCAAATCGGCATCAATCGTTAGTTTTACATTTTTTCCATTCTGGACCGTTTTATATGCTAGTTCCTCTTTTTCCTTTCCTTCACAATCCACAATATATATCCTACATCCATTTTCGCCTTTCAATTCTTTTTCATACAAACCCTCCAGGCCGGTCTTTCCCATAACACTGGTACTCGTATATCCTTCACCTGCATGTTCTTCCAAATCTTCTGCCGTCACATTCTGTACATAACCAATTAAATGTGCTGCCGCCTCTTTTAATGGATATTCCCTAATCTCAACATCAGAAATCATCACACCCGGAATATTTAATAACTTCTCCTGACGTTTCTGCTCTTTTAAGGCATTTTTATCCGGTTCAAGTTTAAGAAGCTCTATCTCCTTGACTTTTGAAATGTTTTTTAATGGAACAAACGAATCATCTTTCACCCATTTTGCTGACAATTGTTTTTCTATTTCTTCGGTTTTTATTTCCAATAATTTTGCAATCCTAGTAATTGACTTTTCCCTATTCTCTAATTTTCCCGGAATAATTCCAACAGAAGAAGCAAGTCCCTTTCCGGCAAGCACTCTTCCATTTCTATCCAGTATTTTCCCTCTATTTGCTTGTATTGTAGATACTTTCATCTTATCAGAATTCTCAAGACCTGGATATATCATCGAATCACTCCACGAAGCCTTATACTGTCCATCTTCTACTAAAAAAGTTATCTCATTATCAAAATCCACTTTCCCCGCTACTGTATCAAAAGATGTATTGTACGTAACCGTCAATTTTTCTTCATCGTAATTTAGAATATGTATATTCACATTCTTTGCCTCTATTCCTTCATAAATGGCAGAATTACGCTTAACAAAATCATTTTTGCTAATCATTTTCTTGCTTTCATCTGTTATCATTTCATACATTTCTGCATATTTCTTTTCTGATATACAGTTCATATATGTCTTCAATACCCGCTCCGGATTATTTTCAACAATTTTCTTATTTATCTTTTTCTGTGCCAACGCAACCAGGCACACTATAAAAATTGTAATTATAGTCAAAAAAACAACTCGAATAGTTCTTTTTTTTCTAATAACTCTATGCTTCATAACAACTCACTTTCCTTTCACTTCGCTTTTCTCCAGTCTATGAACCTTAACACCTTTATCAACATATAATTCAATTAGTTTTTGATTCACTGGAATAATACACATCCGTACGCTTTCGCCATATGCAAAATAAGGATAAATTCCGACTCCTCCCCTGTAATACAAATCACTGGGCGGATTATTACTATAAAACCCTTTCTCCGTTTGAAATATATGCTTATATGCCTGTTCATTTGATTTTTCATACATATCTATCAGATCTTGCTTAGCCATATCCGGGAAAAAAACTTTCAAAGTATAATAACATAATTCTTCATACTGCTTATACATTTTTTCCGTGTAACTATGATCATCAAAATTAAGTGTAATAGTTTCAATACACTTGGCATTTTTAGGAGTATACACTGTAATCGTTGGAAGAGTAAGTATCTTCTTATCGGCCGTATACTCATAGCACATATCTCCTTTTAATCTTCCAAAATCCTGTCTATATGAATACCATGTCAAAAGCGGCTTTATATAATCTCTCCCATGATCTTCTTGGTAATAACTGTTGTAAGCATCTATAAAACCTTCAAGCGATATGTCAAAGTATAATTTCCCATCTTTTTTTACAACACTACTATTCCAATCTATATTGTCTTTCTTATTAGTAAAAGGTGTAACAGCAATTTCCGATGTTATATCCCTATCTTTTTTTTCTTCAATCTCGTTTCTTTTTTCGCATGCGGTTAAAAAAGAAACGCACAACATTATATACATCACTTTTACGAGCCATTTTTGATTCAAAATCTCCTCACTCCTTCCACAAATCTTACTTTTGTAAGATTTTGTCGTAAAAAATAATGTTTTCTTTTAATATTACACTTGTAATATTTATGTGTCAAGTTTTTCTTATACATTTTTGAATAATAATGTACTCTACGATTATTCGCATCCAAAGATACATTATGTAAAATTGCAAACACTCCATAATTGGTACTTGATTTTTTCCTACAAACATAAAAAGAATCGCAATACACATACTACTCAGTACAGCATAATGAAACATTGTTTAAAAATGGTACTGATAATTGAATATTATCGGACGGAGAGATTTGTCGTGACGGATGATTTTTAGTTATCCGTCAGTTTTTTGAAAAATTTACGAATCATTATTATTGATAGAAAAGAGGTATTTATGAATTCCCTTTCAAAATTTCAAAATGTAGAAATTAACGAAGACGAAGATTACACTTGCAGAGATTTTTCTTACACCCAATATATAGACATTGACTTTTCATTGTATAAACCAATATCTTTTTTTCGAAGTGATTTTAGGGGCAGTAGGTTTGAAAATATTAAATTTCAAAATAATAATTTTGATAGGTGTGATTTTATTGCAACTACATTTAAAAATTGTCAATTTACTAATGTTGACTTTGGAGCTTGTGAGATAAAAGCCTGCTTTTTTATAAATTGTGCATTTGAAAAATGTATATTTAATAATACATCAATACAAGAGAGCATATTTGAAAAATGTATATTTAATAAACAACATATTTTGGTTAATATGAAAAATTGCGAGATGAAACAATCTCAAATAAATAATTGTTCATTTGAACGATCGACAACTGAAAAAATAGAATTTGAATCCTGTGTTATAAAAAATACTGATTTTGCAACAATGCATGCTGAATGTCACAAGTTTATTGATTGTAAGTTAAACGATGTTAAATTAGATGTTAGCTATGTTTTTGGCTATTTATTATGCAATACAAGTATAGAAGATTTTAAAGTGTTATATCGTGGAAAAGAAGTCAAACTTAACTCCCGAGAAGAGGCAGTCAAATTTTTAGAAGAATCACGAACGTACGAATTGATTAATATATTTTTTATTTATAAAGGATTTGATAGAATCCCACCATTATTAGACCGAATTATAAAGCATTTATATAGTAATTACAATCCTGCAACCAAAGCAGACATTTCTAATATATTTGAAGCATTAATTTTTTATGCTACACACGATATTATGCCGTATTCCTGTTTTGTTGATTGTTTAGATTGTATTAATTCAATCACTTTGCCAAAATTAAATCTAAAAGATGAGTTACTGTTTATTGGGTATAAAGAAAAATTAAATCATATTATCTTTGATGGTCTTTACGGGAATAAATTTATTGAATCTTCATCTAACCAAAAAGCAATACTTATATTGCATATTAATTCGGATGATTATAATGAAGCTTTAAAAATTTCAGATGATTTTTTAGCCGAATTGTACGAAAAATGTAATCTAATAGGAGAGTGGCAATTAGTTGAAAGTTGTAGAGGCTCTTGGATTTTGACATTTGTTATTTCAGCGATGATAATAGTAATGTTGCCTAAAATAATCAAAAATTACTATAACCTTATCTCTGAAATACAAATTAAAAGTAGCCTAAAAAAGAAAATTTTAAAGAAGGCAGACTGTCCTAGACTAACAACAAATGAAATGGAACAGTTAGTTGATATTGTCGATAAATTAAAAATATTGGAGCAAACAGAAATTGATATTCCTCAAAAAATATCAAATATCAAAGCAATTTTGTAATGCGCTAATAGATTTATAAAGTGTTTCTCGTTTTGCCATTAAGTTAATTCTAAAGCAATAATTTTTTTGATCAGTGTACAAATATCTGTCATGTGGTAATGTTAGAACATTGCTTTTAATTAAAATTTCTTTGGCGATTGATAAGTCATTTTGAGAGTTAAACTTGCTTCGTGGAATACCAAATAGACAGTATATTCCACTTACACAGTTACTCACATATATTTTTTTATTGGTTAACATACTAAACAGCAAATAATAATTATTTTGGGCATAATCAATATTTTGAGTTAATTGTTGCATTATGAATGAACGCTCATTTTGGCTGTAAAGCTTTTGAATGTAATTATATTGCTGTGCTGTAATTGAGCCAAAAAATAGAACACTATTTTTTTCAATTTTGTCTATCCATTCAGAACTGGAAAAAATAGAGCAATGTTTTATTCCATTGAGAAATAAATTTTTAGCTAATGATTCCAATATGATGAAATTATGATAACAAGATACTTTATTGTATAGTTCAAAATCATTTAGCGAAGCCGTTTGCTCCCATTTTAAACCATTATAGATATTGTCAATCAATATACAACCGTTTGTTTTTAGTAGTGCGGCTTGTATTGTATTAATAATTTCATTAGGAATACATATACCTGTTCCAAATAAAGGGTTGTTTATAATAACCAGATTTATTTTATTAGATATAATTGTCGAATATATTTTTGTAAAATCAGCGTTACATGCTGATTCATAATATATATCAGCTTTTAATTGTCTCAACATTTCAACATATATATAATATATTGGAGATAATAGTAAAACTTTGATCTGTTCTATTTCTTTTTGTATTGTTAATAAACTAAGCCAAGCAGCAATTGTTCCGTTTGAAACAAATGTAAAATTTGAAGCAGCAATATGCGATTCTAAAAATTCGCCATTTTCAGATAAAATGTATTTTTTTAAGTCAAATAATTCATCTGAGAAAAAATATTTTGATGCTTGATCAGACTCAATTTTACCATACATGGCAATTTTTTTGCTAGGGAACGGAAGTATCTCTTCATCTTTATCCCATGTTGAAATAAATAAAGTATCTTTTCTTTGTTCGTTTAGCAATGAGGAAATATCGCTAGAATAATCTGAATTAAGTTTCATTTTACCACCTACCCATAATAATGATTCGTAAATTTTTCAAAAAACTGACGGATAACTAAAAATTATCCGCCACAGCACATCTCTCAGTCCGATAATATTCAATTATCAGTACCATTCCATTATACCACCCCCTTACCTTCTGTTTCAATATGTTTCTCTAAAATTTCCATTCGATTTCTAGGATGTTTCATTTTCAAAATCTCCATCTGCTTTTTTAATGCAACCTCAGCATAAATCTGCGTTGTCATGATTGACGCATGCCCCAACATTTTCTGAATAAAACGTATGTCAACTTCTTCTTCCAAGAGTAATGTAGCAAATGCATGGCGGAACATATGCGGTGTAATATGTATTTCAATCATTGCTTCTTGAGTGTAGCGCTGGATCATTCGGCGTGCTGACTGCTCAGAATATCGTTCCCCATAGCGATTAAGAAAGAAAAATTCGCTCGCATCCAATTCCTTTTCCCAATGCCTCTTGTATTCTTTCAACTGCACTAACACTTCTTCCGTTCCTATCTGCAGATAGCGTTCCTTCCCACCTTTTCCTTTTATGCAAAATATCCCCTGTTCAATGTCAATATTTTTTTGCAACAAATTACACAATTCCGATATTCTTATTCCTGTAGAAAATAGCGTTTCAACCACCGCTATGTCACGATTTAGCAATTTTCTTTCATATATAGTACTCTCTATGCTTTTTTTGAGTACATACTACTTAATAATGACTGCAAGACAGAATACGGAATCGAGCGTGGTAAAATTTTTTCTTCCCGAAATTCTGTCCGAATCTTTCTCAAAGGGCTATCATCTATGATTTCTTCATCCTCTAAATAAGAATAAAATGCTTTTATACTAGCAACCTTACGTTTCACTGTCTTTTGTTTGTATGATTCGTGTAGATGCAAAATATATTGACGAATTACTGCTTTTTCAGTTACCAATTTCTTTTGAACACAAAATTCAGAAAATTGTCTTAAATCAATTTGATATGCACGAACTGTTTTCTCGTCCAACTTTCTTTGTTTTAAACAATAATACAAATATTCATCTATTAGTTCCTGTTGATTCTTCATGATATTCTCCTTTTTCAAACAAGAATACCACGCACACATATTTTCTGCAATTTCGACTCCTTTAAGGCCAACTACATTGCTGCATCTCCAGCCACATCTTTTTCTTCTGCAGCACCTGTCCTTCCTCAATCTCCGGACGAATGATGGACTTGATCACCTCTTCCTCTGCTCCTGCCTGCAGCAGTTCGCGGATTACTTTTCTTCTCGTCTCGCTCATCCACTCGGAAGCATAGAGATCAAGAAGTGTGAGCTTATCAAAGTTTTCGATAAACCATGCTTTTCGTTCTTCCGCTTCCCGTTTCATTTCATGACTTACCGCAGACTGGATCATGCCGGCAGTGATCATCTTTTCCACTTCTGCTCCTTTGACATCTTTTGGTGTAGAATGAATCTTCTTCTCCATCGCATCCAGATCCATCATCATAAAGGAAAAGGCGTCCAGTTCATACAGCCGGATGTTTTCATTTTTCGATTGCTGCTTTTTGAGATATTCCAATGACCCTTCCCCGATAAAGTCACATTCTTCCATCTGCTGTTTCTGTTTTTCTTTCTGTACCGCCGGGACAAAAGCACCACATTTTCTTGCTTCCAGATATGCTTCGTGTTCCCACGGGAACCATTTCTTATCCCGAATCGGATTTTCCCCACGCACAAAAATAATACATTCATCATCCGGCAACAGGCGAAGCTCATACTCTAACATCAGCTCCCTGCCAAGCACATCGTAATTCTCACTGTAAGAACCGCTGGTTCCTTTGCTTTCTCCACTGGTTCGTTTGTCGATCGTCCATTTTCCAAGCAGCTTTGAGACATATTCATAGGTGCTTGCTTCGTTACCGCCCAGATAGATAAAAGTGTCGCAGTTTCCGACAATGCCTTCCCATGCTCCGTCCGCAAAAAGCGTTTTTAGCTGTGCCAGGGACTGTAAGATTGGCACACAGTACACACCACGGCTTCTACAGGTGGCAAGGATCTTATCAAAGTTATTCGGCATCCTGATGTTCGCCATTTCATCGAGTATAAATGCTAAGATATAAATGTACATAAATGATCATATAAAAATGTACAAGT
>OGKG01004743.1_pt1 | contig 11177 bp, 8 predicted proteins | sample 1572201 | NCBI WGS metagenome assembly OGKG01 (sample SAMEA2582146, study PRJEB24529) | metagenome | biome: Human gut stool | place: China | collected 2011 | reverse complement strand
ACGGCAACAAGAGCCAGTCCGCCCGCGTGGCGGCGCTGGAGGGCTTCAAGGCCGGAAATACCAAGGTGCTGGTGGCCACCGATATCGCCGCGCGCGGCATCGACATCAGCGAGCTGTCCCATGTCTTCAACTACGACCTGCCCGAAGTGCCGGAAACGTACGTCCACCGCATCGGCCGCACGGCCCGCGCCGGTGCCGACGGCACAGCCGTCAGTTTCTGCGCCCCGGAGGAGCAGGAGTATCTGGCCGGGATCGAAAAGCTGAACCGCCGGAAGATCCCGGTGGTATCCGGTCACCCGTGGGACGGTGTGCCCGCCCCGGCCAAAAAGGAGCCGCCTGTGCGGGGTAAAAAGCCCAAGGCGGAGGCCGAAGCGCCTGCCGCCCAGCCGGAAAAGCCCGCCAAGGCGGCGAAACCGGCCCGGCCCAAAAAAGAAAAAACGGCTGCTGCCAAGGCAGAGCCGATGAAATCTCAACCGAAAGAGGAACCATCCATGGATGAAAACCAGAAGCGCACCCCCGGCGGGCGCAGCGAAAACCGCCGCTCCAACAACAGCCGCCCCCGCCGCGAGGGCAGCAATGCCGCCCCGAATCGCGGCAGCAACGCCCAGCCCAAGTTCGACCCCCACTTTGTGAGCGCACCGGAAGCGACGCCGCTGCGCCCGGCCAAAAAGCCCAATGCGCCCGCAGCCCAGCCCGCCGCAAAAACGGCGGCCCCGGCCGGCAGCGCCAAAGGCGAGAACACCCAGACCGCCCCGAACAGCCAGAACCGCCGCAATGCCCAGCCGGGCAGCGCCAGCCGCCCGGCTCGCGGGGGCCGCGCCGAGCGGACGGAGCGCCCGGCCCGCCCGGCACAGAACGCCGCAGGCAGTGCCAACACCGGCAAGGGTCGCACGGAGCGCAGCACTGCGGGCCAGCCCGCCCGCGCACCCCGTGCCCCGAAGCAGGAGGCCTCCCGCAGCCGCAGCCGGAACAGTGCGCCCAGCCGGGACGAAGATCCGGGTCTGGTCCTCATCAGCCGCCGCCCGCCGCAGCAGAAGTTCACCAACTTCGAAGAGTATATGAACGCCCACGGCGGCGCAACGGCTCCCATCGAGGATCACAGCGATGAAGTCTGAGCCATGGCAGTGCCCGCTGTGCGGCGGGCCGCTGACCGGGGAGCAGGATCTGAAATGCCCCTCCGGCCACTGCTTTGACCGCGCCAGAGAGGGCTACTGGCACCTGCTGCCGGTGCAGAGCATGCGCACCAAGGCCCCCGGCGACAGCAAAGAGATGGTCGCCGCCCGCCGCGCCTTTCTGAATGCCGGATACTATGGCATCTTTGGGCAGGCGGTGGGGGAGCTGTGTCTGGAATACGGTCTCCCGGCCGGGCCGGAGGCCCCGCTGCACCTGCTGGATGCAGGCTGCGGAGAGGGCTGGTACGACCGCTGCATCACCCGGCAGTTTGATGCGGCCGGGCAGCCGCTGGAGCTGGCGGGGTTCGACATCGCCAAACCGGCAGTCCGGCTGGCGGCGAAGGCACTGCCCACGGCCCGCTATGCAGTGGCATCCAGCTTTGCCCAGCCGGTCCGCACCGGATGGGCCGACCTGCTGCTGAACTGCTTCTCGCCCTTTGCGCGGGAGGAGTTTTTGCGGGTCCTGCGCCCCGGCGGGCGGATGCTCTACGTCGTGCCCGGCGCGGAGCATCTGTACCAGATGAAGGCCGTCCTCTACGAGACGCCCTACAAAAACCCGGTGCAGCAGGTGGCGTATGAAGGCTTCCGCTCCATCGGGGAGCGGGAGGTCTCCGGGACCATCACGGTGCCCGCCGCCCAGCTGGAAGCGCTCTTCGCCATGACGCCCTACTACTGGAAAACGCCCCGCGACGGCGCGGCCCGTCTGGCCGCCCTGCCGGAGCTGACCACCGACATCGCGTTCCGCTTCCTCGTATTTGAAAAAGAGCAATAAATGACCCGCCCCCGGTGCTGCGCAGATGTGCGGCACCGGGGGCGGGCTTTTGTGTAGAGACCTGTGGAGAGGCAGGGGAAAGGCTTAGTTCTTCTTCTCCCCCTTGGGCAGCAGACCGGCGCGGTCGAGGGCCGGACGCAGGGCAAGGTAGAGGAGGACGACGCAGACGGTAGAGGCTACGCTGTTCACGAAGGTGACACCGCCGGCGATCTTGGTCAGGGCCTGGGCTACGGTGTACTCCTGACCGAAGATGTAAACGTTGCGGAAGTAGCCGAGGAACGGGTCGGTGAAGACGTTCAGCAGCAGGCCGGAACCGGCAGCCACGATGACCTTGACCAGGTAGCCGGAGCTGTGGCGGTCGAGGTCGCGGAGCTTGAACACCTTGTGGGCCACCGCGCCGCAGGTGATGCCGATGAGGAACTTCAGCACGAAGGTGGTGACGGCATAGCCCGGATCACCGGCCAGGATGTCGGCCAGAGCCAGACCGATGGCACCGGCCAGACCGCCGGACACGCCGTCCAGCAGCAGGGCAGTCAGCGCGGTGAAGGTGTTGCCCAGATGGAACGAGGAGCCGCCGTAGAACGGCACCCGGAAGAACAGATAGGCCACCAGGCTCAGCGCGGCCATGACGCCGGTGAGCGCCAGCTCGTGGACGGTAAAGGTGCGCTTGTACAGCACACTTGCAAAGACAATGACAATGACAACGACTGCCAGAAGCAGCCACATTGCGGTGGTTGACATGATGATTCCCTCCAATTTTCACAAAGACCTGCCGGGAGACCGAAATGTTCCAATTTACCCATAAAACCACTTGACATTTGGGTGTACAGCGGGTATGCTCCTATTATACGCAAAACTGGCCCCGTGAAAATACCCAGAATATAGTTTTTTTATGGGGTCAGTTTGAGGGAATGCCCAAAAAGAGGAGGGGTTTTGTGTTCCATTTGACGACAGCACTGGATGCGGCCTCGGCGGTGCCGCTGTATGAGCAGCTCTACGAGAGCCTGGCCGAGGAGATGCGCACCGGGGCCATTCCGGCGGGCACCCGGATGCCCGGCAAGCGGCGGCTGGCGGCGGAACTGTCCGTCTCGGTGAACACCGTGGATGCAGCTTACCAGCTGCTCGCGGCGGAAGGATATCTGGAATCGCGGGAGCGCAGCGGCTTTTATGTACAGGAATATCTGGCACTGCCCATCCGCCCGGCCGCGCCGCCGCCCGCCGCGCTCCTGCCCCAGCCGGAGGCGGGACCGCCGGTGCAGCCGGTGCGGTATGACCTCTCCACGCGGGGGGTGGACCCGGCCCTCTTCCCGTTCCGCACCTGGGCACGGCTCCAGAAAGAGCTGCTCTACTCCTCGCCCGAACTGCTGACCCACGGCGACGCGCAGGGGGACATCGAGCTGCGGCAGGCGCTGGCGGATTATCTGGAAGAATACCGGGGTGTGCGGTGCCGGGCGGAGCAGGTCGTCGTGGGGGCAGGTCTGGAATACCTGCTGGGTCTGCTGGCCCCGCTGCTGCCCGGCCCGGCGGCGGTGGAGAACCCCGGCTACCCCCGCGCCCGGCGGGTGCTGGAGAACAACGGCGTCTCCTGCTGCTGCCTGCCCGTGGATGCGGACGGCCTGTCCATCGAGGCGCTGTCCCGCTCCGGCGCGGCGGTCTGTTATGTGACCCCCAGCCACCAGTTCCCCACCGGGGCCACCATGCCCGCCGGACGCCGGGCCGAGCTGCTCCACTGGGCCTCCCGCAGGCCGGGGGAGCGCTACATCATCGAGGATGACTACGACTCCGAGTTCCGCTTCGACACCCGCCCGCTGCCCAGCCTGCAGGGCATGGCCGGGGCCGACGGCCCGGTGGTCTACCTTTCCACCTGCTCCCGCAGTCTGGCCCCCAGCATCCGCATCGCCTATATGGTGCTCCCGGTCCAGCTGCTCCCGGCGTGGCGGGCAGCGTACCGGCTCTATTCCAGCCCGGTCAGCCGGTTCGAGCAGCAGACGCTGGCCCGGTTCATCAACGAGGGATATTTCACCCGGCATCTGGCGCGGGAGCGGGTGGCCTACAAGGCCCGGCGGGATGCGCTGGTCCGGGCGCTGAACGCGGCCTTCGCGCCGGGAGAACTTCGTTTTTCCGGCCTGCACACCGGTCTGCATCTGCTGGCGGCGCTCCGGGATGCCCCGCCGGATGCAGCGCTCCGGGCTGCTGCCGAGGCCGAGGGCGTCCGGCTGAGCCTGCTGAGCGACTACGACCTGACCGGCAGCACTCGCGGCCTTGCGGGCACACTGGTGCTGGGCTACGGCTCGCTGGCGGATGACGCCTGCCCCTCGGTGGGAGAGACGTTGAGGAAGGTCTGCACCGCTGCGCGGGATGCCTCGGTGACGGTGTAAGTGCCCGCCTTGCGGTCCCACGCGCCGGGCAGGGCGTCCGACTGGAACACCGCCGCGCGGTTCACGAGAAATTCGAGGATGTCGCCCAGCAGGGTGTAGTCCTGGGCTGCAAAGTCGGTCAGCAGGGCGGAACTCTGGCTGCGCAGGGCCTCCGGCAGGGTGGAGGGCAGCAGCTCAAAGTTCTGGCGGAAAAAGGCGTCCCACACGGCGGCGCGGGCTGCGGCCCGGCGGCTGGGCGGTAAAAGGCCGTCGGCGTCCAGCCCGGTCAGAAGATCCGATGCCTCCCGTGCGCGGAAGGTCTGGACGCTGGGGCTCTGGCCGAGGGCGTTCAGCTCTTCGGCGGTCAGTGCGCCCGAAAGGCTGACCCGCACGGCCCCATACCGCGCCGCCAGCGTTTCCAGCACGGCGGGCGAGAGGGCCAGATACAGGGTATCCTCCGGCAGGGCCAGCGTTTCCAGCAGGGCCTGACGGCACCGCGCCGGGCCGGCCGCTGCATAGCACTGGGCCAGCGAGGCTTCGCCGCCGCCGAACGGCACCGTCAGCTGCCCCGGCACGGCCAGCAGATGGGCGGCGTTCTGGGGCGCGTTCAGGTAGAACAGCACGAAGCCGGGCTGCTCCCCGGCGGTGCAGAGCAGCAGCGTCATCCGGTCGTCGGCTTTGGGCAGGTCGATGGGCACGCCCCGCTGCGGCTCGGCGGTCTGCATCAGCCATTGCTGGCGCAGCATCTGCCGGGTGAGCAGGACAGTGCCGCCCACCAGCGGCAACAGCACCAGAAGCGCCGCCCCCAGTGCGGCCCAGAACGGCTTCCACCCGCCTTTGTGCATTCCTGACTCCTCCTTTGCCGGTGTTACGGAAAGGATGGCCCCGCCGCCTGCGGATTATACAAAAAACGCGGGCTGTGCGGAAAAGTCATACGAAAATAAAATTCATCCACTTTGCATCAAAGATGAAACCTCAGAATAAATTGAAACAAAAAGCTTGCCAGCGGCGGGAAACTATGATACAGTTCTTCTATCACGCACAGACAAACGGAACTGTGCATCACACGAGAACAGAAGGAGGACGGACGGCGGAGCCGCCGTCTGTTGCGCACAAAGGGGTGTGTCTGTCAGCAGCAGACCCCTGTGCGGGAAGCTGCGTTTTGCGGGCAGAGCCTTTGGCGTTCTGTCCGCTTTTTGTTTTGCAGAGGGGGAACGACCATGTTAGAGACCATTACGAGCGTGAATGGAGTTGTCAACGGCATCGTCTGGGGACCGGTGGGGCTGGCGCTGCTGTTCGGCACCGGATTTGTGATGTCGGTGCGCACCGGTTTTTTCCAGTTCGGGCATTTCCGGTACTGGCTGCGGAACACCATCGGTGCCATCTTCACCGACCGGGACATCACGGCCCATACCGAAAAGAACGATAAGGCCATCAGCCAGTTCCAGAGCCTGTGCACCGCGCTGGCGGCGACCATCGGCACCGGCAACATCGTGGGTGTGGCAACGGCCATCCTCAGCGGCGGGCCGGGTGCCATCTTCTGGATGTGGGCCATGGCCATTCTGGGCATGATGACCAACTACTCGGAAAACGTTCTGGGCATCTTTTACCGCCGCAAGAACGCCGACGGCGAGTGGTCCGGCGGCGCGATGTACTATCTGGCCGACGGTCTGGGCAGCAAGAAGGGCTGCAAAAAGCTGGGCCGGGTGCTGGCGGTGCTGTTCGCCTGCTTCTGTGTGCTGGCCTCCTTTGGCATCGGCAACATGAGCCAGATCAACTCCATCGCAGGCAACATGAATGCGGCCTTCCAGGTGCCGAATCTCCTCACCGGCATCCTGCTGGCGGTGCTGTCCGCGCTGGTCATCCTGGGCGGCTTGAAGCGTGTGGCGGCCGTGACGGAAAAGGTCGTTCCGCTGATGGCGCTGTTCTACATCCTGGGTGCGCTGACGGTCGTGCTGACCCACATCACGGCGATCCCGGCTGCGTTCGCGGCCATCTTCAAAGGCGCTTTCGCCATGCAGGCGGCGGGCGGCGGTGTGCTGGGCTACGGTGTGTCCCGCGCCATCACCTGGGGCTTCAAGCGCGGTGCATTCTCCAACGAGGCGGGCCTCGGCTCGTCGGTCATGGTGCACGCGTCCTCCAACGTCAAGGAGCCGGTGCAGCAGGGCATGTGGGGTATTTTTGAGGTCTTTGCCGATACCATCGTGGTCTGCACCCTGACGGCGCTGGTCATCCTGACGTCCGGCTTCGTGGACCTGAACACCGGCCGGATGCTCACCGAGGTGCAGGGCTCTGCGCTGGTGGGCGAAGCCTTCTCCACCGTGTTCGGCAGTTTTGGCCCCAAGTTCATCGCGGTGTCCATCCTGCTGTTCGCCTATTCTACGGTGCTGGGCTGGAGCCACTACGGCACCAAAGCCTTTGAATATCTGTTCGGCACCAAGGCCAGCATGGGCTATAAGGTGGTCTTCGTGGCCATGGTGCTGGTGGGTGCGACGATGAAGCTCGACCTCGCGTGGGACCTGTCCGATACCTTCAACGGCCTGATGATGCTGCCGAACCTGATCGGTGTGCTGAGCCTGTCGGGAACGGTCGCGGCCATCACCCGGAACTATGTGGACCGCAAGTTCCACGGCAAGCGGGTCGAACCCATGTGGTCGGCCTTTGCGGCGTATCAGGAGGAGGAAGAAGCGGAGGAAGCCCCGCTGGACAAAGCCGCAAACGAATAAAGAACGCAAAAAGACCCGGCCCTCTCCGGCAGATGTGCAGGAGAGGGCCGGGCCTTGTCATCTCTTTTTGTGCGGGCGGCGCAGGGTGCGCACGGCGTCCCGCCCGGCGGTGATGCCGCTGCCGAAGGCCCAGTGCAGGTTGAAGCCGCCGCACATCCCGGCGCAGTCCAGCGTTTCGCCCACGAAGTACAGCCCCGGACAGCCCTTGAACTGGAAGCTGGGCTCCAGCTCGGTCAGGCTCAGGCCGCCGCCGGTGGTCTGGGCCTGTTTCCAGCCGCAGGGGGTCAGGTCTTCGAAGAGCCAGTGCTTGGCCGTGTTGGCCAGCACCTGCCAGGCGGCATCGGGCAGGGTGTCCAGCGGTGTGTCCGGCAGGCGGGCCGCTGCCCAGAGGGCGCGGCCCAGTTTGGGGTTGAGCAGCCCCGTCCAGAAATCGGCGGGCGTCCGGCCCGGCAGCAGGGGTACCCGCGCAGCGAACAGGGCCGTCAGCGCGGCCTCGTCCAGCGCGGGGAAGAGGTCCAGCTCCACAGCGGGGCGCTTCGGGCCGCGCCGGGGGGCCAGCAGGCCGGACAGCTGCATGATGCAGATGCCGGACAGGCCGTAGTCAGTGAACTGCACCTCGCCCGTCTCCTCGGCCAGCAGGGTGTGGCGGTCCAGGTCGAGCAGCGCGGCGCGGGCCTTGACCCGGATGCCGGCCAGTGCTTTGTTGGGCCGGGCCGTCTGCAAGGCGGTCAGGCAGGGGTAGAGCGGTTCCAGCTTTCCACCGCACTGGGCGGCGAAGCGGGTGCCAAAGCCATCGGTGCCGAACTGCGGGCCTGCATTGCCGCCCATGGCGCAGATGACGGCATCGGCATGGAGCGTCTCGTTGCTGCGCTCGGCGCTGTCGAAGAGGACGGCGTAGCCGTTCCGGTTCTGGCTCAGGGTGTTGACGGTGCAGCCGGTGCGCACCTCCACCCCCAGCCGGGCCATGTGGCCCTCCAGCAGGGCGAGGACGTCCGCCGCCTGATTGGAATACGGGTAGACCCGCCCGGCTTCGTCGGTACGGGTGTAAAGCCCCAGCGCCCGGAACCATTCCAGAGGCGCGGCGGTGTTCACGGCGTTCAGCAGCGGGGCCAGCGCCTTTGGGTCTGCGGTGAAATAGCACGCCGGCGCGATGCCGGTGTTGCTGAGGTTGCACCGGCCGTTGCCGGTGGCCAGCAGCTTTTTGCCGCAGCGGGGGTTGCGGTCCAGCACGGTGACGCGCACTGCCCCGGCGGGGGCCGCCTGTGCTGCGGCCAGCGCCGCCGCCATCCCGGCTGCACCGCCGCCTAAGATCACGATCTGTTGCATGAAACGATCCTTTCTGAAAAGAGAAAAAGCCGCCGGAACCCTCCCGCGCGGCGCAGGGCCTGAAGAACAGACCCAGTATAGCATAAACCGGAAAAAACGGCCAGAGCTCAAACGGGAAAAACTACGGAAGAGCATTGACAGAAGCGGTTCGGCCTGCTATCCGGTCGACCGGGCCGTCGTCCGCGATATCCGCATCCTGGCAGACCACCGGATGTATGAGGACAAGCAAAAACAGGGAAGCTCCCGCAGGCAGAGCTTCGCGCTTGAATAATTCTCCTTTCTCTACCACAAAATAACCACAGGAAACGAAATCTGGGAACCAAGGAAACGTGGGACCGAGAAAGGGAGAATGTGTTATGAAAGCAACCGGGATCGTCCGCCGCATTGATGAGCTGGGGAGGGTCGTCATCCCCAAGGAGATCCGCCGCACCCAGCGCATCCGCCGGGGAGACCCGCTGGAGATCTTCACGACCGGCGACGGCGAGGTCATCTTCAAGAAGTATTCGCCGGTGGGGGAGCTGAGCAGCGTGACGACGCAGTATGTAGACGCGCTGAGCAAGAGCTTCGCACTGACGGCCTTCGTCTGTGACCGGGACCGCATCCTGGCGGCGTCCGGTGCCGGGCGGCGGGACCTTGTGGACCGCAGCGTCAGCCAGCCGCTGGAAAAGCTGATGGACAGCCGGAAGCTCTACGTCAGCAGCGGCGACCCGGAAAAGGCCCTCCTGCCCTGCGAGGGGGCGCAGCGCGCTCTGCTCTGCGTCTGCCCCATCATCGCGGCGGGGGATGTGACCGGTGCCGTGGGCTTTCTGACCGAGGATCGGGCGGCACAGCCGGATGCCGCGCAGGAGAAGGCCGCAGCTGTGGCGGCGGCGTTTCTGGCAAAACAGATGGAAGAGTAAATACCTTATCATAAAAGCAAACGGCCTGCGCCTCGGCGTGGGCCGTTTGCTTATGACCAATTTGTGAATCTTTCAAAACTTTTCTGCGAACCTATTGACAGCGCGGAAAAATTGGATATAATGGTCTTAGCACTCAGGAAGACAGAGTGCTAAAGAACAAAAAGCAAACGAAGGAGGCAGGCGCTATGACGATGGATGCACGCAAGCAGCGAGTCTTGCAGGCGATCGTGGCGCTGTATGGTCTCGAAGGCGAGCCCGTTGGCAGCAGCGTGCTGGCAAACTACTTTGACATGGCGGTTTCCAGCGCAACGCTTCGCAATGAGATGGCGGCGCTGACAAAGCTGGGCCTGCTGGAGCAGCCCCACACCAGCGCGGGCCGTGTGCCCAGTGCCAAGGGCTACCGTTATTATCTGGACAATCTGCTGACGGACGACCAGCCGCTGGACCGCGTGACCCGCGCACGGGTGGACGCCGTGTTCGCCAGCCTGGACCACGAGCCTGAAAAACTCGCCCAGGGTGCCGCGCGGGCGCTGGCCCAGATCAGCGGCTGCACCGCAGCCATCAGCACCCCCTGTGCCGAGGACCTCTGCATCGCCCATTATGAGGTGGTGCAGGTAGGCCGCAGCGCGGCGGCAGTGCTGGCAGTGACCACGGCCGGCTACGTCCGGACCCGCGTGGCGCGGGTGCGCACCGGCCTCTCGCGTGAGGATGCTGCGGCGCTGGCCGCCCTGCTCAACCGGAACCTGACATTCGTGGCTCCCATGGATCTTTCGCCCCGGCTCCTTGCAGAGCTGTGCGGCCAGATCAGCCCGGAGCTGGTGCCGGTGGTGTCGGCGGCAGCGGCCATCCTGCAGGATTCCACCAAACCGCATGTCTATCTGGGCGGCGAGCAGTACCTGCTGGACTGGCCCCAGCTGGAAGGCAAGGTCGGTTCCATCCTCAGCCTGCTGAGCGATGAGGAAGCGGCTGCCCGGCTCATCGCCCCGCCCACAGAGCAGAGCGAGAGCATCCTGCTGGGTGAGGACATTGAGCCGCAGATCCCCGGCCTGTGCATCGTCAGCGACCGTTATCTGGTCGGCGGCGGGCTGTGGGGCTCGGTGGCACTCATCGGGCCGACCCGGATGCCCTTCCAAAAGCTGATGCCATGCGTTCTCCCAGCTGCCCTCATCCAGCATTTCATAACGCATCCCGCCGACCTTGGCGAGCTTCTGCAAAAATTCGATATTGAAACCGATATATTCAGCGGACCGGCCACGGGACATGTAGTCCCCGTCCTCATAATACCCCACCCGGATGGAAACGGCGTTGTCGTCTGACTGCGCGGGAAAGCAAAAGAACAAACATCCCAAGACGAGCTCCCCGAAAACGGATATCCCGTATCCATGCCTTCTCATGCTCCGACCTTGTTCCTTGCCTCTAGTGTTATGTGAAGCGACATGCCCGAACATGCCGTTTGGCTCTGACCTTCCGGAACGCTGCCGGATCTTATATGTACCCTATATGTTTTCTCAAAGAAATCATAGTGTTTTCGGAGAACATACCCTGTGCAAAAACACGGTTATCTGTTTTTTAAAAAAGGCCATTCAAACCAAAATCAGTCAAATAAAGAAACAACATGTTTTTTAGCAGTTTTAAATGACGGATAAAAACATACTAATGCGACAAAAAAAGATAACGGCTCTCCCCGCCGACTTCAGCAACGCGCATCTCCCCACACACGGGACGTGGGAAGATGCCGTCATGGACATACTTCACGCACTATGGCAACGCGAGCAGCCCTGTCGGCAGGTATGGGGAGCCGAGAAAAAAGCGTAGCCGACCGATCCGCACAAAGGCGGAGCACGCCCCAATCAACGGCAACGGTGTTCCCCCACAAGAAAGCCCGGCCACGCCACGCACAGGGCATCGGCGTTTGCCTGCCGGCA
>OGKG01004742.1_pt1 | contig 11180 bp, 10 predicted proteins | sample 1572201 | NCBI WGS metagenome assembly OGKG01 (sample SAMEA2582146, study PRJEB24529) | metagenome | biome: Human gut stool | place: China | collected 2011 | reverse complement strand
TGTCTATGTACTCGAATTGATAGTATCCGGTAGTTGAATAGAAGCTCTCGTCAACCTTGCCTTTTCCGCAAAGGTGGACAATCTGAAATTTTTCGAGCAGACTTGGTAAAATTGAACGCACAGCTTCGTTTACATGCTGCGCACCGAGACTTCCGCCGATTACCATTATTACAGGCTTATTTGATGTAAAATGGCATAGATCAAGTCCGATCTGACGGTCTCCCTTGCTGAGCTCAGCTCGTATAGGTGTTCCTGTAAGAACGCCCTTACCATCAGGTATCATTGCAACTGTTTCGGGAAAGTTGCAGCACACTTTAGATGCATAAGGAATACATATCTTGTTGGCAAGACCCGGTGTGATATCCGACTCATGGATGATGGCGGGAATGTGGCAATGCTTTGCAGCGAGCACAACCGGGACAGAGACGAAGCCGCCCTTGGAGAAGACAACGTCCGGTTTTATTTTCTTTAACAGGCGGATCGCCTGGAAGTAGCCATTCACTACTTTAAAAGGATCTGAAAAATTCTTCAGGTCAAAATATCTTCTAAGCTTGCCGGAAGAGATTCCGTAGTAAGGGATTCCCTGGGATTCAATCAGGTTTTTCTCGATTCCGTTATAAGAACCGATATAGGAAATCTCGTAGCCTTCCTTTTTCAGAGCAGGCATAAGTGCGATATTTGGTGTTACGTGTCCGGCGGTACCGCCACCGGTCATGATGATTTTTTTCATAGTAATATTTCCCCATTTCAAGTACTCAATCCTTTCATATTTATAATACCCCTATGCAAAAAAGTCAAGAACAGAACCGGAACATATTGTCGGAACTTGCGATGGAATGTAGGGGCAGAAGTCTTTCAAAAGTGTGGGAAATTTTTTATAATAAGAGAAATGTTTCCAGAGTATAAAGAGGACAGACAGGAAGGGGAACATACATATTAAAAGGAAAGAAGGAATGGATATGGAACAGTTTCTGATGCAGTTTGTGACAACACCGGTTGAATTGTTAGCGGCGGTTGTTGGAATGCTAATTGTACTCGAACTTATCACTCTGCAAAAGATAAAAAAGATGGAAAAACAGAACCGGATGTGGAAGGATGGCATAGAGAAGCGCTTGCAGAAGATGCAGACGGAAGAAACAAAATTATTGGAACAGATGTCAGAGGGAGAAACCGTGAAAGCCGCAGAACAGGCGGATTTGCAGAAGAAAAAGACACCGGAAGGAGCGGCGGCACAGGAGCTGTTAGACGAGGTTTTGTCAGAGGTTTTTTCCTGAAATTTACCAAAACTTGACAAGAGGCACTGCTTTTGCTATAATCGCCATTGTAACAAATCCGTAACAATTGTAACAAATATGAATAAAACAGAACAAAGGTGTAATATTATGTAAACAATAATAAACACTGATGGAGGTTTCTATGAATTTAAAGAAAAGAGCGACAGGAGCAGTTGCAGTTGCCATGTCAGTGGTAGTAATGACCTCAGTCGCACAGGTTGCACCAGCGGATTATAAAACAGGTGTGGCAGCACAGACAACAACGACGGACTTAGCTACAAATGGAATAGCAGGAATCGCAGTATCGATGAGCCGGTACGAGAGCGATGCCTACGAATATATTGAAATGGCAGATGCCAATGTGGAGCAGACCAGTATCGCACGCGTGACATCCGGTGAGGAAAATGATGCAGAAACAGCAGAAGATGCGTCAGAAGAGAGCGCCGCACAGGATGAAGCTGTGACAGCAGACGAAGTTACAGAAACTGCTGATGCTTCCACGGAGGACAGCGCACAGACAGAGGAAGAACAGATCTGGCAGAACTGTCTTATGGCAGATGTCAATGACTATTTATATGTCAGGGCTTCTGCAGATCCGGACGCACAGATCGTAGGAAAATTATACAAAGGTGATGTTGCCGAGATCCAGGAGACAGGAGACGCATGGACACATGTTGCATCTGGAAATGTAGACGGATATGTGAACAACGACTATTGTGTCACAGGAACAGAGGCACTTACTTATGCACAGCAGAATTTTGATACAGAGGCAGAGGTTCTTACGAACGGACTCCGTATCAGAAGTGAAGCAGATGAGAACGCTTCCGTTATCACAGCAGTTTCTGAGGGGACTACCTTAAAAGTAGATTCCAGCGTGGAAACAGATGATGAATGGGTTGCAGTTGTCTATGGCGGAACAACCCGTTATGTCAGTGCAGACTATGTGACAACTTCTTTAGCACTTGGCGAAGGTGTCACGATTGAGGAAGAACAGGCTGAATTGGCAAGGATCGCCGAGGAAGAAGCTGCAAAGAAGGCTGCACAGGTAACAGAGGTGACAACCGTGCAGAACGAGGCAGTTGAGGCGTCAGTAGATGATGTGACGCTGCTTGCAGCAATCATTCAGTGTGAGGCTGGAAACGAAGTTTATGAGGGACAGCTTGCAGTTGGCGCAGTTATCATGAATCGTGTCAGAGCGGGTGGCTATCCAAGTACCGTTCATGATGTAATCTATCAGAAGAGCCAGTTCCCACCTGCAGGAGCAGGAACGGTTGCAAGTGTAGCAGCAAGAGGACCAAAGCAGTCCTGCTTACAGGCAGCACAGGAAGCTTTAAATGGAACAGACAATACAGGCGGAGCAACATGCTTTCGGCGTGCAAGTTCAGGTCATGCAGGAGTTGTGATCGGAAACCATGTATTTTATTAAAAATAGGTTGAGGATGTCTTAAAGGGGCATCCTCAATTTTTTGTTTGTATTCTGTAAGCAAATATAGTAATATGGAACGTAACAGGGACAGAATCGATTCTGACTGCAAATGCGCATGGCGGAATAAGAATGTCTCTGAAGACAAAAAATAATACAAGCAAAATAACGGAGGGAATATTATGGGTTTACTTATCGCACTTGTTGTGCTCATTCTGGTTGCGCTTGCAATCGCAGTTTCATGTATTAAGATCGTGCCACAGGCCAATGCAATTGTTGTTGAACGTTTAGGAGGATATCTTACCACCTGGTCTGTAGGACTTCATTTCAAAGCACCATTTATTGACCGCGTGGCGAAAAAAGTTCTTTTAAAAGAGCAGGTTGTTGACTTTCCACCACAGCCGGTTATTACAAAAGATAATGTAACCATGCAGATTGACACCGTTGTATATTTCCAGATCACAGATCCGAAGCTTTATGCATACGGAGTTGAGAATCCAATCATGGCAATCGAGAATCTGACTGCCACAACACTTCGTAACATCATCGGTGATCTTGAATTAGATGAGACACTGACATCCAGAGAGACGATCAATACCAAGATGAGAGCATCTCTTGATGTTGCAACAGATCCTTGGGGAATCAAAGTAAATCGTGTGGAATTAAAGAATATCATTCCACCAGCAGCCATCCAGGATGCAATGGAGAAACAGATGAAGGCGGAGCGTGAACGTCGTGAAGCCATTCTCCGTGCGGAAGGTGAGAAAAAATCCACAGTCCTTGTTGCAGAAGGTAAGAAAGAATCTGCCATTCTTGATGCAGAGGCAGAAAAACAGGCAGCAATCCTTCGCGCAGAGGCTCACAAGGAAGCTACGATCCGCGAGGCAGAAGGTCAGGCAGAAGCTATTCTTAAAATTCAGCAGGCAAATGCAGACGGTCTGCGCATGTTAAAAGAAGCAGCACCGGATGCAGGTGTCCTTCAGTTAAAGAGCTTAGAGGCATTTGCAAAGGCAGCCGACGGAAAAGCTACCAAGATTATTATCCCTTCCGAGATTCAGGGAATTGCAGGTCTTGCAAAATCTGTTGTTGAGATCGGAAAAGAGAATTAAGCATGAAAAAACGAGGCTGCCGCAGGAAAAGTTTCCACGGCAGCCCTGTTCTGTTTTATAGAAAAGGACGGTAAGAATATGAACTTAAAAGGACGTAATTTTTTAAAACTAATGGATTATACACCGGAGGAAATCTTATACCTGATCGACCTTGCAGCAGATCTGAAAAAGAAGAAAAAAGAAGGCATTTTACACGACAGCCTGATCGGAAAAAACATTGCACTGATCTTTGAAAAGACCAGCACCCGTACCCGCTGCTCTTTTGAGGTTGCAGCGCATGATCTTGGAATGCACGTTACATACCTTGATCCAAGCGGTTCCCAGATCGGGAAAAAAGAGAGCATCCCGGATACTGCAAGAGTATTAGGACGTATGTTTGACGGTATCGAGTACCGCGGATATGGTCAGGACATCGTGGAAGAACTTGCAAAATACGCAGGTGTTCCGGTCTGGAACGGTCTGACCAATGAATTTCATCCGACACAGATGTTAGCCGATATGCTTACCATTCGCGAACATCTTGGAACTTTAAAAGGAATCAAATTCGTATACATGGGCGATGCCCGCTACAACATGGGCAATTCCCTGATGGTAACATGTGCAAAACTCGGTATGGATTTCGTAGCATGTACCAATAAAAAATATTTTCCAAATGATGAATTGGTAACATACTGCAAAAACGTTGCAAAAGAGACAGGTGCAGCTATTACATTGACAGAGAATGTCGCAGAGGCAGCAAAAGACGCAGATGTTATCTACACAGATGTATGGGTATCTATGGGTGAACCGGACGAAGTCTGGGCAGAGCGTCTGAACGACCTGATGCCGTATCAGGTAAATAGGGCAGTCATGGATCAGGCAAAAGACACAGCCATTTTCATGCACTGTCTGCCAGCGTTCCATGATCTGAAAACAAAGATCGGAAAAGAAGTTTACGAGAAATTCGGCTACAGCGAACTGGAAGTGACCGATGAGGTATTTGAGAGTGCGCAGTCTGTTGTCTTTGACGAGGCGGAAAACAGAATGCATACGATCAAGGCTGTTATGCTCGCAACACTGGCTGACTAAAAGCCCGGAATGTCTTCAGATAGACATAACTACGGATGTAAAATGCTATATCAGAAATATGGAGTAACACATGAAAACAGAGATACTTGCCCTGCTCCGCGAGACAGACGGATATGTCTCCGGGCAGGAATTATGTGAAAAATTTGGCGTTTCACGGACCGCTGTCTGGAAAGCGATCAACCAGCTGAAAGAGGCTGGCTATGAGATCGAGGCAGTCCAGAACAAAGGTTACCACCTTGTTTCGGTACCGGATATCTTAAGTGAGAGCGAATTGCAGAGCGTCCGTAAGACAAAGTGGATCGGTGAAAGAATTGCATTTTTTGATGTGGTGGATTCCACAAACACCAGAGCAAAGCAACTGGCAGAAGAGGGCGCGCCGAATGGAACCTATGTCATTGCGGAGCGGCAGGACGCAGGAAAAGGACGCAGGGGCAGAGGCTTTGATTCCCCGGCAGGTCAGGGAATCTGGATGACGCTGGTGTTAAAACCGGAGATTGATCCGAATCATGCTTCCATGATCACATTAGTGACGGCACTCGCTGTTTCAAAGGCAATCACAGATATGACCGGCAGACCAGCCGGTATCAAATGGCCGAACGACATCATTATGAGTGGAAAAAAAGTGTGCGGGATTCTGACCGAAATGAGTGCACAATTTGATTATGTAAACCATATTGTGGTGGGAATCGGAATCAACGTTCAGAACAAAAGTTTCCCGAAGGAGATCGAGTCTGTTGCAACCTCTCTTTTCATGGAAACAAAAGAACATTATCACAGGGCAGAACTGGTAGAACGGATCTGGGAAGCTTTTGAGCATTACTATGAGATCTTTTTACAGACAGAGGATTTGTCCGGTCTTGTGAACGAATACAATTCACATCTTGTGAACATGCATCAGCAGGTGAAAGTGCTTGATCCGAAGGAACCTTTTGAGGGAAAAGCCATGGGAATCACGTCGAAGGGAGAGCTGATTGTGGATACGTGGGAGAGCAGAAAACTTGTTTCCACAGGAGAGGTATCGGTAAGAGGAATCTACGGCTATGTGTGACAAACGCATTTATGCAAGCTAAAGCTTGCACGCAAAGAGTGAGAACTATGAAATGTCCGCCAGCCTAATATTTATAATAAACAGGAAAAGAAAATGAGTGAAAATAAGAAAATAAATAAAATCAAGCCACCAGAGGAACTTGTGCTTTGCGGCGCAAGTGCTTACAATCAGAAGTTCTATATCAATGAGAATTTTAAAAATCTTCCGGATGAGATCAAAAACCAACTGAAAGTCATGTGTGTACTTTTTTGCGCAGACATCGGCGGAATTCTCCAGCTTGTGTTTGACGAGGAAGGCAATCTGGAATTTAAAACAGCATACAACGAGGATGACCTGTTATATGATGACATCGGAAGCGGATTGAAGATCAAAGAACTTCGTCAGAAAAACGAAGATCTGCTCCGTGGACTGGAATTATATTACAAAGTAATTTTTGATAAATTAGAGGAATAGGAGAATTGAGATGATCATTACAATTGATGTGGGAAACACAAACATTACAGTAGGTGTATTCAAGGGAGACGAGATTGTAGCATGTTTTCGAATGACAACGAAGATGCCGCGTACTTCAGATGAGTACGGAATGCTTCTCACTAATTTATTAGAGAAAAACAATATTCACTGTGACGAGATCCAGGATGCGATCATCGCATCGGTTGTTCCGAATGTGATGCATTCTTTGGAGGGGGCAGTGGTCAAATATTTAAACATCCGTCCAATCGTGATTGAACCGGGCACAAAAACAGGAATCCGTATTGTTACCGAGAATCCGCGCCAGATCGGTGCAGACCGTATCGTTGACGCTGCGGCTGCCTATGAGCTTTACGGCGGTCCGGTACTTGTGCTTGATTTTGGTACTGCAACCACATATGATCTCGTAGATGCAAACGGTGCGTTTGTATCCGGTGTCACAGCACCTGGAATTCGTATTTCAGCGAAAGCACTCTGGGAAGACGCTGCAAAGCTTCCGGAGATCGAGATCAAAAAGCCGGACAGCATCCTCGCAAAAGAGACAATCACAAGTATGCAGGCAGGTCTGGTGTACGGTCAGATCGGACAGACGGAGTACATTGTCCGCCACATGAAAGAGGAGGCAAATTTAGGCGAGATCAAAGTAGTAGCCACCGGAGGACTTGGACGTATCATCGCAAACGAGACAACCATGATCGATGTCTATGATCCAAACCTGACATTAAAGGGAATGAACCTGATTTACAAAAAACAGAACCGTAAATCCGGCAGAATAAAATAGCGTAAGGAAAAATACAATGAATTCAATTCGAAAGCTGCAGATCGGAAATGTAACTTTAGAAAACAATTTAATCTTAGCACCAATGGCAGGGGTAACGGACCTGCCATTTCGCTTGCTATGCAAAGAGCAGGGCGCAGGGCTTTTGTGCATGGAAATGGTCAGTGCCAAGGCAATTCTTTACAAAAATAAAAATACCGAGGAACTTTTGACGATAGATCCTAGGGAAAACCCTGTTTCTCTGCAGCTCTTTGGTTCAGATCCGGATATCATGAGTGAGATTGCAAAACAGATCGAGGAGAGACCATTTGATATCTTAGACATCAACATGGGCTGCCCGGTTCCGAAGGTCGTGAACAATGGAGACGGTTCTGCTTTAATGAAAAATCCGCTTCTTGCCGGAAAAATCATCGAGAAAACAGCAAGGGCGATCAAAAAGCCTGTGACTGTAAAAATTCGCAAAGGATTTGATGATGAGCATATCAATGCAGTGGAAATGGCACATATCGCCGAGGAGTCCGGTGCGGCTGCCATTGCGGTACACGGCAGAACGAGAGAACAGTTCTATTCCGGGAAAGCGGACTGGGACATCATCCGCCAGGTAAAAGAAGCAGTGTCTATTCCCGTTATTGGAAATGGTGACATCTTAACTGCGGAGGATGTGATCCGCATGCAGGATGAGACACACTGCGACGGATTTATGATCGCCAGGGGAGCCGAGGGAAATCCGTGGATCTTTAAACAGATTTTACATTACTTTGAGACCGGAGAAAAATTAGAGAAGCCGACTTTTCGCGAAGTGACAGACATGATCTTGCGCCATGCGAAAATGCAGATCGAATTCAAAGGTGAGTACACCGGAATCCGCGAAATGCGCAAACATGCGGCGTGGTATACGGCAGGGTACAAAAACTCTTCAAAGCTCCGCGCAAAAATCTGTGAAGTGGAAAATTATGAACAGCTTAAGGCATTATTTGAAGAGGTATTGGCATATAATAATTAAAAATCCGTGGAGGGACATCCGGAAATGTCATACTCCAACGTATTTCTTCGGGATTTTGTCCCTGTATTCGGACAGATCTTAAAAGAGAAAAACATAGCGCCGGAAAAACTGCATCTGGAGATTATCGATGAGGAATCCGTGGAAAAAAGTATCTTTGAGCCTGCGGGGGTGGATGAAGTATTAGAGCAGCTTGCGGATGAGTTAAACTACCTCACGGTCTATACGGACCGCCCGGCGCATTTTAGCGCATTTGCAGAACAAGTCTATGAGGATAACGGACTTATGCCTCTTTTTTTCTCAAAAAAACAGTTAAAATGCCACGCATCTTCCGGCATGGGAGGCGTGGCGGACAGAGCAGACATGCGGACCGAGGTGGGAGATACACTTGTTTTGGATTTTGAATGGGAAGGGTGCTGCTATTTCAACGTTCTGGCTCAGGGGAAAAAATACATCCCAATCCACAAGAAACCTTGGGAAATAGCCGAAAATCTTGACATCATAGTGCCTTTCGGTTATAATACTGTGATTGTCAAGAGCAGACAAAACAAGAAAAAAAAGCCCGGAAGAGACAGATTTGAAGAGGCATTCTACTCAGACTGAGCAGAAAGACAACTCGGGCACAAAAGCGTGCGAGAATCCCGCACATACAAAATCCGGCAATGCCGGAAAGGGAATAAGAAAGTAATTACAAAGAAGGGTAAACGAGATGGACAAGAAAAACATTCTGACTTATCAAGGACTTAAGAAGCTTGAAGACGAATTACAGGATTTAAAAGTAGTAAGAAGAAAAGAAGTTGCTGCTAAGATCAAAGAAGCAAGAGAACAGGGAGATCTTTCCGAGAACGCTGAGTATGATGCAGCAAAAGATGAGCAGAGAGATATCGAAGCTCGTATCGAAGATATTGAAAAAATCTTAAAAAATGCAGAAGTAGTTGTAGAGGAGGAAGTTGACCTCGACAAGATCAGCATTGGATGCAACGTTAAAATCTTAGATATCGAATTTGATGAGGAATTAGAATATAAAATCGTTGGTTCCACAGAAGCAAACAGCTTAAAAGGAAAAATTTCCAACGAATCCCCTGTAGGAAAAGCATTACTTGGCAAACAGGTAGGAGATATTGTAAAAGTTGAAACACCAGGTGGAGAGTTTGAGTACAAAGTACTTTCCATTCACAGAGCAAACTAAGACTGTTTTTTTAGTACACGTGATTTTGCTGAAGAAGGATAGAAAATATCTGCAAAATGTGGACGATCAAACAGCCATATGGAGGATGAAAATGGCGGAACAGAACAATCAGAAGGGCGGACAGGCAAAAGAGCAGGATATCAACCAGCTTTTAAAAGTACGCCGTGAAAAATTAGCAAACCTGCAGGAAGCAGGCAAAGATCCTTTTGTAATAACAAAGTATGACCAGACACATCATACAACAGATGCAAAGGCACTCTATGAGGAGCACGAAGCAAAAATTCTTGGCGACCGCAAAGCACCGGTAACAGAGGGCTTAAGCGAGGAGGAAGCTAAGGAAGTTATCAACAACGATTACAATGAACGCAGAGAGATCATGGATGCACAGCCACTTCATGTCTCAATTGCGGGACGTATGTTATTCAAACGTGTTATGGGAAAAGCATCTTTCTGTAACATTCAGGACAGAGACGGACGTATCCAGGTTTATGTGGCAAGAGATGCGATCGGCGAGGAATCCTATGCTGATTTCAAAAAATCAGATATCGGTGATATTTATGGTATCAAAGGATATGTTTTCCGTACAAAGACAGGTGAGATTTCCATTCATGCAGAGGAGATGACTCTGTTATCCAAGAGTCTTCAGATCCTTCCGGAAAAATTCCACGGTCTGACCGATACCGATATGCGTTATCGCCAGAGATATGTCGATCTGATCATGAACCAGGAGAGCAAAGAAGTATTCATCAAGCGTTCCAAGATCATTAAAGAGATCCGTAATTTCCTTGCAGAGAGAGACTTCATGGAAGTTGAGACACCAATGCTTGTATCCAATGCAGGTGGTGCTGCAGCAAGACCTTTTGAGACACATTACAATGCACTCGATGAGGACGTAAAACTTCGTATCTCTCTGGAACTTTACTTAAAGAGACTGATCGTTGGTGGTCTTGAAAGAGTATTTGAGATCGGCCGTGTATTCCGTAATGAAGGTGTAGACACCAGACATAACCCGGAATTTACATTAATGGAATTATATCAGGCATATACAGACTATGAAGGTATGATGGAACTGACAGAGAGCATGTTCCGTTATCTTGCAGAGAAAGTATGCGGTTCCACAAAAATTACTTACAATGGTATGGAAATCGATCTTGGTAAGCCATTTGAGCGTCTGACAATGAACGATGCGATCAAGAAATATACCGGAATTGATTTTGATACAGTAACATCTGATGAGGAAGCAAAAGCACTTGGTATTGAGACAAAGCCTGTTGTGATTGGACCGTATACGATGCTTAAGCTGTGCAGATATACAGGAAATAAAAAGGCGCCGGATTATGTGGAAGATATAATAACAGCGTATCAGAGGATATTTGAAAAAAGTGCGGAGCAGGAGATTAAATGGATACAGCTTGACGAACCTGCGCTTGTGCTGGATATGGACGATGAGGACATTGAGCTGTTTTGCAGGATATACAATGCGGTTCTGTCATGTAAGGACGGCTGCCGTGTTTTACTTCAGACCTACTTCGGAGATGTGAGGGACATTTACCGTGAATTAATAAAGCTGCCTTTTGACGGAATAGGACTTGATTTTACAGAAGGCAGAGAGACAGCTAAGCTGATCAAGAGATATGGTTTCCCACAGGATAAGCTGTTATTTGCAGGTCTGGTAAATGGAAAGAATATCTGGAGAAATCATTATGACAGCACATTAAAGATACTTGCCGGGCTTAAGGACAGTAACATAAATGTCGTATTATCCACATCATGTTCACTGCTTCATGTGCCTTATACAATAAAGCATGAGCATAAGCTTT
>OGKG01004739.1_pt1 | contig 11182 bp, 7 predicted proteins | sample 1572201 | NCBI WGS metagenome assembly OGKG01 (sample SAMEA2582146, study PRJEB24529) | metagenome | biome: Human gut stool | place: China | collected 2011 | reverse complement strand
TATAGCGAATGCTAATTCATAGTAGCTCCAAAGTTACTTGAATGACAAATTATCCCTAAAAAAGAGAGCGTATCAAAAACTAATGTCTTGATACGCTCTCTTTTTTATTATCAGTAATGTCCGGAGTCTTACTTATCTCCGTACATCTTCGCTCTCAATTCTTTAATGTGGTCTGACGTGATATATTCGTCGTATTCCATCATCTTGTCAATGATACCGTTCGGCGTCAGTTCGATGATACGGTTGGCAACGGTCTGAATAAATTCGTGGTCATGAGACGAAAACAGGATGTTTCCTCTATACGTTTTCAGGTTGTTGTTGAATGCCTGGATAGATTCCAAATCCAAGTGGTTGGTAGGAGTATCCAGAATGAGGCAGTTTGCCCCCCTGAGCTGCATACGGGCAATCATACAACGCATTTTTTCACCTCCGGAAAGTACGCTCACTTTCTTCAGTACTTCCTCACCGGAGAACAGCATACGCCCGAGAAAACTCTTCATATACACTTCGTTTCCTTCGCCAAACTGGCTCAACCAGTCCACCAAGTTCAGGTCCGTATTGAAGAAGTCGGTATTGTCCAAAGGCAAGTAAGCGGTGGTGATAGTCACCCCCCAGTTGAAGGTTCCCGAATCCGGTTTTATATTTCCGTTGATGATTTCAAAAAGTGCAGTCATGGCACGCGGGTTGCGTGACAGGAATACAATTTTGTCTCCCTTTTCTACATTGAAGTTGACATCGTTGAAAAGCACTACGCCTTCTTCCGTCTTCTTGCTCAATCCGGCAACTTCGAGAATCTGATTGCCCGGCTCGCGTTCGGGAGTGAAGATAATACCCGGATACTTGCGTGAAGAAGGTTTAATTTCTTCTACATTCAGTTTTTCCAGCATTTTCTTGCGGCTGGTGGTCTGCTTACTCTTCGCTACGTTGGCACTAAAACGGCGGATAAATTCTTCGAGCTCTTTCTTCTTCTCCTCAGCCTTCGCCTTCTGGTTCTGCTGCTGACGGAGGGCCAACTGGCTGGATTCGTACCAGAAACTGTAGTTACCGGCAAACATATTGATCTTTCCATAGTCAATATCGACTGTATGCGTACAGACGGAGTCGAGGAAGTGACGGTCGTGGCTCACAACAAGCACCGTATGTTCAAAGTTGGAAAGATATTCTTCCAGCCATGTCACTGTCTCCATATCCAAATCATTGGTAGGTTCGTCGAGAAGGAGGTTATCAGGATTTCCGTACAATGCCTGCGCTAGCATGACACGTACTTTCTCTTTACCACTCAATTCGCCCATCAGTGTGTAGTGCTTATCTTCTTTGATTCCCAAACCGCTCAACAACATGGCTGCGTCACTCTCGGCATTCCAGCCGTCCAGTTCAGCGAACCGTTCTTCCAGTTCGGACACTTTCAGTCCATCTTCGTCTGTAAAGTCTTCTTTAGCATAGAGTTCTTCGCGCTGTTTCATGATATCCCACAACACGGTATGCCCCATCATTACGGTATCCATAACGGTAAAAGCATCCCATTTGAAGTGGTCTTGACTCAACACGGAGAGGCGCTCGCCCGGTCCCAGAACAATCGAACCGGTAGTCGGATCCAAATCTCCGTAAATCGTACGGAGGAATGTAGATTTTCCCGCACCGTTTGCGCCGATAATACCATAGCAGTTACCACTCGTAAATTTCAGGTTTACGTCATTAAACAACACTCTTTTACCAAACTGTACCGAAACGTTTGAAACTGTAATCATCTTACCTATTTACTATTTAACTATTTACACTTTTCAATTTGAGTGTGCAAAGGTAGACATTTAAAATGAATAATGAACTATCCCGTATGTGCCAATCTGACATAAAAGTATTACCTTTGCAGAGTTTTTTGGCAAAAACACCAACTTGGCAAAGTTTTTGCATGTGATTTTGATATTATGAATAAAAAACAGAAATAGATATGGACCCTAAAGAAAAAAAAGTGAAGGAAGAAGAACTCAACGTTGAGGAAACTCTGAATAACGCGGAAGAACAACCGCAGGACGAACAAGCGGAAAATGCCGCCCCGATGACTCACGAAGAGGAATTGGAAAAGGAACTGGAGACGGCTCAGGAGACCATTGAGGAGCAGAAGGATAAATATTTGCGTCTCTCCGCCGAGTTCGACAATTACCGGAAACGCACTATGAAGGAGAAAGCGGAACTGATCCTGAACGGTGGCGAAAAGAGCCTTAGCAGTATTCTTCCGGTGGTGGATGATTTCGAACGTGCCATCAAAACGATGGAAACGGCTACGGATGTCCAAGCTGTGAAAGAAGGTGTCGAACTGATTTATAATAAATTCATGGCTACCCTGGCACAAAACGGTGTGAAGGTGATCGAAACGAAAGACCAACCGCTGAATACTGATTACCACGAGGCTATCGCCGTAATTCCCGCACCGTCGGAAGCACAGAAAGGTAAAATCCTGGATTGCGTACAGACGGGATATACATTGAACGATAAAGTACTCCGTCACGCCAAAGTGGTAGTTGGAGAATAAGAAGAACTTGAATCAATAAAAGCATGGCAGAGAAAAGAGACTATTATGAATTACTGGAGGTAACGAAGACAGCCACAGTAGAAGAAATTAAAAAAGCCTACCGCAAGAAAGCGATTCAATATCACCCCGACAAGAATCCGGGTGACAAGGAGGCAGAAGAAAAGTTCAAGGAAGCGGCCGAGGCGTATGATGTATTAAGTAACCCGGATAAGCGCTCGCGTTACGACCAGTTCGGCCACGCAGGAGTGAGCGGTGCGGCAGGTAACGGTGGGCCGTTCGGCGGTTTCGGTGGCGAAGGTATGTCTATGGATGATATTTTCTCCATGTTCGGTGACATCTTCGGAGGTCGCGGAGGAGGATTCGGTGGTTTCAGCGGATTCGGCGGCGGAGGAGGTTCGCAGCAGCGACGGTATCGCGGAAGTGACCTGCGCGTAAAGGTGAAACTGACGTTGAAAGAAATCTCTACCGGAGTGGAGAAAAAGTTCAAGCTCAAGAAATATGTGCCGTGTGACCAGTGCCACGGTAGTGGTGCCGAAGGGGACGGCGGTTCGGAAACGTGTCCAACTTGTAAAGGTAGTGGTACGGTGATCCGTAACCAGCAGACTATTTTAGGGACGATGCAAACGCGTGCCACCTGCTCTACTTGTAACGGTGAGGGTAAAATCATCAAGAACAAGTGTAAGAAGTGTAGTGGCGATGGAATCGTTTACGGTGAGGAAGTAGTGACAGTGCAGATACCTGCCGGAGTGGCAGAAGGCATGCAACTTTCTATGAGTGGCAAAGGAAATGCCGGCAAGCATAACGGCGTGCCGGGAGATTTACTGATTCTCGTAGAAGAAGAACCGCATCCAGACTTGATTCGTGACGAGAATGATCTGATTTATAACTTGTTGTTGAGTTTTCCCACTGCCGCTTTGGGCGGGGCTGTGGAGATCCCGACCATCGACGGAAAGGTGAAGGTAAAGATTGACTCAGGTACTCAACCGGGAAAGGTACTTCGTCTACGCGGTAAAGGATTGCCGAACGTGAATGGATACGGAACAGGGGATTTGCTCGTGAATGTCAGTATCTATGTGCCAGAAGCTCTCAACAAGGAGGAAAAGAGTGCGCTTGAAAAAATGGAAGATTCGGATAATTTCAAGCCGAGTACGTCAGTGAAGGAAAAGATCTTCAAGAAGTTCAAAAGTTTCTTCGATTAAAACTTACATAAAAATTTCTTCCTATTAATAATTAAACGCTCCATGAATGCCTAGTGACACATGGAGCGTTTGTTATTTAAAACCCACTCAATACCCCGGATTCTGTACTAGCTTTGTATTCATCACCCGTATTTTCTCGGGAATAGGGAATACGGTAGTATAACCAGTTTCCTCGTTTGGTAATTGAGGACGGCTGTTGTATGCACGAGTAAACATTCCGAAGCGGATAAGGTCCTGACGCCTCCAACCCTCCCAAGCCAATTCAAGCTGGCGTTCGGAAAGTATATTCTCCAAAGTAGCGGGACGGCGAGCGGCCTTTACCCGGCTCCGGACTTGATTTAGCTCGACGTCTCCGTTTTCACCGTTGCGTACTTTAGCTTCGCTCTTCATCAGTAAAGCGTCCGCGTAGCGGAACAGGACAATGTCATTCTCCATTAATTTTCCGTCTTTTGTGGCGGTGGGGTCTACTTCATACTTTTTCATACGGGCACCTGCCGTTTGCTCATACGGGGTGTCGGTGATATCCAATGCTACTTCCCAAGGGAGATATACCAAAACAGTACCGTCGTCCAGCTTGATAATGTCTCCTTTCAAGTCATACATTTCTCCTGCAAAATAACAGATGTCGAAGCGAGGGTCTTGGGCAGCTGTCCCATAACCGAAAGTTTCGAGTGCTTCAATCGTTGCACTGGGACCATTCTCACCGCTTAGCCCGTAAGCTTTGGCATGGTTGTAATGACGGGAACGAAAAAGGTATTGCATCTGATTGGTATACAATGTTTTATTCATCGGGATCGTGAATATATTCTCTACGGACGGTTCATTGAAGATAGAGAAGTTAGTCTCGTATTCCGATTCCAGTTTATAATTCATAACTTTCAGTTGGTCGCAGTAGTATATGACCGTCTCCCAGGCATTGAGTTCATTACCGTCTACCATGAACTTGATATTTTTTCCGTCGGGACGTTCGTTGTCCGTCCAGTCGTTATCGGTATAAACTTCGGCATTCAGTGCCAGTTTTGCCAACAAGAAAGTAACCACCGGACGAGTGATACGCCCATAATAAGGCCCGGTCTGATTGCTGTGTACCTCCGAAAGTAATGGAGCCACTTCCTGTAATTCCTTGAATATAAATTCGAATACTGTCTTCCGCTCGCTTTGAACGATGTCTTTCATCGCAGGAGAAGAAGACTGCACCAAAGGCACACGGCCAAACAAATCCAGCAGATAATAGTAGTACATCGCACGCATAGCACGCACTTCCGCTCGATAAGCCGGGAGTTCCGCATCAGAATGGGTTTCTGCGAATTTGTCGATTCGTTCGAGCGACTTATTACTAAGCATTACGACTTTATAAAGATACTCCCATGTAGCTTGAATGGCATCATTCTCAATACCCCAATCATGGAGAAATAATCCCTGCCAAAAGCCACCGTCGTACCAGTCACCACCGCGCGTAGGGATAATAGCTTCATCAGTAGTGAAAGTATTGAGATCATAGACACCTCTGCCCGTTCCCTGCAATCCCTGGCTGTCGCTGTAACCGCCCACATAAGTATAGAGCGAGGCAACAGCATTGAGATAGACTTCCGAAATGGAATTATACACATCATCTTCGGGCAACTTATCTTTCGGATTTTCTTCCAGAAATTTATCGCAGGAAAACAAGAACGTACACGTAGCAAGCACCAAACTAATCTTTTTCAAATATTCTTTCATCTTCTCATCCTCCGTTAAAAGTTAATACTCAATCCCAATGTATAGGTACGTGCCAACGGGTAGTTACGTTTATCATCCACCCCCAAAGTAGAGTTTACCGTAGAACTGTTAATCATCGGTGATAGCCCTGAATAGCCGGAAATCGTCGCCAAGTTGTTGACCGTGAAGGCAAGACGCAAAGAACGGACGTACTTCTTGAGTTTCTGCACCTTCTCGATTGGTACATTCCAACCAAGCGTCACGTAGTCAAAGTTTACGTAATTGCCTTTTTCCAGCCAATAGTCAGTGGCAGTCTGGTCCTTAATGTTCTGCTTCGGCGCGGATTTCATCACATTGTAGTCAGGGAAGATATTCATGTTCATATACGTCAGTGATGTTCCGTTATAGATTTTATGGCCGAAAGCTCCGTTGATCTGCACCGAAAGATCGAAGCGTTTGTAACGGAAGCTGATGTTCGAACCCAGAATTGTTTTGGGCACGGCTTGCCCTGCCACATAGCGGTCTTCGCCGTCTTCAAGATTGACACCACCACCGTTCAAGTCCGCAATACCATAGGTGTATCCACCGTTCCCGTCGGACACCAGTCCGGTGCTATGAGGCAAATAAAAAACACCTAACGGTTGACCGACCATTTGATAGACGATGTGGTTGTAGCCACCGTGGAAGCCGGCTCCGTCGAGACTGGCAAGGCTCTTGTATTCAGGCGCGGAAATCATTTCGCCGTTGTACATTCCGCTTAATGAGAGAAGTTTGTTACGTTGGAAGGTGACATTGGCATTAATGTTCAATTCCATATCTTTTGTTTTCAGAGGAGTGATACCAATAGCTATTTCCGTACCCCAGTTACGCATGGAGCCGATATTAGCCAGTAAAGTGTTGTAAGTGAAAGGCGGTACACTCACATTATACAGATAAAGCATATCCGTTGTTCGAGAATTGTAGTAGTTAGCGGAAAGTAACAGACGGTTACCAAACAAAGCTACGTCAAAACCTGTATTGAAAGTGTGTTTCACTTCCCACTTCAAGTCGGGGTTCGTATTCCTCAAATCACCCAATGAGACAACGGCAGAGTTGCCTACCGGAACAACTCCGTTCGGCTTTACCAGATTCAGTGTAGTATACGAGTCAATTCCACTCTGGTTACCCGCCAGACCGTAACCGATACGAAATTTCAAATTATCAACCACTGGCAAACGTTTCATAAACTTTTCCTCACTGACTACCCATGCGGCAGATATGGAGGGAAAGAAGCCCCACTTATGATTTGCTCCAAACTTGGAGGAAGCGTCCGTACGGGCATTCAGCGTCAGGACATAACGATCGGCATACGTATAGTTGAAACGTCCCATAAAAGATGCGAGACGGGGTTGTTCGTAGTACGAATTTGTCCCCTCCCACAGACGGACTGCACCGGCTTGCAAATTGTTGTAGCCGAACTTATCCGTGCTGAAATTGCTGACTGTGGTATAATATCCCGTGTACGTTTCTTTCTGGAGTTCGGCTAATGCCAGGACGTCGAAGAAGTGCTTTTTCCAGCCTTTTTTATAAGTCAGCATCATATTTCCGAGGAGGGACTCCATTTTCTTTGTTCCTTTATAAGCCTGCCCGTTCGCCCAAACAGAGGTGGGGAGATATTGCGAATTTTCAACTATATTATAGGTATAGGCACCGAACAGTACCAATTTCAATTCTTTCATCAAATTGAAGGTGAAACGGGCGTGTGTACTGATATGCGAAGTAGCGTCGTCATCGTCCACCTGCATCCATGCCAACGGGTTTGTTATCTGACTGGCGGTAGTGATGCCGTCCCACGAGTTAGTAACGGGATCTTTATGGTTAGGATACGTCGGGTTAAAGGTTGCCGCCGAATAGAAGGTTTTCTGATAGTCAACCAGATTATGATTTTTCAGGATAGAACCGAACATCCCCAGTTCGCAGTCGAAGAAGCCATCGAACATCTTTTGGTTCATGTTCATATTGGAAGTGAAATTCTTCATATCTTCATTCAAAATCACCCCCTGACGATCCATAAAACCAAGTGATACACGGTAGCTCGACGTGCTGGAGCCTCCATAGAAAGCGACGTGATGATTCTGTTGCAGACCTGTCTGTTGTATTTCTTTCTGGAAGTTAGTATTATTACCTTTATCTAAAATAGAGATACCGCGTTCGGAAGCTACGCTACGGAACTCGTCTCCCGACAACATTTTAAGATTCTTGTAGACAGTAGAAATGCCGAAACTACCGTTGTAGGCTACCTGCGTCCTACCCTGCATTCCTTTTTTAGTGGTGACTTCAATCACACCGGAAGCACCACGTGAACCGTATTGTGCCGTTTCGGAAGCATCTTTCAGAATCGTGAAACTTTCGATATCTGTGGGGTAAATGGAGGTCAGCATACTAAGGTCGCCAAACACTCCATCGACAATAATCAGAGGATCGTTACCACTAGTCAGTGAAGTGGTTCCACGCAGGCGCACTGCATCCAGAGCTGCGGGTCCATTCGTACCCCGTTGAATAGTCAAACCCGGTACCCTACCCCGAATCGCTTCCAAAGGATTGGTTACCTGGTCTTTGTTCATTTGTTTCTCCGTAATTTTCTCCACAGAACCGGAGAGGGTTTTCAGACTTCCGGTAGCATAGCCTACCGTTATCAAGGAATCCAAGTCCAGAGGAATGACAGGAATCTTCTGTGCAAATGTATTTCCGCACAAAACTACCAGAAGAAAGCTAAGAAAAGTTAGTTTACCGTGTTGTCGTATCATAACTATCAGTTTTTAAGGTAATAATACAAATATAACAAAAAAAGAAGGAATCTGGTTGAGTAGATTCCTTCTTTTATTGATATTAATAGCCGCAATATGACTCTTTTTTCGAGTTTTACCGAGGGATTTGCTTACTTCACTATGATTTCATCAGTAAATATCCAGCCACCCAGTTCTTTGCCGGCACGCGCCTGATAACGTACATAGCGTCCCTTGACGGTTCCTTCCCACGAAACATCGGAAAACTTGATTGCTTCTTCCTTGTTAACAACAAAGTCCTGATGCTTCAGTTCCGTAAAATTGACTCCGTCATCGGAAACTGAAATAACCACAGACGCAGGCAAGAATACTTCAGCTCCCACTACCTGCATGAAAGCTGCTGTGACTGAATGAATAGTGGTCTCGTTTTCCATATCAACGGTTACATCGAGGCGGTTCTTCGAGATAAATCCCTGCCATGCACCGTCACCGTAAGTCCAGTCGCCACGGATACCGTCGGTCAAAGTCACATCACCTTGTGCTGCATAAGAGGAGTTGTAAGGAGCGTTATAGATCACTTTCTTTCCCAATGCCAGATGCGTAAGGGGTTGTAAAGATTCCGGCCGACTTCCGATCTCACTCTTCAAATCGAAAGTGTGATAGCCTTTCGCCTGCAAATCCGTTACCGCTTTCAGGGCACGTGCATGGAAGTCCGGCCATGACTTACGTTCCGGAGCCGACCAGGCAACTTCCGCCAATGCCAGCGTACGTGGATATAGCATATATTCCACGTGTTCGGGAGTCGGGACATATTCAGTAAAGAGATTAACTTGCGCACCATACACAAGTTTCGCTTGTTCCGCCGACAATGAAGTAGAAACCGGATTGTAAGAATAGACTTTTTTCAATGGCAAGTATCCACCAATCGCTTCCGGCTGAGAGTACGGAGCGTCCTGATAACTATCCAGATAACAGTAGCCACCCGGCGTCATGATAGCCCGGTGTCCGGAAGTTACAGCTGTAATACCGCCTTCTTCTCCCCGCCATGACATTACAGTCGCGTTAGGAGCCAGTCCTCCTTTCAATATCTCGTCCCAGCCGAGCAGACGTCGACCATGATCGTTCAGGAACTTCTCAATACGATGAATCAGATAACTTTGCAGTTCGTCCACGTGAGAGAGATGTTCGTCTTTCATTCTCTTTTGGCATTTCGGGCAAGTTTTCCACGCTGCCATACCGGCTTCGTCACCTCCTATGTGAATGTATTCGGAAGGGAAAAGCGCCATGACCTCGGTCAGCACATTTTCCAAAAAGGTGAACGTTTCTTCGTTTCCGATACAGAAGTCCGCGTTCTTGTAAGGCTCACCCGCGCAAGAGAGTTGCGGATAAGCTGCCAGCACTTCTTCCGAGTGGGCAGGCATTTCAATCTCCGGAATAATCGTGATGAAATGCTGACGAGCATATTCTACGATTTCGCGAATATCATCCTGTGTATAGTAACCTCCGGAAGCTCCAGGCTCGTCGAAACGGAGGTACTTACGTCCGCCGTTCCACCACGTCTTCCAATTGGCGTCAGTACGCCAGGCTGCAAATTCTGTAAGCAAAGGATATTTCTTGATTTCAATTCGCCAGCCTGCCGCATCTGTAAGGTGCAGATGCAGGCGGTTGATCTTATAGAATGCCAATGCGTCTATCTGTTTCTTCACAAATTCTTTAGAAAAGAAATGACGGGATACATCCAGCATTAAGCCGCGATAAGCGAAACGAGGACTATCCTGCACTTCAACAGAAGCAATGGAATAGCCTGTTTCCGAAGGCTGAGATAATTGCAACAGTGTCTGGATTCCGTAGAACAATCCCGCTCCCGATGTTGCACGGATAAGGATTCGTTCCGGAGTGACGGACAGGGTATAACTTTCGGGAGAAGGCAACTGTTCGCTCTTTTCGGTTATCAACAGAGAAAGTACGTTCTGCGTATCTTTTTTCTTTCCTTTCTTTAGATGAACCGGTAATGCTTGCAGATAGCTTTCCAGAAGTCGAGCTTCTCCACCTTGAATGTTTGTATAAAGTTTTGTTTTCTCTGAGAGTAAAAAAGAGCCCGTACCCTGTTCCATCTTTAAGGGAACAGGAATTACGGACTGTGCATTAATGGGATGTGCACAAAGACACATCCCGATTACCCATAAGAAAAGACAAACTTTAGTGCATCTATTTCTTATATTCATTAATCTACTGTGATTTCATCTACAAACAAGAAAGCAGGATTTCCTTTGCCTCCATGCCATTCCGGTATTTTACTTTCAGACAAGGCAACCACCTTTACATACTGAGTTTTCACCGGAGTGAATGACAATTTATGTTCGTAGATACCATTCTTATCACTTTGTTCCATAGCAGGGTATTCTTCGGAAGCTACTTTGGTAAAGTTCTTACCGTCGTCTGATACTTCTACGGAAAATCCTCTTGCATCAAACACCCAGTCTCCCTTCTCTACGCAAGTAGAAATAGCAACGCTCGAAATCTCGGTAGGTTGCTGAAGGTCGATAGTCATATCCATATCGTTTTTATAGAATGCAATCCAACGACCGGTCTTATAGTTGCCATTTCCTTTCAGTCCGTCTACTAGTGTAGATTCACCTTTAAACATATATTGTTTGTTGACCGGTTGATTAGCTACAATCGGCTTCATGCTGGACTTACTGAAATTGATCTTCTCTGAAATCACACGGCTGTTTCCGGTAGGACGAACAGCGATAGCGGAGAAGTCTGCATTTTCCTTGATTTTCAGGATACCTTCATAAAGCGGAGAAGCGGCAGTAGGTTCCGTACCGTCCAATGTATAGTGGATAGGGGCATTGTCAATGGTAGACAACGTGATGTCCAGTGTACCGTCTGCCGGGTTCGGCGTATATTCGGCTGTTACGTTAAACACATGTTTTGCATAATTGTATCCTTCTGCATCATACCACTTAATCAGTTGAGGAAGACGA
>OGKG01004725.1_pt1 | contig 11210 bp, 10 predicted proteins | sample 1572201 | NCBI WGS metagenome assembly OGKG01 (sample SAMEA2582146, study PRJEB24529) | metagenome | biome: Human gut stool | place: China | collected 2011 | reverse complement strand
TAGTCGTTGACGGTGACGATGTGGACGCCTTCGCCGGTCAGGGCGTTCAGGTAGGTAGGCATGGTGGCAACCAGCGTCTTGCCTTCACCGGTCTGCATCTCGGCGATGCAGGCGCGGTGCAGCACAATACCGCCGATGATCTGCACCGGATAGGGCTTCATGCCCAGCACGCGCCAGTCGGCCTCACGGCAGACGGCAAACGCCTCCGGCAGGATATCGTCCAGCGTCTCGCCCTTGGCCAGGCGCTCTTTGAATTCGGTGGTCTTGGCCTGCAGTTCCTCGTCGGTCAGCTTAGCCATTTCCGGCTCCAAGGCAAGGACTTTGTCCTTGATGGGATTGATGCGCTTAAGTTCCTTGTCCGAGAAAGAGCCGAACAGTTTTTCAAAAAAAGACATAACAGTTCCCCTGTATTTTCCGCCGCGTGTAGAGGTGCGGCTATATAGTTTTACACATGATACTATAATACACCCAGGGAGGGGGATATGTCAATTCATAGTTAGGATAGGTTTATTTTATTATAGCGCTGTAGGGGCCGGGCATGCCCGGCCCGCGGCATAAAGGCAAAAGCGCATTCGTGGGAAAGCTGAAGGCCGGACATATCCGGCCCCCACATGGCAGCAAAAAAGGCTGCCCATTGCGGACAGCCTCTCGAATCTATTACGCTTTTGTTTTCGCCGGAAGACTCAACAGCACCAGCATCAAAAAGATGCAGCCAAAGCCCAGGGCATCCCACAGCGTAAACGGTGAGCCCAGCACCAGGGTGCTGATAATAGCCGCCGTGACCGGCTCAGCAAAGCTGTACAGGCTGGACTTCTGCGGGCCGATGAGCGGCACACCCGACATATACAGGCTGAACGCCAGCACATTGCCCAGCACCACGACCGTGAAAATACCGAACACGCCCATCGGCGTCGGCACATAATTCATCGTCCAGGGGCGGAAGATCAGGGCAAACATCGTGCCGCCCATCAAGAACGCCCAGCCCTGCAGCATCGGGGTGGGGTACTGCTCCTGCAATTTCTTGGGCCACATCGTATAGATGGCGACGCAGCAGGCGCTGACAACGCCCGACGCCAGCGCCGCCGGGCTGATGGCAAGGTCGGTCAGGCTGCCGTGGGTCGTGATAAGGAACACCCCCACCAGCGCCAGCAGGATGGAGAAAATTTCAAACACCCGCGGCCCGCGCCTTTGCTGGATGCAGACCACCAGCAGAATAATGACAGGGGAGAGGTCCTGCAAGATTGTCCCCATGCCAGCGCTGGACAGCTGGATCGTCAGAAAATAGGTGAACTGGCAGCAGCTGACGCCCGCCAGGCCGTAAATCAGCAGATCAACGACGTTGCGCGGATTTTTCTTGAAATTCCATGGGTCAAACAGCATTTTGCGGTTTTTGACAAAAAAGAACGCAGATAAAATCAGCCCCGCCAGAAACAGCCGGATGGGCACCAGCCAGGTGGAATCCATCCCTTCCCGGGTGAACAGGTACTGCCCCATGCAGCCTGAAACACCCCAGCACGCCGCGCCGCCCATCGTCAGGTAGGCGCCTTTTACACGGTCAGACATTTTTGTACCTCTCTGCCTATCATTTCCAATGCCTCTCTACGGTTGTAGGGGGCGGCGCCCTTGACGCCCCGCGCCGCACGGCTCACTTTCTCAAAATCAACTCCGCCGCTTCCCGCAGCCCTGCCACCACCGGTGCACCGGTCTGGCACAATGTCTCGGGCGGCTGGTGGCCGCTCGATTGCAGCACACAGCCCACACCCAGCGCCTGGGCCACCTCAAAATCATGGACGGAATCACCTATCATAACGGCCTTCGCCGGGTCGAAACCTGCCTCTTGTAAATAGGCCAGCCCGACCTCCACCTTACTTTTGGCATAGATATCGCCCAGTCCCAGCAGGCGGTCAAAATATGGCGTCACACCGCGTTCTTCCACCTGGCGGGTCAGCGTTGTGACCGGGCTTGCCGACAGAATCACCTGCCGCAGCCCGGCATTTTTGAACGCTTCCAGCGCGTCAACGGCCCCTGCCATCAGCGGACAGGCGGCGCTGGCCGGGATGTAATCCTCCATGTAGCTTTCCGCCAGCTCGGCAAAGCTGTGGCGGGTGAAGTCGAACCCGGCGCGGACGTAGTAATCCTCGACCGGGAAGCCAAAAATCGCCCGGTACTGCTCGTGGTCGTACCGCTGGGGGTAGCCGTAGCGCTGCAAAAGACGGTTGAGCGCGTTTTCGCAGAGTTCGACATCATCCAGCAGGGTACCGTTCCAATCCCACAAAATCAGTTCCGGGCGCATAGAAGTTACCTCGTTATTCTTCTGTAAAGAACTTGTGCAGGGCCGCGTTGCTCTCAATCAGCTTGACGAGGGCCACGCCCAAAATCGTGCAGCTGATCAGCTCTCCGATGCCCACCGTAACGGCGTTGAACGCCGCCAGGGCCGCCGTGGGTGCGCCGTCCGAGAAGAAGAAGGTGATCTCGAACGCGCCCACAATGATCATGTTAAAAACAACCGGCGGCAGGGATGCCGGAATTGCCAGCCCTTTTACGCGGATATCACGCAGCTTGTAAGTCAGCAGGCAGGCCAGCAGGGTAGCCAGCGTGCCGAACACCACGTCAATGACGGTGGAGCCCAGCAGGTTGGCCAAAAAGCAGCCCAGCGTAACGCCGACGATGTACTCCGCGCCGAAAACCGGCAGCAGGCACAGGGCCTCGGCCACGCGCACCTGGATAGCCCCATAGCTGAAGGGGGCCAGCACCAGGCAGACGACCACATACACTGCGGCAATGACAGCACAGCGCACAAGGCTGTGAACGGACAGTTTTTTCTGATTCATACAATACTCCGGCGGATAGATTTTGACCGCGCGCAAGACCGCCAGGCTTGCGGGGTTTGCACCGCAGCAAGCCGCGGTGGAGCCTAAAATCCTAAGTTGCTCAACAAATTTAAATTATAGCAAACCCCGCAGACCGTTTCAAGGCCTGCGGGGAAGAAATTTTGGGGCTAGCGGGATTTTATTAGGGGGGATGATTTACTAATAGCTCTTGGTATGGTATAATGACCGAAATATTCTGGTGTCGAATACGAAGGTCATAGTTCCCTAATAGCTCTTGGTATGGTATAATAGGTATCAGAAAGTTGGCGGCTACATCTACGTCATAGTTCCCTAATAGCTCTTGGTATGGTATAATCTCGGCGGCATAGACCGGGCGGATATACATAGTCATAGTTCCCTAATAGCTCTTGGTATGGTATAATACCAGATCGGCCAGCTGCTCGCCCAGATAGGTCATAGTTCCCTAATAGCTCTTGGTATGGTATAATTACCCATCTTCGTAGTAGCTTTCCATTAGCGTCATAGTTCCCTAATAGCTCTTGGTATGGTATAATGTGAAGGAAATCAGCACACGCAACGCCGATGTCATAGTTCCCTAATAGCTCTTGGTATGGTATAATTGTTCAAGATGAAAAATGAATGGTTGGGGCGTCATAGTTCCCTAATAGCTCTTGGTATGGTATAATCTGCCCCGCGTGCTGCGGCCGTATTTTCTGGTCATAGTTCCCTAATAGCTCTTGGTATGGTATAATCCAGCGTGGGAGCGTCCGTCGTGCGGGTCTGTCATAGTTCCCTAATAGCTCTTGGTATGGTATAATAGGCTATGCAAAAAGCGCATCGGATTGCGGTCCGATGCGCTTTTTGTTTTAGAAAAAACTCAGCTGTTCGCACACAAACGGTGCCTCTTCCGGCTGATAATTTCCTAGAAGTATTTGAATAGATTGGTATTGCTTTTCTGTCACAACAAGCAATCGAATTGAGCCGTTTGGCGGCAGAGATGCCTTCAGGCGGCTTTCGTGTTTCTTGACTGCATCATTGCCGTTGCATACACGCGCATACACAGAAAATTGCAGCATATGGTAGCCGTCTTTCAGCAAAAAGTTCCGGAAAGTCGTCGCATACCGCCGTTCCGTCTTTGTCTGCACCGGCAAATCGAAGAAAACGATCATCCTCATAAATTTACTCATAGCTGTGCTGCTTATATTCCAGCAGTTTTGGCAGCTGCAATGTTTGCCCCCGCAGGCTTTGCACCATTCGTTCCATCGCATAAGCTACGCTGTGGTGCTGATTACCGGAAAGAACATCTGCATTCAGCAGGTTCACCAGCTGCCCTTTCAAAGCGGTTGTCATTGCTGCATCCTCGGCAACATTCGCGGCCACGTACAAATCAGCTACCGGGCGGAACGGTTCCATCAGGTCATCCGCCAGATTGAACTGGTTCAGTTCGCTGTCATGGTGCAGCCCTAACCAGGGCAAAAATCCGTATACCGCCAAACAGCGTGCCATGTACCCGCGCAAAATTGCATAAGCATAATTCAGCGCCGCATTCCGGGTATCCTCATTGCGGCGGGTATAGCCTGCCCCAAAAAGGGCGGGGAAATAGTAGGCCGCCGCACTGGCTTCCAAATTGTCCTTATCGCCGCTTGTCACTGCTTTGGCACGGCCAAACAGGAACGCCGCCTCCTGTGTTTTGCCGCACAGGGCCAGGCATTCTGCCTGGTTTTTGATTTTTGCCGTCACAATTTGCTGCCACATCCGCTTTTTCGTCGGCAGTGTCAGCTCCATCTGCCAGCGCAGCACGCCCAACTGGCGGCTATGCTGTGCAAATGGCAGCGAGATACCACACGGCAAGTGTGTTTCATCGCACCAGAACGTCACCACGCCGTTTTGCGCCAGTGCCGCCAGCGCAGCCGTTGTTATCGTACCTTGCCGACTTTCCAGCACAATGGCGCTGATATCCTCGATCGGCACAGAATGAACTTCTTCGGTTTCAATCAAAAGCTGCTCATTTTTGCAGCGGATACGCGCCGGGTTTACGATCATCAGGCAGCGGTAGGACATAGGTCACCTCCGTTGTGCAGGGAAGTTCTGACGCTTTTCTTTTTTTACTAGGGTGTAGTTACCGAGAACATCAACCTGATATTTTTGAACCTTTTGCAGGGTTTTAAAGCCCAATCCCCTGGAAAAGTAAGCATCTTCTGGGGTTGTCACCGAAATTGCCGCCGTTGCAATGTCTCCCCCTTCAAAATACACCATTCCCTTGTTCCTTACTATTTCTTTTTCGAGTGTGCTCTCACTGTTTTTCACTTTGAATTTTATAGCACTTTTGCGCTCTAAGTAGATGAGGTCATTCTGACAAAGTGAAAACAAGAAGTTTTCTTCGTCCATTTCCTTCCACTCTGCATAGCTTTTTCCCTGTACAACCGCTTTATTGGGCAATTCCGGTTTCACCGTATCTGCCACATAGATCGGCACCCAGTAATAGCCGTCGCCCGGCACAAAATAGACATCAATGCGTACCATCGTATCATTGTCGGCCACACCTTTTCCTTCATGGACTGCAACCATGCTGGTGGCTTTATCATACACTTTAACCTTGCGCACCTGTGCTCCCGGCGTTCCATCGGCACGCGGTTTAAAGAACGGTTCTGCAAATGCCTTTTTCCCATCGCCGCCAAAAGCTGTCAGCTGTTCCTTTAAAGCATTGTACAGCAGGGTATCACTGCTCGGATTAAAATATCCTGCAATTTCTCCCTCTTTGTCAAGCTTCAAATCTGTAATCGACCGGCGCTGAACCGTATGCGCATCATCCAAGCGGCCCTTTATCGTCTCCTTATGTGCCGCTCCCGTCATCTTATGCCGCGGCATACGCGACACAAACACCGGCCGGATACTTGCTATATCCACATTCTGATAATATACCGGGTTGATCTGCATTAAATTTTCCTGCGGGCAGGCCGACAAACGCTGCATCAGCTCATCCCGGAATCGCGGCCACGGCTCCGGGAAGCGCTCACCCCGGGTGTCCGAGGTTTCGATATGCGTGTAGAACCGCGACACCCGTTGGATCATTCCATCCGTCGTGCAGGCAATGACCGCCGCATCTACGGCGTGGTGCAGGTCGCCGTCGGCACGCACCTTGCCAAGCCCCCAGCGTTTGCGCAAAAACGCTGTAACTGCGCCGTTTACAGCAACCACACGCTTCTTACCTGCCGCAGGGAAATCTGCAAACGCGAGGTGGCTGCGAATGTAGTTCAGCATAAAACTTGCAATATACTGTGTGTCCTGCAAATTACGCTGCATAAAACCTTTGCTGTCTTCTTCGCTCAACTTCTCCTTTAGCAGATTTTGACGCTTGCGGTAATTTTTTACACTTGCTTTTGTGTAGACAATAAAATCATCCCGCCGTTTTCCTTGCAGATATTGCAGCGGAAGGCGATTGCCTTTCTGGCGGTTTTCCGACGCCAGCACCAATACTTTGTTCGCACGGCGGTCGTCAAAGCTGATGCTGTACGGAACAATATGGTCAACTTCCGCATAGCCTGAAACCGTAATGGCCTTTTCCAGTTCCAGCGGCTGCAGCGAATACGCACACCGCCCATCCTGTTCTTTCCACAACCTGTATTTTACAAGATCCTGGCCTGTGATATTTCTCCCTGGGAACAGTTCATGCAGGTCTTTCATCAAACGCTCGTTCTCGGCGTTATTGTCTTTCATGGCCTTGTCAAGGTCATTGCGCTGCTGGAAGTTTTTGCTCATCTCCCGCGCCAGCTCCAAGTGGATATTGACCGGGCTTTCTCCCTGCTCGCGGATGATTGCATTGACAACTTTGATAGTCTGCGCCACCGCACGCCGCACCACCGGGCTTGTGATGTCCTCCATTTCCTCTGTGGACGCAGGCAGGAACTGCGATTTTTCACCACGGTAATTTCCCTGAAAGTCATATCCCGCTTCTTTGCAAGCGTCGTTATAGTTCAGTCCTTGTTCCAAATAGGGGATCAGTTTTCGGCACGCTTTGACAGAAATATGCCCGAACCCGCTAAAGCTGGGCAGTGTCATCAAAGCATCAACTTCCAGCGGTTCAAACTGCGCTTCTTCCAGCTTTGCTCTGAGCGTAGCTTCATTTTTATACATTGTCAGCGCCGTTGCCGCTGCATCCAGCCTGTCGCGGCTGACACTGCGGATGTAGTCTTTCCGCAAGGTATTGAGCACTTTGCGCATTTTGTGGTAACAGGGGAGACATACAATTTTCTCTTTTTTCTCGCAATCCTCAGTTGTTTGTCCGTCCCGATACCGCACCATATTGAATCTTGCCTGTTCCGGCAGGGCAAGAGCCTTGCGTATCCTGGCAAAATCCAACTTGTCCGTTTGATAGCATACGGAAAGTAATTCTTGCCGTTCTTCTGCCGTCAGTATACGTGCCGCACCGCTCTCTATAATGCGGATATGATTGATTTTTTGCAGCAGCGTAAAATATTCAAACGACCAAGTTGCTTTGGCTGCACGCGGTTCGGCTTGTCCTTCAAGTGTGCAGGTTCCCACCATCTTTTCAACGATGTTGCCGCCGTAGGGGCTGTTTCCGCCGGGGCCTTCATCAAACGAACGCTGACGCGTCAAAATCGTAAGGTACTCCGCTTCCATTTCCGGCGAAGCCCACGCCGCACCATACTGGCGCTGTGCAGCAAAAAGCTGTACCGCTTCCTCCACGATTTGATCCCGTCTGACCGTAGAAAGATAGTTTTCCGACTTGTTGCGTTTATGCTCTGCAAACACCGGGTCACGGTACATCATCTCGCCAACCGTGCGGTAGTGGTTTTCTTCCATGCGGCGCGTGTTGGCATCGATTGCTTGCAGCAGCTTTCCGTCTTTCTGGGCATCATCTGCCTTGCGGTTGCTGCGGAAACCACGGCGCTGCATCAAGTGCAGCAAAATTCGGGCAAAGTCCATCGCCGTTACAGGGCCATCCAACGCCTGCACACGCAGGGCATAGATATCCGGCAGGTGGCCCGCCTGCACCGCTTCTTCTATTTTCGCTCTGCCCGGCAAGCCGTTTTGCGCCATCAGCTCATACAAGTCTGCCTTGCGCAAGCTGCGGCGGCGCAGTCTGCGGCGCGTGCTTCTGGCTTCCCGCCGCGGCGCAGCAAGGCTTTCTCCGGTTTTGGGCTGCTCCGCCTTATCAAATATGTGCGAGCCGCAGCGGATCAGTCCATAAGGCTCCGCATTTTCGTTCAGCGCCATTACTGCCCAGCCAACTGATGCAATACCAATATCCAGGCCAATTCCATAGGGGTGCTTCATATTCACCACACCTTTTCTTTTTTACTATTATCATACCGCATAAAGAATCACACTGCAACTGACATTTTCCACGAAAATTTGACAAAAAAGATGACGCCCTGTCATAAGACAGGGCGTCAGAGCTTTACGGTCCTATGACCTTATCATAGCAACCATAATAGTTCTTGGTATGGTATAAGAACTGTTTATAGTATACAACAGCCCTTGAAAAAATGCAAGTCTTTTTTTACGGCAACTGCGGGGCATAGGCCTCCAGGTGGCGGGGATGGCCGGGGTAGACGATGGCAATGCCGTCGGGGCCGGTGTTGGCGCTGACAACGCCGCCCAGCTGGAACACAATGACCGGCGCATGGCCGAATGCCTTTTTGCAGGCCTTGACAAGCTCGTCGCGCTTGGAGGTGCTGGACGTGTAAGCCACCATGTAGGGGGTGTCCTTCATGGAATCGACGCGGCTCTCCACCCATTTGATCATGGCGGCGGGCACAGCGGCGTCGCCGCGCACCTTGGCCTCGACCTTGGAGACGCCCGCGTTCAGGCTGATGATGGGGCGGATGCCCAGCAGGTCACCCACCACGGCAGCGGCGGCGCTGACGCGGCCGGACTTCTTCATCTGCTTCAGGCTGTATGCGGCCAGGCAGATCTCCACGCGGTCCAGGCTCTGCTTCATCTCCTCCACGCAGGTGGCAAGCTCGCCGCCGTTGCGCACCTTGCGGGCGCACTCGCACAGATACCAGCCGTAGGGCATCGAGTAGGTGTGGCTGTCGATGAGCTGGATGTTCAGCTTATGGCCGGGGCGCTCCTCGGCCAGCATCTCCGCACCTTTGACAGCGTTGTTGTAGGTACTGGATCCCGCGCTGTTGATGCACAGATGCACAAGGTCGGTATAGCCCTCGTCCACATAGCGCTCGTAAATCTCGCACCACTGCAGCTGGGTGATGGCGGCGGTGGTGGGCACGCCCTGGGCGTCGCGCATCATCTGGTAAAACTGGTCATTGGTGAAATCCTTGCGCTCCATGTATTCCACGCCGTCCAGGTTGATGGGGAAGCCCACGACCTCGATGCCGTACTTGTCCGCAAACTCCTGCGGAATGTCGGAACAGGAATCCGTCAGAAAACCAATCTTGCTCATTTTACATCCTCACTCCATTCGTAGCGGGTCAGCTGCCCGCGGGTCTCTAAGTCGGCAAAATCCCATTGGCGCAAGGCCTCATACGCGCCCACGGCCACAGCGTTGGACAGGTTCAGGCAGCGCTCGCCCCGGCGCATGGGCATACGCACGCAGTCGGCCTCGTGGGCTGCCAGCAGTTCCTCAGGCAGGCCGGCGTCCTCGCGCCCAAAGACGAGGTATGCGCCGTCGGGATAGTGTACATCCACATGGCGGCGCGGGCCTTTGGATGTGAAGTAGAAAAACGGCCCCTTGTTTCGGGCGAAAAAGTCCGCCAGGTCTTTATAATATGTTATATCAAGCTGGTGCCAGTAGTCAAGCCCGGCGCGCTTTAATTTTTTATCGTCGATGGTAAAGCCCATCGGCCCCACCATATGCAGCCGCGCACCCGTCACCGCGCAGGTCCGGGCGATATTGCCGGAGTTCTGCGGTATCTGCGGCTCGACCAATACAATGTTTAAGGTTGGCATATGTTTACAGTCCTGTTTGTTTGAATTTTGTGTGGTGGCAGCTTTGTAGGGCGGCCATTCCTCTGGCCGCCACATCGCCGCCCTGTTGCAGGGGCGGCGTCCCCGACGCCCCGCCTGTCTGCCGCTTCACTCCTGCCGCAGCTTCGGCAGCGCATTTTCCAGCCAGACACCTAGGCGCTCATCCGCACCTTCGGGGGTCTGGCGGATGCACTCGGCCACAAAGGCGGCTGCTGCCTGCACGGCGGCCTGGGGCACGTTGCCCTGCAAAATGCGCCCTACCAGCACAGCAGCAAAGATATCGCCGGTGCCATGGAACATCCGGGGCAGCAGCGGCGTTTTGACGGTGTAGCCCTCGCCGCCGCGGGCCGCGCCCACACAGCCTATGTACCGCCCGCCGTTCAGCCCGGTCACACCGGTCACAACGACCTGCGGCGCAATGCGCACCAGCCGTGCCGCCTGGGCGGCGGCCTGCTCAGCACTGCCCACGCCGGGCAGCGGGTCGCCCAGCAGCAGGGCAGCCTCGGTCACATTGGGCACGATCAAATCAGCCTTACTGCACAGATTGTACATAGCCGGGACCATGTCGGCCCCCAGCCCGCTGTACAGCCGCCCGCCGTCGCCCAGCACCGGATCCACGACCTTGAGCGCTTTCGGCCACAGCTCGAACGCCTGTTCCACCAGCCGAGCCTGGGCGGAGTCCGCCAGATACCCGGAGTAGATGCAGTCGAATTTCACGCCCAGCCGGTGGTAATGCGCCAGCGCGGCAGGGCCGTAGCTGGGGTCGGCCAGCTTGGCCGGTGCGCCCAGTCCGCCGGTATGGGTGGACAGCACCGCCGTGGGCAGTGCCACAGTCTGCACCCCCAGCGTCGAGAGTACCGGTGCGATGACCGACAGCGCCGCCCGGCCAAAGCCCGGCAGGTCATGGATGGCTAATACGGTTTTCGGTGCGTTGGTCATGCCGTGTTCCTCCCTTCTCGGCCCCCTCTGGGGCTGCTACCGCAGCGGCTGGGGGAGAGAGTTTTTCCGTCAGCACTCGTTCCCCGCTTTTTTTGAGTTCTCATAGATTCTACCATAAAACCCGCCGCAAAAAAAGCCGTATTGGGTCGATTGTCCCGATTTGTTTGGTTTTTGGGCAAAGACCACAAAAAAGCCGCGCACAGCGGCCTAAACCTGTACGCAGTCAGGGGGGATTTTCCTTGTATGCCACATACCCGTACCTTATAAGGGATTCGTCAGTCCAATGCAATAAGGTCTGACCTCTCATAGCGATTATGTCCCCTACCTCCAATTTCACAAAAACACCCTCTGCCGCGAAATGACGGCAGAGGGTGTTTTTCACATATTTTAGGCAATACCGCATAATTCTAAGTGCCGATACGGCGAGCGAGGTACGGCAGCTGCTAAGCCAAAAGCGCAGATAATACTGGATGCTGCAAAGGTGAGCGC
>OGKG01004717.1_pt1 | contig 11231 bp, 8 predicted proteins | sample 1572201 | NCBI WGS metagenome assembly OGKG01 (sample SAMEA2582146, study PRJEB24529) | metagenome | biome: Human gut stool | place: China | collected 2011 | reverse complement strand
TATCCGGCGAAAGCATTGACGCACGTCCGAAAATGAAACAGCTTCTGCGGGAGGTGGAGCAGGGCCGCTGGGCGGGAGTACTCTGCATGGATATAGACCGCCTGGCAAGAGGCAACAGCGCGGACCAGGCGAGGGTGTCGAACACATTCCGTATCTCCGGGACGCTGATAATCACGCCGTCAAAGGTGTACGACCAGAGCCGGGAGAGCGATGAGGAATACGTTGATTTTGAGCTGTTCATGGCTCGCCGGGAATATAAGACGATTTCCCGGCGGATAATGCGAGGGCGTATCGCTTCCGTAAAGGAGGGACATTTTATCGGAAGCACGCCGCCCTACGGTTACGATAAAGTCAAAGTCGAAAAGGGACGAGGATTTACCCTGTTGCCGAATTCCGAAAGCGATACGGTGAAGCAGATATACTCTATGTGTATCAGCGGAATGGGCTGTAACGCCATCGCAAGACGGCTCGACATGATGGGCGTGACTCCACGAAAGGGCAGCTCATGGAGCAGCGCTTCGATTCAGGATATCCTGAAAAATCCGGTTTACTGCGGCAAGATACGCTGGCAGTACCGGAAGGAGGAGAAGAGCCTGACAGACGGTATCGTCGCAACCCATCGGCGGGAAAATCCCGACTGCATAATCGCACAGGGTCTGCACCAAGCGCTGATAAGCGAGGAGGAATTCGACCAGGCGCAGCAATTTCTGAACAGCCGCAGGATACCGCACAAAAAGGAAAACACAGAGCTGCGAAATCCGTTGTCCGGGCTGGTGTACTGCGGTATGTGCGGCAGCATGATGACAAGGCTCGGGACGGGCAGCAGGAACCACTGCGACACGCTCCGCTGCCCGAATCGGAATTGCAGCAATGTGTCCGCAAAGCTGGAGCTTGTTGAAAGCGCTCTCGTTGAGGGCGTTGCACGGTGGCTCAACGACTGCCGCGTGAATGTCAGCCGTAAGCCTGCCGCAGATACTGCGAAAGTGGAGCGTACAGCAGCTGATAAAGTGCGTTCTGAACTGACTAAACTGGACAGCCAGCGTGAGAGAATATATCTGTTCCTGGAACAGGGGGTGTATTCTGCCGGGGAATTCCGGGAGCGCATGGAAGCGCTCGAAAAGCGAAGAACGCAGCTTTCGGAGAATCTGCGGCAGGCTGAGCAGGCAGTCAGCGAGGCTGATGGCGCTCGGCAGCTTTATGCGCAGATAATCCCCAGGGCGGAGCGTGTGATGGATATTTACGCGCAGTCCACACCGGAGGAGAAAAACCGCCTGCTAAAGACGATAATCAGCCGGGCTGAATACATAAAAACGGAGCGCAACACCAGAGGAAACGCTGACCGCTGCAATTTCACGATTAACGTGATTCCGCTCTTTCCGGAAATAAAAACAGGAGCAGAATGACTATAATGACGCCGGACGTATACATACGGCCCGCCGCTTGCGGTATCTCCTATAAACGAGGTGCGGCGCGTGCTAGACTACGCAGTGACCGAGATACCGCCAGAGAAAATACTGATGGGAATGCCAAATTACGGCTACGACTGGACGCTGCCGTTTATGCGCGGGACTCCGGCGCAGAGCGTAAGCTTAACGCAGGCTGTGGATCTTGCCCTTAGATACGGTGTGGAGATACAGTTCGACGAGCAGGCGCAGACGCCGTATTTCTACTACACCGACAACGGAACTCAGCACGTAGTGTGGTTCGACGACCCGCGCAGCATAGATGCGAAGCTTCAGCTCATCAACGATTACAGGCTTGCCGGGGCGAGCTGGTGGACGGTCAACCGGTGCTACGTTCCGAACTGGCTGGTTTTGCAGAATATGTACGAAACGGTCAAACTGTGAATGTAAAGCGGCATGGCGCAGATATTTCGTGCCATGCCAAACATTTGTGCAGAAAATTGCGACGGTAAGGAAAACTTATCTTGACAAATCCCGTGATTCATTGTAAAATATAACGGAACAATAATATACTTCATCAGGAAAGGACGATACATTTGATAAAGAATAAGATGAAAAGCCTGCTTGCTGCGACACTGGCAGGAGCCCTGACGGTTTCCGCGATACCGGTCAATGCGTCGGCGGTTGTGAACAAATTCAAATACAGTGGTTATGAACATAGTCATGCCGGCGATATTCTGAACGAACTAGGGAGTTACAGCGACGCCAATGCATTTGACGTTATATATGAAGGCGCGCATCATGGCGTTTCCGGCGGCGGGCTGGAGGAGTATCTCACGGCGCTTGAAACTGATTCCACCGACCGCGGCGATGTTGAGCTGATTAACGAACATACTGTCTATAACGTCAAGGATAACAGCGATAATCCTTACGAGGCTTTGAAGGCTGCTTCCGGAAACAGCCGGCAAAATCTGCTGACATTTCCCGTGGACGTTAAAAGCTATGCGATGAATGCATTTCCGGATCCCCTGCATGAGGTTTCCGGCTGGAGAATGTGGGTCGGCGATTCCGGATTTAATGACATCGCCCCGGTCGCTGAGGCTAGCACCGCTGATTATATCGAAACTTCTGACATGGTGGACGCGATAAACGCATTGGGTTCGAAATACGAGAATATCGCGCTCCAGTTGATTTTCAAAGGAATCGAATTCGAGGTACAGTACTATTCCGCGTTTGACCAGCCTTTAGGGAGCTGTTACACCATCAGCGACGAGAACCGCAGAAACCTTGACGCAACTTATTGTTTCGTGCATTACGTGCCTGATGTTGCCGTTTCCATGCTCAATGTATCTTCCGGTGAAGAGGCGTGGGATTTCATAAACCGCATGGTTCGCAATTTTGATGAATTCAATCAGGATCGGGCAAAACTTCTGCGGTTCGCTGAATTTGAGGTCCTTGACCGCTGTGGAAAATCCGTCGGCAGCTTTTCTTCAGGGCATTGCGACGAATATGAATATAACAAGGCGTTCAAGTATGTGAAATCAGGCGAGAGCAGCGATACTCTGTGGCTGGTTTCCGATGGAAGCGGCGCATATCCGATGTTCAGCGCTTCCGGTGATAAGCTTGAGGAAACTGTAAATGAGTTCCTCGCGCAGCACACGGACGTCCAGAAGGTAACCCTCAGGATGTGCCCTGAGATGTATGTCACCAGTTCAAGCTGCTTCGACGGCGACGTGTTGGCTGATTTGTCGCAGTTCAAGCAGTATAATGTGACGGAGCTTCCGGCAAAAGCGGCTGATCTATCCAGTGTGCTGGATCTCCAGGAGCACTATGGGTTTGATTTCGAAAACTGGAAGCTTTTCGAGGGCGTTTCCACTGGAGAAAACGGAGGCTGCAGGCTCAGCGAACTAGCTAACGACAAGGACGGTTTCGGCATTGATTCCATATCTGGGATCGCCGCCGGAAGCGTACTTGTGGCGTATATCCCGCAGGAGGAGCTTCCCGATGATATTGTTTCGCAGGTGGAGATAACCGTTGCTGAACCGGAAATCGGCGTAAAGTTCGCGGATACGGCGGATATTCCCTCCGGCGCAGATTACGCAGTGGATAAAGTATCGTGGTACCGCGGTGAACCCCTCGATACCTCCGGCGAGTTCGCTGACGGCGAGCAGTACACGGTATCCGTAACCCTCAGCCCGGAGAAATACTTTGCGTTCGACGGAACGACCACAGCAAAGGTGAACGGTCATAATGCGGTTATCAGGGACTTTACAGCCAACGAGCTTGTGGTTGAGTATACGTTTGATAAGCTTCCGGAGGATATCTGGGGTTTCGTTGACGGCGAGCTTGCCGGGGAGCACCCGGTTATCAGCGTGCCAGACGGCGAGATTATTCCCGGCGAGGTTATGCAGAAGATAAAGGACAGCGGCAGGGAGGTCGAGCTGAATTACGGTGATTATAGCTGGATAATAACCGGCTTTGACGCGGATTACACGGCGAAGCCGATCGACCTGAGAATAATGAGGGTCGCTGAAAGCAACTGGGCGGAAGCGGTAAAGAACGTCTCCGGACATCTGTACAAAATGCAGATATCCATTCAGCACAGCGGAGATTTCGGATTCACGGCGCTGCTGAAGCTGAACCTCAGCGATGGCAAGCCGGCTAACCCGGGGACGTATTACGCAAATCTGTATCAGCTTTCCGGAGATCAGCTCAAATGGAGCGTATACTCCGACCTTGCCGAGGAAAGCGGTAAGTATATCGCGAAGCTTGAATTTACGCACGCGTCAGACTGGCTTGTCACCATTGACAGCGAGATAAATCCGGGAAGCGGTAATGACGACGGCGGCTCCACCGGAGGCTCCGGCAACAGGGTGAACGGAATTAAGAAGGCGAGAACACTGAAATCCGAGGGCTGGGATAATATCGTAAAGGAGATAAAGTCCACCGGGGAAGGCTCGGTTATCGAGATAACCCTCAACGATGAGACCACCATGCCTGAGGACGCGCTCCAGGCAGCGATCGACAGAAAGATGAAGCTGATAATGGACGCAGGCTTCGGCAGAATATGGGAAATAGACGGCGCGAAGGCGGTACCCGGGAAGTACATCGACCTCAGCATTTCCGGCGTTGACGTCGGTATCCCGGAGGCTTCATATACAGGTATCCTCTGTTCTGACAGCAGGCAGCTCAGAATAAATGCGCGTCTGCTGAATTTTACGGCTCAGCTCACGGCGTTCATCGGCAAGGACAATATCGGTCAGAATGCGGCGCTCTACAGCTACAACGACGAGACCGGGAAGCTCGTGTTCCAGGATATCTCGGCGGTTGACAGGGACGGAAACGTTATATTCAATATCAAGTGCGGCGGACGCTATTTCATCGCGCTCGGAAGCGAGGTGGCGCCTCCTGCGTATCTCTGCGGCGACGTTAACGGCGACGGAGTTGTAAACGCCCACGACGCCGCGGCTATCCTCAAGTACGCGACCTACGGCTACCCGCTCGACAAGCGCTGCGGCGACACCAACGCGGACGGCGCGGTAGACGCTCACGACGCTCTGCCGATACTTAACTATGTAGTCGGCAATGTGAAGTTGCTCCCTGCTGTAGGATTCAGGCAGTGAACCACAATTAAACTGAAACTCTCCCGCGGTTCTCCGAGGGAGAGTTTTTTGTGTCCGGAACAAACGGGTGCTCAGATGGTGTCCATAAGCGCGCCCAGCATTCGGAATACCTTCGCGGTGCTGCGGCGCTTCATGGAGTGCCTGCTGAGGGAATTCACCGCCATGAACGCCAGACCTCCGGCTATCAGACCGGCGGCGCTGCTCTTGATATATGCTTCCGTCTTTTTTGACATGGTGATCAGCTCCTTTTTGAAAGTTTACATCGATATTTTCTGCAATTTCAGAAAAAACATACCCGAAGCCATGCCGGAAATTGATTCCTCTGATACCTGGAACGCCCGGAAATATGTGCTTCAATTGAGAAAAATCACGTTTTTGAGCTGATTCTTTGTGCTTTTTGTAATGTTTGCATAGTTGAACTCATGGTTTCAACTACAGTATTCGTCAATATGCCAAAATGCAATTTCTAGCACAAAAACTTGCAAAAATCGCTTGACAAAAATTCTTGTTTGGTGTATAATCAGACCATAGCAAAGGGGCTATGACAGACAGACTTCAATGGCGAAGCCTGCCGGTCATAGCCCCGATTTGTTAGTATATCAAGTCAATATGGGCTGCCGCCTCCGGTTATGCGGGACGGGCGGACAGCTTCAAAAACAGAAAGGGGACGGTTCTTAAATGAACACACTATTGACTTTATTGTCCGAGGCGGGAACGGTATTCGCCCCGGATCAGAACGCAGCGGTCCAGGCTGTCGTTGATGAAACGATGTACAGCGGCAGCGATGTAAACGGCATATGGTACCTTATCGGTGCCGCCTGGGTATTCTTCATGCAGTGCGGCTTCGCGATGGTCGAGACCGGTATGACGCGTTCAAAGAACGCTGGCAACATCATCATGAAGAACCTCATGGCCTTCTGTATCGGCACAGTAGTATTTATCCTTCTTGGTTTCGGACTCCTGCTCGGCGAGGATACGCTCTTCGGTCTGGTCGGTATTCCTAACCTCGACATTCTCGGCAGCTTCTCGGACTTCAACAGATGTGCTGAGTTCGTGTTCAACCTCGTTTTCTGTGCGACTGCCGCAACTATCGTTTCCGGCGCGATGGCAGAAAGAACGAAATTCCTCAGCTACTGCATCTACTCCGGCGTTATCAGCGCGATCGTTTACCCGATCGAGGCTCACTGGATCTGGGGCGGCGGCTGGCTGGCTCAGATGGGCTTCGTTGACTTCGCTGGTTCCACATGTATCCACATGGTCGGCGGTCTGTGCGCCCTCATCGGTGCAAAGATGGTCGGTCCGCGTATCGGCAAGTTCGGAAAGGACGGCAAGCCTAACGCGATCCTCGGTCACTCCATGACCCTCGGCGCCCTCGGCGTATTTATCCTCTGGTTCGGCTGGTACGGATTCAACGGCGCTGCCGCTTCCGATACCCACTACCTCGCAAATATCTTCCTTACTACTACAGTAGCTCCTGCGGTTGCAACCTGCACAACCATGGTTTACACTTGGATCAGACACGGTAAGCCTGACGTTTCCATGTGCCTTAACGCTTCACTTGCAGGTCTGGTTGCCATCACGGCTCCCTGCGCTGACACCGACTGCCTCGGCGCTGCGATCATCGGTCTGGTTTCCGGATTCCTGGTTTGCTTCGGCGTTTGGCTTCTCGACTACAAGCTTCATATCGACGACCCGGTCGGCGCTGTTGCAGTTCACTTCTTCAACGGTATCTGGGGCACCATTGCAGTTGGCCTCTTCTCTAACGGCAACGGTCAGAACGGCGGCGTAGCTGCTGTAAACGGCACCGGCGAGCACGCTGTAGGTCTTTTCTACGGCGGCGGATTCGCACAGCTTGGCGTACAGCTCCTCGGTATGGTTTGCGTACTTGCTTGGACGGCAGTTACCATCACGCTTACATTCTTCATTATCAAGAAGACGATCGGTCTGAGAGTTTCCCGCCACGAAGAGATCGTTGGTCTGGACGCTACAGAGCACGGTCTGCCTTCCTCCTATGCAGACTTCGTTCCTGCAATGCACGTAGAGCTTTCCACCTCCGGCAAGGAGAAGGAAGTAGAGACCGTAAAGGTCGGCTCTGCACCTGTTGAGGCTGCTGTTCCTGTTGCATACAAGAGCGCTAAGCCTTCTGACGGCACAAAGATGAGCAAGGTAGTTATCCTTGCAAAGCAGGAGAAGTTCGAAGTACTTAAGAACGCGATGTCCAGCATCGGCGTAACCGGTATGACTGTAACGAACGTACTCGGCTGCGGCATGCAGAAGGGCTCAACTGAGTTCTACCGCGGCGTTAAGGTTGAAACACACCTGCTGCCGAAGATCAAGGTCGAGATCGTTGTATGCAAGGTTCCTGTTGAGACAGTCGTTGAGACCGCTAAGCAGGCTCTGTACACAGGCCACATCGGCGACGGCAAGATCTTCGTATATGATGTTGAGGACGTTGTAAAGGTTCGCACGGGCGAGACCGGCTACGACGCACTCCAGGACGTTGAGTAACGTTAAGCTAAACTAGCATTCTTCATAACCTTCCTGAATATAAAACCGCATAAGCAGAACCCCCGGCGAAAACCGGGGGTTTTGCTCAGATATTCTCAGATAGAAAGCCGCAGCGAGGATACCTGCGCGGCGATGTCCAGCGCGGAGCGCCCGACCCATTCCTGCATTGCCTGCGGCGTGAGGAAGTGGAAATCGGTGCTGAATTCCGGCGGGTTAAGGTAGAACTGCTGAATATTCCGTATCTGCCGCTCAACATAGTCGGAGCCGTAGTAGGGGAGGCAGTTCACCGGATAATCAGCGATCTTGCAGAATTCCCGGAACACCCGGCAGTCCGGGTGCTCGCGGAGGTAGAGGTGATCGTTTGCGTACCACTCGGGCTTAACCCGGCGGTAGTATTCGGCGCGGTCGGCGGCGTAGAGTTCGCGGTGGAGTTCCTTGCATGGTTCGTTTACGCGCCTGACCCACAGGACGTCCGCCATGAGGTGGCAGTAATACCCCAGCAGGAAAGAGAGCGTATGCGGGTCGTGGGATTTTCCGGCGATCATCTCGCGGTAGAATCTCTCGTAGTCGCAGTGACCCTTTCCGCGCTGAGTCCAGTGCGTGACTTCCTTGGGAGGGTCGAACCCTCCGGGGACGGGAATTCCACAGTCCGGCGCGACGTTTCCCGCCAGGAAGTCCGGCTCTGAGAGCCACGTTGCGCGCAGCTCAGCGGAAATCAGTTCGGCGACCCGAAGATGAGCGAGCCATGTAGCCATATTTTTACCTCCGGTTGAAATTGATCCTGAAATGTGGTATCATAGTAATTAGGAAAGGAGCACAGCCATGGATGACAAAGAAAAGAAAACCCTTCCGGAACAGCCCGTCGATGAGAAGCCGGAAAGCGCGCCGGGAGTTACCGCGGAGCCTTCCGCGCACACCTGGGTCGACGATATGAAGCAGGAGCTTGAGGATTACATCGAGGATCAGGGAATTTATATCAGGCAATAAATTGATCGTGGATAATGGCGATTACGGTGAATTATGTATTCCGAATTTAAAAAGTGGGCTGGCGCCCACTTTTTTATTTTACTTCGGTACCCTGGTAATAATATGTCAGGATCTCCTTGTAGTCGTAGCCCAGGTAGGTCGCGAGGGCGTTTGCGCCGTTCTGGCTCATTCCAACGCCGTGGCCGTATCCGTAGGTGGTGAAGATAAACTTATCCGAGTTCGCGTCGTACTCAACGTCGAACGCGCTGGAGCGCAGCTCGAAGCTCATGATCCTCTCGCGGAACACGCGTCCGGTTATCTTTACGGAATCGCCGCTGCTGTCGGTGTAGCTGTGATATCCGCCGACGTTCATCTGACCTACGTAGAAGCCGTCCACATTGGTCTCTACAGAAAGCCACCCGGAGGGGTCTCCGGTGAGGTCGATGCCGGTCTTTTCCAGAACCTTGCTCTTTATCTCAGCGGAGGTGTATTCCACCTTCCTGCCGTAATTCGGGTCGTACTGCTTATCAAGGTCGCAGAAGCGGCTCTGGAGGTAGGGATAATCGGTTCCCCACACGTTTTTGCTGGAAGCCGTGTAGCCCGCGCTGGACGCGGAATACACAGCCTGAATGAGCGCCCCGTTGTAGTAGATCGCCTTTCCGAGCACCGACTGCACAAGTACGTTCACCGAATCAGAGACCGTGCTCGCAAGACCTACGCTCGGGTAGGTTCCGTACTCGTTGCAGAATTTAACGTATGTATAAGCCGCCACTGCCTGCGCCTTTATCGCTTCCGGCGCGAAGGTGTGTCCGACCTCGTTCTGCGTCATTCTGCCGACTATTTCAAGCGCTGAGCCGGAAACGGTGCTTCCGTTCGCCTTGACGGTGAGTATCTCGCCCGCCGCCGCGTCGCTGGAACTGCTGTCGGGGTCGATCTCGTCCGGCTGGTCGTCGTTTGCGGAGCTTACCGGCGGAACGTCGTCGGCGTCCACCGGGATACCTCCGATGTCCTTCGCCGTGGTGGTCGTCGAAGCCGCAGCGCTTGTTGACGCAGTCGTTGCCGTTGTCGCCGTTGTCGCAGCGGTCGCCTGTGTTGTTGCCGCTGTAGTCGACGTTGTAGCGGGAGGCGTTGTCACTGCCGGGATCTCCTCGGTTTCCTCGCGCGGACCGAGGAATTCCTCGCTGTCGTAGGTCTCGGAGGCCGGCTCAAGTGTGGAGTCGTCCTCGCCAAGTATCTCGTCGGTCGCTTCCTGCGGCTGCGGGAGTTCATCGCTGATGGCGCTGTATGTACTCATCACCATTTTGTCGGAGAGCGACATCGGCGCCATATTCAGCAGATTTATCTGCACTACGCCCGTTCCGGTCTCATCTGGTACAAGGAAGTCAAGCGTACCCTGACCCTCCTCCTGGTCGATGTCGCCGGCGGGGGCAGCGGTCTCGGAATGCTCCTCGGAGGTGTCCTCGGTGAGCATCTGCGCGTCGCCGACAGTACCCATCACGCCGCATGTGAACATGTAGCAGTTCACGATCACCAGCGCCGCGATGATCTTCGCAAGTGATAGCTTTTTCATAGTTCCTCCGGTATCAGTAGTTGGACGGTTCGTCCATCATGCCGTTGTCCTCAAGGTATTCCTTCATGCCCTTTACAAGGGAGATATCCCAGGTCCTGCCCTTCCACTTGTCGCCGTAAACGTCGGTGTATGCCTTGAAGTACTTTATGCTGTCCTTGCGGGTTATCTTGGAGGTGTCGACGTCGGGGCTTTCGTTCTCACGTACTTTTCTTGCCACGATAACAAGGCGCATGTTCTCAAATCCGGTGGAGCCGTCGCAGGTGGAGAGCGTCAGAAGCTCGTCGCCGTACTCGACGTCAACGCCGGTGTTGTACTTGCTTCTGTCCATTACTTCCTTTATGTATTCGTAGAATTCGTCGCTGTTCTTGAAGTAAACGTACTTGGTGTAGTCGAATACATCGCCGTGCTCCTCGTCGGTGTTGGTGATGAACACGGAGAATATCTTGTACTTGTTGTCCTGGTAGAGCGTGTTGAAGTCAACTACCGGGGTCTCCCTGAGGAAGTCGATATTGTTGTTGTAGTTGTTCAGTGCGGAGAACTTGTACTTGTACAGCATGTTATGACCGTAAAGTATCGTGTTGTTCGGCATCTGGTTGGGTCCGAACTTGCCTTCGTAGTCGGTGAAGATGGTTCCTGCGAATTCCTCCTCGCCGTTGAAGTTGTGGTGGAGGTAGAACAGGTTGTCCTCGCCCTGGACTACGGGGTAGTCGACGTTGGTGCCGTTAATGGTTATCCAGCCGACGAAATCTTTATTTGCCTCGTAGTACGCCGCGTATTCCTCGTTTACAGAGCCTTCCGGCAGGTTTTCGATCTGCTCCTTGGTGGGAGCCTGGAGGTTTACGATCACCTGCTGCTCGCCCTGAACCACCTGCTCGCCGTTGCTGTCCACAACGGAGGTCCCGATGGGAGCCTCGGGCTTCAGCAGGGAGATAAAGTGAACCGCGATGATAACCAGCGCGGCGATCATCAGGCAAAGCGAACCCAGGAAGATAAGCTTGCGGGCTACCTCGGAGGAGCTGTCCCCCTTGCAGGGGAGCAGTCCGGTGCGGAGGCTCTCGCCGAGACTCTGCTTTTTCTTCTTGCGCTTTTTCTTGTTGTTATTGTTCGGGGAAAGACCCATATCCATTTCTGCCATGAGAGTAACGTCCTTTCAGAGATCAT
>OGKG01004706.1_pt1 | contig 11245 bp, 7 predicted proteins | sample 1572201 | NCBI WGS metagenome assembly OGKG01 (sample SAMEA2582146, study PRJEB24529) | metagenome | biome: Human gut stool | place: China | collected 2011 | reverse complement strand
TAGTAGGGTATGCTGTTCTCAATTTGTGTTGTTGCTTCTTTACCGTATATGAGCATTGTGACGGTGTTCAACATTCTGCTGTGGACCGTGGGTTCCGGCATGGTTTCCGGCAGCCATTCTTTCGTGGTGCTGCTCTTTGCTGCCGCATTAGCTTTGGCTAACCCAATGAAATCATTCTATCGCACTATAAATGAATATGCCATCCATTCTGCACCGGGGAAACGGTAATTTTTCTGCAATATGCAGCCCCCCTGCGGTATAGGGAAAGCAGAACGCCCCGCAAATCTGTACTGCCGCAGCACAGGCCTGCTGTTTTCTATCTGATACGGAAATACCAAAACTCCCCCCGAACAGGTGCGGGAATCGGGGATGCAGAGCAAAAATGTTTTTGAATAGAGGACATATCGGGAAAGATTCTGCACCTTTTGACTTTGCAGCGCCTGCCGCCATCCTGGCTTCCTGTGCCATGGATAGCCGATTTTTACGCTTTTATCATCGGAGGAGTCTTTACCGTTAAACTGTATATATATTCGAGCTTTTGCATTATATATACAGTTTTGGCGGGCTTGCATACGCCGTTTCCACTCCCTGTATTTTGTGTATTCCATTCAAGGACAGATATTTTGCTCTGTTGTTCCTCATCTCTGCTATTTTGCTGCGTTTCCATTGCCTTTTTGCGTTTTGGTCTGTGTTTCGGCCATCTCGCTGTGGCCGTTATGCTTTTTCGCGCCGTGTTTCACTTGATGAGTTGGGCATCCCTTTGGGCTTATGTATCTTCTCCGTCCGCCTCCATTCGTCTCACTTTTCCTTTTTCCGCACATAAACAGTCCACCACATCCCCTTGTACGCTGCTTGTTCCCCTGCCATTCCGCAGTGATCCCACGATTTTGCGCCGGAAGCGCTTTCCCACGTTCCAGCGGCAGAGCATTGCGCTTTGTTTCAACCATCACAGCGATTCACGAGAGCGTTAAACCGTTAAACCACCCATACAAAGCCCGCCCCGCTGGAATTTCTAACTTTCCGGGTCGGCAATACTGCATTCATTCCCATATTTTCTCTTTTTTTGTTCTCATCACAAGGACACATTTGCTTTGCTTATCGCTTTTTCCCTCATAATCTATGGTCTTATTCTACACATTTTTTCACCGTCGCTGTTTGTTTTGTATGTAAATCGGATATTTTTATAAGGGTAAAAAAAATATGAATAAAAATTGATGACAACCGCAAGCTGCCACTATATAATAAGATAATTATAAGGCGGCTGGATTGTCAGTCTGTACCGCTGCCAGGAACAACGCATGTGCACACTATGGCCACAGAGCAGCCGTTGGGGCGCCATTCCCTGTGCGGCGGCCGTGCACACGAAAGAAGGAAAACGTAATGGTTAAATTTATCCTGAAGCGCATCGGAACCATGATCATTGCCATGTTCATGATCATTCTGATCACCTTCACCCTGATGCACTCCATTCCCGGTGGCCCGTTTACCAACACCAAGGGCGTGCCGGAAGAGGTTACCCAGGCCATGGAAGCCAAGTACGGCCTGGACCAGCCCATGCCGGTGCAGTTTGTCAAATATCTGGGCAGCCTGCTGCATGGCGATTTCGGCCCTTCCTATAAATATACCGGCAAAACCGTCAACGATTTTATTGCCACCGGTGCGCCGGTATCCGCCAAGCTGGGCCTTGTCACCCTGGTGTTTGTGCTGCTTACCTCCATCCCCATGGGCATATTAGCGGCGCTGAAAAACGGCAAATGGCAGGATATGCTGCTGATGGCCATTGCCACCATCGGCGTTACCATTCCGTCTTTCGTGATCGCCTCCGTGCTGATCTATGTATTCTCCTTTAAGCTGAACGTACTGCCTACCTTCGGCCTGGACAGCTGGAAGAGCTACATCCTGCCCGTCATCGCCATGGGCGGCTATTCCGTCAGCTACCTGGCCCGCCTGATGCGCTCCAGCCTGCTGGAAGTTATGGGCCAGGATTACATCCGCACCGCCCGCGCCAAGGGCCTGACCGAGTTCGCCGTTGTTACCAAGCATGCCCTGCGCAATGCGCTGATCCCCGTCATCACGGTGCTTGGCCCCACGGTGGCTGGCCTTTTGACCGGCAGCTTTGTTGTAGAAAAGATCTTCGCCATTCCCGGCATTGGCTATTACTTTGTAAACAGCGTGACCCAGCGCGACTACACCACCATCATGGGCGTTACCATCTTCTTTGCTGCTTTCCTGATGGCAATGGTGCTTTTGGTCGATATCTTCTACTGCCTGATCGACCCCAGAATCAAGTTTGACGCGTAATGTTGAGGAAAGGTGAAAACACTTATGGCAGATTTAACCGCACAGAACAAGTGGGAACCGCTTGCTACCGATAACAGCGACCGTGAAAAAATCTGGTCCAAAAGCCGCACCTTTGCAGGTGACGTCTGGTTCCGTTTCCGCCGCAAGCCGACGGCCATCGCCGGTTTTGTAATTATTATCGCCCTGACGCTTTTTGCATTGGTCGGCCCCCTGTTTACCCCGTATGATTACTCCGTGCAGAATCTGGAAGTTGTCAACGTTCCGCCGGTCATGAAGGTTTACCAGATCCCCAACGGCGACTACCTGTACATTACCACCGCCCTGAAAGTCATCTCCGTTACCCCGGACGGCAAACTGGGCGGCCAGTTGCGCAAGGTGCGCGATGAATCCGATAAATCCATGACCATCTTTGATGCCGACGGCACCGAGGTTGCCCTGTATTACGGCGGCAGCCCCTATGTCATTGCCGATGAAGCCACCGGCAGCATCTACCCGTCCAAGACGATGTGGAACAAATCCTACATCCTTGGCACTGACGCCCTGGGCCGCGATGTGCTGACCCGCCTGATGTACGGCACCCGCATTTCCATGCTGGTTGCCTTGATGGCTGCGTTCGTCAACCTCATCATCGGCATTCTGTACGGCGGTATTTCCGGTTACCTGGGCGGCACCGTGGATATGATCATGATGCGTATTGTGGATATTATCTCCACCATTCCCCTGACGCTGTATGTTATCCTGATCATGCAGGTGCTGGGTGCCGGTATCCAGAGCATCATTGTTGCCTTGGGCAGCGTGTACTGGGTGGATATGGCCCGTGTTGTGCGCGGCCAGATCCTGAGCCTGAAGCAGCAGGAATTCGTTCTTGCCGCCAAGACCATTGGTTCCTCTGCCACAACGATTCTGTTTGACCACCTGATTCCCAACGCGCTCGGCTCCATCCTTGTTACCATTACCATGCTCATCCCCTCTGCCATCTTTATGGAGGCTTTCCTGGGTTATTTGGGCATCGGCCTGCAGCCCCCGCTGGCCAGCCTTGGCACCATGTGCAACGATGCATCTGCCAACCTGCGCACCAGCCCGCACGAGCTGTTGATCCCTGCTTTGATGATTTGTGTGATCATGTTTGCCTTTAACTTTGTTGGCGATGGTTTGCGTGATGCACTGGACCCGAAGCTGAAGAAGTAAGGAGAGCAAAATGAGCGAGACGATTTTGAAGGTAGAGGATCTGAAAACCTCCTTTATGACTTCCTCCGGCGAAGTGCAGGCTGTGCGCGGCGTCAGCTTCGAAGTGCATAAGGGCGAGATCCTTGGTATCGTTGGTGAATCCGGCAGCGGCAAAAGCGTTACTTCCATGTCCATCCTGCGCCTGCTGGCCGATACTGCCCGCATTAAAAACGGCAAAATTGAATTTGAAGGCACCGACCTGACCAAAGTCAGCGATAAGCAGATGCGCGAAATCCGCGGCCAGAAGATCGCCATGGTGTTTCAGGACCCCATGTCCAGCCTGAATCCGCTGATTCCCGTTGGCAAACAGGTTGCCGAAATGATCCATGTACACCACCCGGAGATGAAGCGCGACGAGCTGCAGGCTGCCACGCTGGAGCTGTTCCGCGAAGTACGTATTCCCGAAGCCGAAAAGCGGCTGAAATCCTACCCGCATGAATTTTCCGGCGGTATGCGCCAGCGCGTCATGATCGCCATGGCGCTGGCCAACCACCCCGACCTGCTGATTGCGGACGAGCCCACCACCGCCCTGGATGTGACCATCCAGCACCAGATTTTGAAACAGATGCGCTCCCTGCAGGAGGAATACGGCACCAGCATCATCTTTATCACCCATGACCTGGGCGTTGTGGCTGAGCTGTGCGACCGCGTTGTTGTTCTGTACGGCGGCCTTGTGATGGAGGAAGCGGAGATCAACGATCTGTTTGAAAACCCGCTGCACCCCTACACCATGGGCCTGCTGGCCTCCATCCCCGGCCTGACCAAGGATAAGAGCGAGCGCTTGCAGTCCATCCCCGGCAGCCCGCCGGATATGACCAAGCCCCCCAAGGGCTGCCCGTTTGCTTCCCGCTGCCAGTTTGCGCGCAACATCTGCGCAGCCGAGTGCCCGCCGTTTGTCCAGGTTGGCAGCCGTCAGGCACGTTGCTGGCTGCTGCAGCCGGACGCCCCGGCCAAGGGCAATCCTCTGCATGAAAAACTGGCAGAAGCCGAAAGGAAGGCACACTAATGGAACAGCCCATTCTTCAGGTAGAGCACCTGACAAAATTCTTTTCTGTCGGCCCGCACGCGGAAGTTCATGCAGTAGATGACGTCAACTTTACGCTGCGCCGCGGCCGCACCTTTGGCCTGGTTGGCGAGTCTGGCTGCGGCAAAAGCAGCTGCGCACGCACCATCATCCGCATTTATGAGCCTTCGCAGGGCAAGATCATCTTCAACGGGCAGGATATCGCCCACCTCAAGCCCCGCCAGATGCAGCCGGTGCGCCGCAACATGCAGATGATCTTCCAGGATCCGTATGCTTCGCTGAACGCCCGCATGACGGTGCGCGATATCATTGCCGAGCCGCTGAAAGCCCACCATGTTTGCAAAAGCAAGCAGGAAGTTGACGAAAAAGTCTTTGCCATGCTGAACCGCGTTGGCCTGACGGCAGAACACGCCGGACGGTATGCCCACGAGTTTTCCGGCGGCCAGCGCCAGCGCGTCGGCATTGCCCGCGCCCTGGTGCTGAACCCCGCGCTGGTCATCTGTGATGAGCCCATCTCCGCACTGGACGTTTCCATTCAGGCGCAGGTCGTCAACCTGCTGCGTGACTACCAGCAGGCCGAAGGTACCTCTTACCTGTTTATCGCCCACGACCTTTCGATGGTGCGTTACGTTTCGGATGATATCGGCGTGATGTACCTGGGCCAGCTGGTGGAAAGCAGCGATTCCGAAGAGATCTACAAAAACCCGCTGCACCCCTACACCAAGGGCTTGCTGAGCTGCATTCCCATCGCGGACCCCAAGCTGGCCCGCGCCCATGCGAGCGCCGGTGTGGAGGGCGATCTGCCCAGCCCGGTCAACCCGAAACCCGGCTGCCGGTTCTGTGGCCGCTGCCCCTATGCAAAGCCCATTTGCAGCGAGCAGACCCCGGCCATGAAGGAAGCCGCACCCGGCCATTTTGTGGCCTGCCACCTGTATTAAGCCTTTTTATTTTGGTTTCTCCGTTTCTTGTTCCGGCAGCCTGCCGCAAACGGGTACCGGCGGCCAAAGCGGGATATGCAACATGGTGGTGCTGTTCCGTTTTGGCTCCCCTGCCCGGTTTGCTGCGTCCTGCCGGTGCAAAGAAACGGCAAACATACATTATTTTTTTCCGAGGGGGATACACATGAAAAAGAAAGTCATCAGTGCCGCTCTTGCCGGCACGCTGGCGGTCTCCTTGCTCAGCGCCTGCGGCGCTTCCAATGAGCCCCAGAACATCTCCGATGTTTCTTCTGCTGCCAGCAGCGAAGCAACTTCCACCACCGCTTCCTCCGAGTCTACCGGTGATGCCGCCCAGGAACTGACCTTTGTTCTGAGCAACATTCCCGACGGCCTGGATCCGAGCGTGACCAACAACTCCTTCGCACAGTATGTTCTGATCAACTGCTTCGAAGGCCTTGTTACCTATGACAGCACCGGCACCCTGGTTCCCGGCAACGCTGAAAGCTGGGATATCAGCGACGACGGCCTGACCTACACCTTCCACCTGCGCGACGGCCTGAAGTGGAGCGATGGCAGCGACCTGACCGCTGAAGATTACGTTTACACCATTCAGCGCGTTCTGACCCCGGCCACCGCCGCACAGTACGTCAGCATGGCTACCGATTACATCAAGAATGCTCAGGAGTATTACGACGGCACCGCCACCGCTGACGACCTGGGCGTGAAGGCTCTGGACGACAAGACCCTGGAGATCACCCTGATCCAGCCCACCTCCTATTTCATCGACATCCTGAGCATGTGGACCTTCTCCCCTGTTCAGAAAGCCACCGTTGAAGCCAACGGCGACAAGTGGTCCACCGAAGCAGATACCTATATCTGCAACGGCCCCTTCAAGATCGCCAGCATGAGCATGAACGAAAACGTCATTCTGGAAAAGAACGAGAACTACTGGGATGCTGAGAATGTCTCCCTGCAGAAGGTCACCTTCCGCTACGTTCTGGATCAGGCAACTGCTCTGACCGCTTACGAGTCCGGCGAGGTTGACGGCGTTGCCAGCATTCCTTCCTCTGACTTTGCCCGCCTGAAGGCCGAGAATGCCGGTGTGCAGACCAGCCCCAGCTACGGCACTGTTTACTATGACTTCAACTGCTCTGCCGAGCCTGTGAACAACGTTCTGGTCCGCAAGGCAATCTGCCTGGCCATCGACCGTCAGTCCATCATCGACAACGTTGTGCAGGTCGATGCACAGCCCGCTTACAGCTTCCTGGCCCCCGGCTACTCTGTTGATGGCAAGGATATCACCGAAGGCCGCGAAAGCTTTGGCCTGTCCGCTACCGCTGACGTTGAGGGCGCCCAGGCTGCCTTGGCAGAGGCTGGCTACCCCAACGGCGAAGGCTTCCCCACTCTGACCCTGAGCTACTACGACAACGACACCGTCAAGAAGGTCGTTGAAGCTATGGCTGAAATGCTGAAGAACAACCTGAACATCAATGTTGAAGTTTCCTCCAACGAGTGGAGCATCTTCTATGACGACGTTCAGAAAGGCAACTATCAGGTTGCTGCCATGGGCTGGAGCGCTGACTACGTGAACCCCATGAGCTTCCTGCCCCTGTGCAAGACCGGCGATTCTTCCAACAACCTGTTCTATTCCAACGCCGATTATGACGCTCTGGTTGATCAGGTCAAGGCTGAGAACGATCCGGCCAAGGCTGCTGAGCTGACCCTGCAGGCTGACGCTATCGTTTCCAACGATTACGCTGTTCTGCCCCTGTACTACAAGTCCAACAACTACCTGATGCATGACAACATCAGCGGTTTCTACATGACTGCTTCCGGCAACCTGTTCTTCAAGGATGTGAAGGTCGGCTAATGCGCTGCACGATTGAAACCAGGGACTTTGGTACTATGGTTTTTACGCTGTACCCGGAATATGCCCCCCTCACCGTGGCAAACTTTGTGAAAACTGCACGCAGCGGTTTTTATGATGGTTTGTGTTGGTGCCGCATCGTTAAGGATTATGTCATTCAGGGCGGTTCGCCGGACAATGACATCATGACGGACAGTGATTGGCATATTAAGGGCGAGTTTACGGAAAATGGCGTCAACAACCCGCTCAAGCATATCCGCGGTGCCCTTTCTATGGCGCGCGATGATGACTTTGATACCGCCGGCACGCAGTTCTTTGTTGTTCACAAGGATGCTGCCAAGCTGGACGGCCGTTACGCCGCCTTTGGCGAAATGGAGAGCGGTTTTGATGTGCTGGACGCCATTGCCAACCAGCCCACTTACGGCCCTGAAACCTGGAACAAGCCCAAACAGATGCCTGTCATCACCAAAATCACGATCGAAGATTGATGGTTTTGGCTGACCGGCTGAACTGAACCACAACACCCCCTGCACCGGAAAGCATTGTGCTTTTGGTGCAGGGGGTGCTTTTGTGCTGTCTGTTGTTCGGTTGCCGTTCGCCATCATTTGTACATTTTCAATGCGTGCGTCGATCTCCGCCTGCGCATAGCCCAGCTCCGCAAAAACGTTGCGATAGTGTGTGGGCAGGGTAACTGCTGCCATAAATCGGCCCCTTTCGTTGTTCAGTTTTGGCTCAATATAGCAGGTTGCAGCGGCAAAATCAAGGTGGTACCGGGCTCGATTTTCAACAGGGCAACATAAATACAGCCCCCCCTGCATCCCACTTATAACGCGGTGCAACTGTGGAATTTAGCGCAAAAAATGACGCATTTTGCAAGAAAAGCCCCGTCGTTTTCGGGACTTTCGGCTTTCGCAATGCTTATTTTGTGCTATTTTTCAGGCTGTGCAAATTTTGGCGATGCCGAACAAGCGCAGTAGGTAGGAAAAATTCGCGGCACATTATGCACCATTTATCCATAATGATGACACGAAAGTTACAATTCGTTTCTCGAATCGCACAAAAACTGTGTTTTTCTTTCTAGCACATTGCACAAAAAACAATCAACAAGCCTGTAAAAACAGCAGATATTGATAAGATACATAGCAAAAAATGAGAAGCATGCATTTTCGGAATGCGGTATAATAACGGCAGATGATATGTTTGGCCTGTGATGAGCTCACCAAACATAAGACACAGACAATTCAGAAAAGAGTGAAGCAAACGGTGTTGGACAAGATCGCACCCAAGGACCCAACGGCCAAACGCCCGGGATTTTATGTGCTGCTGGACAAGCCGGTCGGCGGCCTGCCGAGCAATGACGGCGTAGGCCGCCACCCCGTTTATATCAATGGTGACCGCCTTGTAACTTTCGCCAAGATGGTCGGCGGCATTGACGATGAGAACATTCTGGAAATGCTCCGCACGGCCAAGGGCTTCCGCAAGCTCGTGCACAGCGTCGGCGTCAGCATCGTCGGCGACCTGCCCGACAAGGTCGTGACCTTCACCCTCGGCTTCTCCGGGGAACTGGGCAGCGGCGGCAGCCGCAACAGCATGAAGATTACCACCGATGGCACCGAGCACATCATGGTCATGGATGAGCAACAGTGGTCCGACAGCGACGAGACGCCGCAGGAGTTTCTGTTCGAGCTCGTCAAACCGAAGGACATCGCCACGGCCACCGTCAAGCTCTACTTGAACGACGGCTACACAGTCCCCGAGGTTGACCCCGACCCGCCCGTGGCTTTCGATACGCCCGCCTACGGCGAGATGATCGCCCGCAGCTGCCTGAGCACCGGCAACAACATTCGTATCAAGCGTGTGTTGCAGCAGCTCCGCGATGGCAAGCCCACGACGATCGCCTTCCTGGGCGGCTCCATCACACAGGGCGCGGGTGCGGTTCCCTCGCAGGAAATGTGCTACGCGCGCAAGACCTATGAGGCCATCTGCGAAAGGTACACACCCGATCACGGCGCACATGTCCGCTACATCAAAGCGGGCGTCGGCGGCACGCCCTGCCAGCTCGGCATCATCCGCTATGACCGCGACATCACCCGCGACGGTGCGGTGCGGCCCGATCTGATCATCGTCGAGTTCGCCGTCAACGACGAGGCTGACGAGACGAAGGGCCTGATGCACGAGAGCCTGATCCAAAAGATCTGGTCAGCCCCCAATGAGCCCGCCGTTGTGATGCTGTTCAGCGTTTTTGCCAACGACTGGAACCTGAAGGATCGCTTGGCTCCCATCGGTTGGCGGCATGAGCTGCCGATGGTCAATGTGCTGGACGCCGTCAGCCCGCAGTTCCGCGTTGGTGTCGGTGAGCGCAGCGTCATCACCCGCCGCCAGTACTTCTACGATGTGTTCCATCCCTCCAACAGCGGGCACCGCATCATGCGGGACTGCCTCATGTATATGCTGGACCGGCTGGACAAGCAGCAGGAAGGGCCTGCCCCGAAAGAGCTCGCCCCCTACTACGGTTTCGACTTTGCCGAGACGAAGCTGCTGGACCGCAGTGTGAACCCCTTTGACGCGGTCATCGACCCCGGCTGCTTCACCGAGACGGACACCGATTTACAGAGCGTGCCCTTCGACTTCGAGGATGTCAACACTCCCGAGTTCCCCCACAACTGGAAGAAGGGCGCGGGCGACAACCCGTTCACGATGGACATCACCTGCCGCAGCATCCAGCTCGTTTTTAAGGATTCGGGCAGCAAGGAGTTCGGCGCGGCAGTCGTCACGGTAGACGGCAAAGAGGTCGCGGCCTACGACCCGCGGCAGGCCGGTTGGACCCACTGCCATGCGGCCATTATCTTAAAGGAAGAAACCGCGCAGCGGCACCACATCGAAATCAAGATGCAGGAGCCGGGCACGGACAAAGTATTCACCATTTTAGGCTTCGGCGTTCTGTAAAGGACACGGAAGAACAGGAGAAAGCACTATGAAGAGAACCAAGAATCCCGCTAAAGAGGCTGAGTACCGCAAGCGTGCGGCCGACCTCGTTGCGCAGATGACCCTGCACGAGAAGGTCAGCCAGATGCTGAGCTGGGCTCCCGCGATCGAGCGTCTGGGCATCCCCGCGTACAACTGGTGGAGCGAGGGCATCCACGGTATCGGCCGCGCGGGCACTGCCACCGTCTTCCCCCAGGCCATCGGCATGGCCGCCGCCTTTGACGAGGACATGATGGAGCAGGTCGGCAACGCCGTCGGCGTTGAGGCTCGCGGCAAGTACAATATGTGCCGCGCCCACGGCGACCGCGACATTTTCAAGGGTCTGACCGTCTGGGCCCCCAACATCAACATCTTCCGCGATCCCCGCTGGGGCCGTGGCCACGAAACTTACGGCGAGGATCCGTTCCTGACGAGCCGCCTCGGCGTCCGCTTTGTTGAGGGTATGCAGGGCGACGATCCCGATTACCTGCAGGCCGCCGCCTGCGCCAAGCATTTCGCCGTACACTCTGGCCCCGAAAGCGACCGCCACCACTTTAACGCCATCGTCTCCAAGCAGGACCTGTGGGAGACCTACCTGCCCGCCTTCCGCGCACTGGTCAAGGAAGCCGGCGTTGAGGCCGTCATGGGTGCGTACAACCGCACGAATGGCGAGCCCTGCTGCGGCAGCAAGACCCTGCTAAAGGATATCCTGCGTGACAAGTGGCATTTTGACGGCCACGTTACCTCCGACTGCTGGGCCATCAAGGACTTCCACACCGGTCACATGGTCACGGACGGCCCTGTAGAGTCCGTCGCACTGGCCGTCAACAACGGCTGCGACCTGAACTGCGGCGACCTTTACGTTTACCTTGAGCAGGCCGTCGCCGAGGGCAAGCTTTCCGAAGAGAAGATCGACGAGAGCCT
>OGKG01004697.1_pt1 | contig 11257 bp, 6 predicted proteins | sample 1572201 | NCBI WGS metagenome assembly OGKG01 (sample SAMEA2582146, study PRJEB24529) | metagenome | biome: Human gut stool | place: China | collected 2011 | reverse complement strand
CCGCCGAAGCGGTGCTTAAGCCGTAAGGCGGGAATTGTGCGGTGTTGCCTTAGATTTTGTTCATCCAGCTCTCTTGCAGTTCTTCCATTTCATCACCTTTGGCGCGGGTAATCAGATGGATTCCCTGCAGGACATGATGGATGTGCTCCGCAATGGCGTTGCGCTCTTTTGTCACGTTCTGGTCATCCAAATTCCAGACCTGATCAAAATATTCACTCAGGCGGTCTTCCATCACACTGTTGTTGACCATTGCAATCCGGTTGACGGGGCAGTTGTTATCCAGCCGAAGATACGATGCAGCGCCAGAAAGAAACATATTGGGGTCCGCCACATACTGGAAATCGTTCACAATGCGGCCGCTGATCAAGCGGAATTCAAGTTTTTCACGCTGCTTGCAAAGCTGCAGCACATAGCTGATGCACCGGCTGCGCTGATCCGGGGTAAGGCTGACCTTGTAACTGAAAAAGTCCAGCTCGCCGGAAACCGCCATGGAGGAAAATGCAGCTTCATAAATCAGGATGCGGATGTTTGTTTCCTCCACCACACCTTTGGCAAGGTTGTGTACGCTACGCAGCTCCGCAGGGGTAGCACCCAAAAAATCTTTCAGCTCGGCCTCGTGGGCGGTCAGGATCTCTTCAAACAAGTCATCCGGCAGCAGAAGCTCATTCAGGTGGCCGAACATCCACCGCAGATTGGAGGCCAGCAGCGTGTGCATATAGTCGTACTGGCTGATCAGCTGGCGCATGCTGGTATCGCGGAAAAGCTGGTCATCCCGCACGCAGAGCTTGGAGAAGTTATCATACAGGCTTTCGCAGTTCTGCGGGTCCTCGGTGGCGGTAACGGCAGCGCAGCGGCTGTGGCTGACCAGCAGGCCGGTAATGGCAAAATCGCCCTTGACCACAAACACCGCGCGCCCGGCAGCCGCGGTGCTGCCAAACAGCTTGAAATGAATATGGCTGAAGTTGGTCAGCACGTTGATAATGAGCGCGGCATCATAGATGGGGTCCCATTTTTCGCGGCTGATATCGATCATCAGCTTGAAATAGACGTTATCATAGCAGCGCTGGTCCACCAGCTGGCCGTTTTGCAGGTTGGCAACTTTCAGGCGGTATTCGCGCGCCATTTCCATCAGGTCCATCACAGCCACAATGTCCAGCTGGCTGACGCGGCGCAGCACGGGGTGCGCCATTTTGGTCAGGTATTGCAGCATGTTCAGCTCCTCTTGCAAATAATCATATTCAGCAATCAGGTTATCATAAATGGCGGCTTTCAGGTCACTGGGGATGCTAACGCTGTATTCCCGCAGCAGCAGGTTACGGCCATCATCGGTGGCTTCATCCACCACGCAGGCACTGATGCCCTCCATCACGCGCTTTTCAGTCTTTTTGGCAGGCAGCATGCGGCCGCTGACCCATTTGCTGATATAGGAAACATCGTATTGCAGGCGCTTGGCCAGGGTATAGTTCTTGACCTCCGCAACTTCCAGCAAATGCTCCAGCAGAATACTGAATCTATTTTTATCTTCCATTACACCAAATCCTCTTCACCCATTTAGTTTGCACTTTTCTTTTATTCTATTATACAAGTTCCATATTTCGATTGCAAATTCAAATGATAACAGGTAAGGAGAAAACGAAGAAAATATATTAAAATCTTTCACAATTCGCGGCCGCATTCTTTGGCATTCATGCCAGTTTGTTGTTTTTTTGTTGTTTGAACTGACAAAGTTTGTTTGTTCTGCTTGTGATATCCTCCAAAAATTATACTTCGCGCGCCATATTTGCCAAATTTAGCCGCAGCTTTTTAGTAGGTTTTGCCCTTGCACCGGCCTGATGTGTTCGCCATGTTTTTGTGTGTTGCCTTTATTATGCGGGTAAGGTAAATTGCGATTTTTTAATCGTGTACTATTTCTAGCTTTCGGCAGGGTGGGGTCCCCCGCCCTACTGGCCTGGCAAATATTTCACCGAACCTATGCCCACAAATACAAAAATGCCGCAGCAGACTGTTACATCTGCTGCGGCATTTCTATTTAGGGGTTAATGGGCTGGGTTACAGCTCATTGTTCCGGCTGTGGGATTACTGCCGAATGCCGGTGTTCTTATCGAAATGATAAGTACGGCCGTCGATGACTGCATCGCCCTTTGCCATGGTGCCATAGATCGGGTCGAAATAGTAACGCTTGTCCGCGCTCCAGCCCTTGATCATGTGGCCCTGTGCATCGTAACGGACCCACTTGCCGGTGCCATCGGCGCGGTCAGCCCACTGGCCAGCTTTGGATTCCTGATAGACATCCTTGCTGGTGGCTTTCTTGCCCTGGTCAACGGCGTCCAGCCAGTACCAAGCGTCGGAAGCCGGGTCATAGATTTCCTTGCCGCGGCCATCCAGGCCCTGGCGAACGCCCTTTTCGTACCAGTAATCGGCGCCATTGATGGTTACCCACTGTTTATCAAGGCCAATGCCGGTGTTCTGATCGAACGCGCACGGTACGCCGTCAATTTCGGTAACACCCTTGGCCATGGTGCCAAAGGTCGGGTCAAAGTAGTAAGTGCCCTTATCGGTCGTCTGCCAGCCCTTGACCATGTGGCCGTTCTCATCGTAACGGACCCACTTGCCGGTGCCATCGGGTCTATCAGCCCACTGGCCGGCGGCGGATTCCTGGTAAACGTCCTTGTTGACGGTCATTGCGCCGCCCTGGACAGCATCCAGCCAGTACCAAGCGTCGGAATCGGGATCATAGATCTCTTTGCCGCGGCCGGTGGTACCCTGCTTCACGCCGTTTTCGTACCAGTACTTCTTGCCGTTTTCTTCAACCCAGCCGTTCTTTACAGTTTCGCCATACTTGGCAGTGTAGTCCTTGCCGTTGAAGGTGACGGTAGCGGTGGTAACGCCGCTGGTCTGCTTTACCGTTGCATCCACGAACTGTGCACTTGCGCAGTTCTTATCGGTGCAGGTAAAGACAGCCATTGCGGTAACGGTGGTCTTTTCAGCGGCACCGTGAGCGGTGCGTTCCTCGGCTTCGAGAGCCTGGGTTTCTTCGCCGCCAACTGCTGTAAAGGTTGCTTCAATCTTCACATGGTTTGCAGGCATAGTGAAGGTATACTCGCCGCCACCGTCATTCACAGCTTTCGTAATATTGTCGCTGGTATTGCCAACATAATACATCGCCTCGGTCAATACGTAGTCGGTACCATTCGGCTTGATGGCAGCTGTAACTTTTGTACCTTCCGCAAAGCGGGTCTCACCATCATCAGTAAATGTGACAGTGCCCTCGCCCTCCGTCTCAACTTCAATGCCATACTTAACAGTCGTGAACTGTACACTGACGGTCACATCAGCAGCAGGCATTGCAAAGGTGTAGGTGTTGGCTTCGGTGCCTTCTGCCACCGTAACGGTCTGCTCGGTGCCCTCTGCATCGGTGTAAGTAACCTTCAGGCCATTTTCTGCCAGCTGTGCAAGCGTATACTTGTTGTCAGCCGGGGTAACGGTCAGGGTAACAGTATCGCCAGACTTCAGACCCTCAAGCTTTTCAGTTTCCTGTCCATTGACCGTAACTGTGCCTTCACCGCCCTTAGTTGCGGTAACGCTGTAGGTTTTAGCCTTAACAGGCTCAAACGCAGCGCTAACGGTAACATCAGCGGCAGGCATCTTGAAGGTTGCCTTGCCATCGGTCAGGGGCAGCTTTTCGGTCTTTTTATCTTCGCCGATCTGATAGCTGTAGGTCAGGCTGTCAGCCTTGAGCTGGTAGTTATCAGCTGCCTTAACGGTAACGGTAACGTCGGTGCCCTCAACAGCTGCGGTCGGGTCTACGGTAACAGTGCCGTTCTCAGCAGGAGCTGCGGTAACCTTGTATTCCTTAACAAACTCTGCGCTGACGTTGACGGAGTAAGCAGGCATGGTGAAGGTGTAGGTGTTGGCTTCGGTGCCAGCTTTCACTTCAACGGTCTGTTCCTTGTTGTCGGCATCGGTGTAAGTAACCTTCAGGCCATTTTCCTTCAGGGCATAACCGGCATCCGGGGTAACCTTAACAGTAACGGTCGCGCCCTCAGCAGCGGTGGCCGGGCTGATTTCCAACTTGCCGTTGGTGGTTTCCGCCTGCTTGACCTCATAGGTCTTAGCGTTCTTTTCAACGCTGATGGTCACATCGCCGTCCGGCATGGTGAAGGTGTAAACCGTCTTAGCCTTTTCGGTGGTAGCCTGGGCTGCGGCTTCGTCCTGCGCTGCTTCCTGAACTTCAGTCAGAGCAACATCGGTATCGCCGTTCTTTGCGGTAACGGTAACGATATCGGTGCCTTCCTTTTCTACGGTCAGGGTAACGGTATCGTCCTTGATGTATTTGTTGTTGGTGGTGCCCAGGGTCAGCTTAACGCCTTCAACTGCATCGGGCAGGGTAACGGTGTGGGGGGTGCTTTCGGTTGCGGTATGGCAATCAGAGCACAGGTACACATTGTTGCCAACGGACTTGGTTTCCAGCTCGTCCAGAGCCCAGGTATGGCCCTTGGGCAGTGCGTCGTCAGCGTACACCTTTTCGCCCTTGGTCAGGCCGTACTTGGTGGTGCGGGCCTGGGTATAAGCAGGGGTATTGCACCATGCTTCAACGGTAACATCGGTGGTTGCGTCGCTGCTCAGGTCGCTGACCATGTCGGACATCGGCATGGTTTCAACCAGGTTAGCGCACCACATGAACTCTTCGTTCTTGTTCTTCTCGTCAGAGCTGCCCATGTTCTGGTTGTAAGTCGGGTTGTAGTTCCAGGACTCGGTCTTGTAGCTCTTGCGCTGGTCATAGGAAAGGCCGGAATCATCGGTCTTAACAACCGGCTTGCCGTCCTCACCCAGTTCGTCCAGGCTCTTGTAAGTGTTGGACAGGTTGGTGCCGACAGAAACGACCAGCTGATCCTTGGTGGTGTTGATGCCGGTGATCACAGTCTGGCCCTGCTGGGTGGTGGTAGCAAAGCTGTAGCTGTCACGCAGGGTCAGGCCAGCCAGAGGATGGTTCTTGAAGGTGCCCAGATACTTCACACTGCTGGTATCCTGGGCGCTATCCATGATAACCATGCTCATGCCGGGAAAGTGGGTATCGGGAACCATGTTGCCGTCCTTATCCTTGGTCAGCTTAATGCCGCCATAGACGGTGTTGTATTCCTTCACTTCTTCCACTTTGCCGGAGGTCGGGTCCATACGGTAGATGGCGTTGTTGACGTTGAAGTACAGCTTGCCATCATACAGTGCGGTAGAGTGTACCAGTGCGGGGTAGATCCGCTTTGCAGCAGCGTCTGCCAGGCACTCGGTGTTCAGGTTGTTTTCAACCTTGGTATGCTTATCTGTTACACTGGTATCGATCTTATAGATGGTGCCAGCTTTGGCCAGAACCTTGGCATTGCTGTCGTCATCATTGAAGTTGCTGCTGGTCTCCTTCAGATCGTTGTAGTACATCAGGATGATATCATACGGGTCATCCGTCTTGGTAAAGCTGCTCATGCTGAAGCCGCCGGGCCTGCTGCTGCTGGAATCCGCTTTGCGGATATAGTAGTTCGCATTACGCGGACGTGCTTCCAGAGTATCGGGGCCCTGGTTCTGCATCTTCTTCATGAACTGCTGCATCTGGGAGTTGTTACCAGAGCTGCCGGAACCAGAGCTGCCGCTGTCGCCGTTCTCGGCCTGCTTGCGGCGCATGTCGTTGTACAGGTTCTGGTTGGTCGTGGTATCAACGTAATAGAAGTAATTATCGTCGAAGTAGATGGGGCTGCAGATAGAGGTGAACCAGGTATCCTCGTAGCAGGTATCGGTGTAACGGGTCTCGTTCTTGTTATCCGCCTTGGTGTAAGAGTAATGCGGCTTGCCGTTGTTCAGCACAACCTGGCCGTCTTTCATATCGGGATCCTTGTTCTTGGTGTAGGTGTAGCCATCGTACAGCGAGTCAATGTAATCATAGTACTTGCTGTAACGGCCTTCCAGACCGGAGGGAGAAACCAGGAAGTTGACATGGCGCAGGTCGCCTGCGTTCTCAACGCGGGTCTGGGCCATGCACTCGGTGTTCACGTCGTCATAGCAGACGTCAACATAGTACCAGTTCTTGTTGGCTTCGCCGGTGGTCATCGTAGCAGAGTTGCTGTCGCCCTGCAGCTTGTTGACCTTGACTGCGTTGAAGTAGTGGACGTTGTTGAACATGCCGCCGCCGAACGCATTACCGGCAACACTGGTATCAGAAGTATCGCAGTAATACAGGATCTGGGCAAAGTCAACAACAGCGTTATCGCCTACTTCATCGGGGGTCTTCCAAACTTCTTTGCCGTCAACGGTCTTTTTATAGATTTCCTTGTTGTCAGGCAAATTCTGGACCATGTAGTTAAATGCAGATGCATAGCCCAGGCAGATGCAGCCATACTCAACGCCCTTAGCGCCGATCCCGCCGCCCAGCAGGGCGCCGAAAGCAGTCATCTGGATGGGGTCGTTGTTGCCGCCGCCGGTGATATCGCCCATGGAGCCCATATCGAATTCTGCAACCTGGGAGATCCAGTCGTGCAGGATCAGCAGCTTGGTGACATAGTCAGCGCTGTCCCCCAGCTTAGCAACCTGTGCCAGGCCTGCATCACGGATGGCTTTCAGAGCTTCGCCATAGTTCATGACGTAAGACATGAACGCCTGCGGCAGCATGTTCAGCATGAATGCCATGGTGGTCGGCGGGACATCATCGTTCGGATCAATGCTGCACAATACCTTGATTGCGCCCATGGTGCCGGTGATGCTGCCATCCTCGCCCTGCTTCTGAACGCCCTTGGAGGTCCAGAACGGGGCAACCACGCCGAAGTACTCTGCTTCGTCCTGGTTGAACTGCGACAGCTGGAAGTAGTAGTAGTTCATCTGCGCAGTCGAGACATCGTAAGTATTGGTGACCTGGTTGCCCTGGTCGTCCACATACACGGCAGTCTTCTGGCTGTCGTACAGCAGCAGGCTGTTCTTGCCCTTGTTGTCGCCGCTCTGATAGGTGAAGTTCACCTTGCTTGCGTCAACCGGGTTGTTCTGCATATCGTACCAGTTGCCGCCATCCATTGCGGACACCAGGGTAACGCCGGTGCCGCCGGAGGTGGTATCCAGGGTCGGGGTGCCACCCACATTGATGTAGACGGAATTGTTATTCTGGTCTACCACAACGCTGACCGGCATGGTCATTACCGGCTGGGTTTTGATTTCTTCGCCGCAGACAGCGCACTTGAAGGTGACGCTGGTGCATTCCCAGTCAATGGTAACGGGAGCGCCGGCAGAAATTTTGCCGGTTTCGCTGTCATAGAACAGCTGGGCGTTGCTGTAGTCATCGGCCAGCTTGCCCTCGACCTTCTTCATTTCCCAGTTGAAGGTAGCAACAAACTTGCCATCTGCATCCTTGGGCACGGCATGGCTCTGGCAGGGCAGGGCGGCAATGTCGTCGGTGCGGGTGGTGGGTTCCTTGTATTCCTTCTTAAGCGGGGCTCTTGTCAGCGGGCACGCTGGCAGAGTAAACGGTCTTGCCGGCAACGCCGGGCTTTGCATCGGTGGTATCCTTGGTTACGGTGCCTTCTACCTTCTGGTAGGCATCGTCCTTTTCACAGGTATACACAGCGGTGTAAGCCCAGCCGTCATCGGTCTTGGTCCAGTAACCATCGGGGGTTTCCTTCCAGGTATGGGTGTGGCCATCTTCCGGGTTGGTGTCATTCCAGTACCATTTCGGCTCGCCATAGGTATGGCCATCCGCAGCGGCGCTGGCAGCAAAGGTATCGGAGTTTTCAGCAACGTAAGCCTGTGCGTAGCTGTCAGCCTGCTGCGCAATCACTTCATCATCGCTGTTGGTCATGGACTCCATCGCAGAGGTCATGCCGGAGCTGCCGGTAAAGGTAACGGCGGTCACAACGCCTGCGGCGTTCGTCTCATAGCCCAGGTCGGTAACGGCGCTGGACAGATGATACGTTTTGATGGTGGCAGCCATCACCGATGCCATCTCGTCCTTGTTCAGGCCATAGGCTTCGGTGTTGATCTTGCCGGCTGCGGCGTTGGCGTACATGGCATCGGCCAATGCATTTTCCAACGCTGCAAGGCTCATGCCTGCCTTGCTCTGTGCAGTCGCTTCCAGCTTGGCATCGTCCTGCTCCAGTTCATGCACTTCGCCCTGGGCAGCCAGCGTTTGGGCTGTCTGCTTGATCAGGTCTGCGGTGCTGGTGAACTTGGGCAGGGACTGCACAGCGCTGGCCGCGCTTGCTGCGCTAGCTGCAACAGACTGCGCTACCGAAGAATCAATCTTGGTAGTTTCGGCAGCTGCGGGAAGCGCCACGCTTTGGGCAACCATGGCTGCTGCCAGCACGGATGCACCAAAACGCTGAAGGTTTTTCTTCATAGTTTTATCCTCCCTTAAGTGTTACTACTTTCCCCTTTTGTGTGAAAAGTGGTACGGCAGATGTGCGGCACTTTGCAGGTGTTGATTGCAAAACGCCTGGTTGTGCCCCCTCGGTCTGGCGATCCCCTGCCGGGCTGCGGCCTGCTTTCGTGGCTTTTGGCCCCGGCACAGCGGCTGACAAAACGTTGTACCGGCTGCATGTCTTGATCCTGCAAATGATAACCTTTCCGACACATCTAGGTATATACATTATATCACAGTTGCCAGAATTTGCATAGTTAATTAGCGCGGTTTCTATGTAAATTTTTGTCCTTGAATCAACTGAAACCTGTTTTTCGCACATTATTTGCGTTGCGATGCGGTGACTCTTTGGCGGTATTTATTAACATTTTTGAATGGTTTATTCCTGCTTTTATCAAATGATTGAACATTTACCCCGATAATGTTCTTTGCAATCTCTTAATCCAATCACCCGGTATTGTGATCGCGCATTTTTTGTCATTTCGGTTTGGCTTGTTGTTGAGAGATTTGGCAGAGATTGGAGGAAACTTGAAGGGAAAATTGGAGGTTGAGAATTGCCCATTATAAATTGTACTGTAGAAAGCGTTCCTGACCGTTCCGAAAACTTAGGGCAACACCGCATAATTCTAAGTGCCGATACGGCGAGCGAGGTGCGGCAGATGCTAAGCCAAAAGCGCAGATAATACTGGATGCTGCAAAGGTGAGCGCCGCCAGTGGCGGAAACAGCGAACCGAAGCAGGGGCAGCGGTCGCAGAGTGCGAGGGGCTTTTGCCCCCGAAGCACGATGCGGGTACCGCAACCCGACATTATCGAGCATTTTGGCAACGCAGATGCCGTGCCGTAGCTGCCGGAGCGGTGCTTAAGCCGCAAGGCGGGAATTATGCGGTATTGCCTTAGGGATAGATCAACCCTTGCCCCTTAACCGCGACCTGAAATACACCTTCCCAAGGTAGGGCGGTGTGAGTGCCCCCTCCTGCTCCACTTTTTCAACGTTCCGAATAGTGTCCTCTCCCCTATCTACAATTCCTGATGTTTTCATGATGCCTTCCTTGGTCTTCCACACCCGGCCTTTGCCCCCTCCCCGTCCCATAAGTCGTACACAACAAAAAGGCCCCTGCCTTAACAGCAGGGGCCTTGAAAGCTATATCACAAGCCGAAAATTACTTCTCGATCTTGGAAACAACGCCGGAACCAACAGTGTGGCCGCCTTCGCGGATAGCGAAACGCATGCCTTCTTCCATGGCAACCGGGGTGATCAGCTCAACGTGCATATCAACGTTGTCGCCGGGCATGCACATCTCAGTGCCTTCGGGCAGGGTGATGATGCCGGTAACGTCGGTGGTACGGAAGTAGAACTGAGGACGATAGTTGTTGAAGAACGGGGTATGACGGCCGCCTTCTTCCTTCTTCAGGACGTAAACATGGCCATCGAAAGTGGTGTGGGGATGAACAGAGCCGGGAACAGCCAGAACCTGGCCACGCTCGATCTGGTCACGGTCAATACCACGCAGCAGAGCGCCGATGTTGTCGCCAGCCTGAGCGAACTCGAGGCTCTTGCGGAACATTTCCAGACCAGTGATGGTGGTGGTCATCTTCTCTTCCTTCAGACCAACGATTTCCATCTGATCGCCGACATGAGCAGTACCACGCTCAACACGACCGGTAGCAACGGTGCCACGGCCGGAGATGGTCATAACGTCCTCAACGGGCATCAGGAACGGCTTATCAGCAGCACGGTCCGGAGTCGGGATGTAGTTGTCAACAGCGTCCATCAGCTCCCAAATGCACTTGTACTCAGGTGCGTTGGGATCGGTAGAAGTGCTCTCCAGAGCCTTCAGAGCGGAACCACGGATGATCGGGGTGTTGTCGCCATCGAAATCCTGGCTGTCCAGCAGTTCGCGGACTTCCATTTCGACCAGGTCGAGCAGCTCTTCGTCGTCAACCATGTCGCACTTGTTCAGGAACACAACGATCTTGGGCACGCCAACCTGACGAGCCAGCAGGATGTGCTCACGGGTCTGCGGCATCGGGCCATCGGTTGCAGCAACAACCAGGATAGCGCCGTCCATCTGAGCAGCACCGGTGATCATGTTCTTGATGTAGTCAGCATGGCCCGGGCAGTCAACGTGGGCATAGTGACGCTTCTCGGTGTGGTACTCAACGTGAGCGGTGTTGATCGTGATACCACGAGCCTTCTCCTCGGGAGCCTTGTCGATGCTGGAGTAATCCATGAAGTCGGCGTCGCCCTTCAGAGCCAGAGTCTTGGTGATGGCAGCGGTCAGGGTAGTCTTACCATGGTCAACGTGACCAATGGTACCAATGTTGACGTGCTCCAAAGAGCGGTCAAATTTTTCCTTTTCAGCCATTGGAAGTGTCCTCCTTTAATTAAAACATATTGGTAGTCTTGCGTAAGACTATCATACAAAATTTAAAGAGAAATTGCAAGTATAATTTATGAAGTATGACTTAAAAATTACACTTTGTGAGCGCGCTCGGCCATGATCTTGTCGGCAACGCTCTTGGGAACCTGCTGATACTCATCAGGCTCCATGGAGTACTGGCCACGGCCCTGGGTCTTGGAACGCAGGTCGGTGGCATAGCCGAACATCTCGGACAGAGGAACCATAGCAGTCACGCGGGCGGTACCGTCCTGAGACTCCTGGTTGGTGATCTGGCCGCGGCGGCTGTTCAGGTCGCCGATAACGTTGCCCATGTACTCATCAGGCACGATAACGTTGACCTTCATGATGGGCTCCATGATGACGGGATCGCACTTCTTCATAGCATCCTTGAATGCCATAGAACCGGCGATGGAGAACGCCATTTCAGAGGAGTCGACCTCATGATAAGAACCATCCCACAGGGTGACCTTGA
>OGKG01004696.1_pt1 | contig 11258 bp, 11 predicted proteins | sample 1572201 | NCBI WGS metagenome assembly OGKG01 (sample SAMEA2582146, study PRJEB24529) | metagenome | biome: Human gut stool | place: China | collected 2011 | reverse complement strand
TTTTCTTTCTGCGAACCATGGGATTAATGTTTGTGGTGTGGATATAAACACTGAAGTTGTTAAAATTACTAATCAAGGCAAACTTCATATTATAGAGCCTGGGTTGGAAGAGATGTTACAAGAAGTGATTGTAACGGGACATTTTAAAGCTTATGTGGAACCACAAATGAGTGATGCTTATTTTATGGTTGTACCAACTCCTTTTAAAGGAAATCATGAACCAGATATTTCTTATGTAGAAGCCGCAACTCGGTCTGTGTTACCTTTATTGAAAGCAGGGGATTTGTATGTTATTGAATCTACATCACCCATAGGGACAACAGAAAAAATGCGAGATTTAATCTACAGGGAACGTCCGGAACTGGAAGAGAAAATTTATATTGCTTATTGTCCGGAACGAGTATTACCGGGAAATGTGATTTATGAATTGGTACACAATGATCGGGTAATAGGTGGAATTGACGAAAAGTCAACAGATAAAGCCATTGAATTTTATTCACAATTTGTTCAAGGGACGTTGCATAAAACAAATGCTCGTACGGCTGAAATGTGCAAATTGACGGAAAACTCTTCCCGGGATGTACAGATTGCTTTTGCCAATGAACTGTCTTTAATTTGTGATAAGGCAGGAATTAATGTGTGGGAGTTAATCAATTTAGCAAACAAACACCCTCGTGTAAATATCCTTCAGCCCGGTTGTGGTGTGGGAGGACATTGTATAGCAGTTGATCCCTATTTTATTACGGCAGACTTCCCGATGGAATCTAAAATCATCGCAGATGCTCGGGAAATCAATAATTACAAGGCATTTTGGTGTGCGGAAAAAGTACAGAACGAGATGTTAAAATTTGAATTACAACATAATCGTAAGCCTGTTATCGCAATGATGGGACTGGCTTTCAAGCCGAATATAGACGATTTGCGGGAATCCCCAGCGAAATACATCACGACTAGGGTAATGCAATCTTGCAGTAATGCAGATATTCTTGTCGTAGAGCCTAACGTGCAAAAACATAAGGTGTTTAAATTGACAAGTTACCAAGAAGCTTATGAGCAAGCGGATATCGTGGTGATGTTGGTGGCTCATGATGAATTTAAGGCTTTACGGTGGACAGACCGGAAGGTGATTCTTGATTTTTGTGGTATTTACAAAAAATAAATTATTTCGATGAAAAAAATAATGTTAGTTTTTGGGACTCGGCCGGAGGCGATTAAAATGGCTCCCTTGGTGAAAGAGTTTCAAAAATATCCGGAAGAATTCCAGACTGTCGTTTGCGTGACAGGACAACATCGGGAAATGTTGGATCAAGTACTTCATATATTTGAGATTGTGCCCGATTATGACTTGAATATCATGAAACAAGGGCAGGATTTATATGATGTGACAGCACGGGTTTTAACCGGGATGCGTGATGTTTTAAAAGAAACTAAGCCTGATGTGGTATTGGTGCATGGAGATACTACAACGTCATTGGCAGCTGCTTTGGCTGCATTTTACCAACAAATACCGGTAGGTCATGTGGAGGCTGGTTTGCGAACGCATAATATTTATAGTCCTTGGCCGGAAGAGATGAATCGCCAGATAACTGGTCGAATTGCAACCTATCATTTTGCACCGACACCTTTAAGTCGTCAAAATTTGTTAGATGAAGGTGTTTGTGATGAAAAAATTACAGTAACAGGGAATACTGTTATTGATGCTTTATACATGGTTGTTGAGCGGATAAAAAATGATAAAATATTAAACTTCGGGTTGAATTGTTCTTTGACCAATGCTGGGTACGATGTAGATCGTTTAAATGAAGGTAAGGGATTAGTGTTAATAACTGGACACAGAAGAGAGAATTTTGGTGAGGGTTTTGTTAATATCTGTAAAGCAATAAAAGCATTAGTTGAAAAATTTCCGGATGTGGATTTTGTTTATCCGATGCATTTAAATCCGAATGTAAGAAAGCCGATACATGAAGTGTTTGGAGAAGATTTATCGAATCTGAAGAACATATTTTTTATTGAACCATTAGAGTATTTGAGTTTTGTGTACTTGATGGAAAAATCAACAATTGTGTTGACTGATAGTGGTGGAATCCAAGAAGAGGCTCCAGGATTAGGAAAACCTGTTCTAGTTATGCGGAATACAACGGAACGTCCAGAGGCCTTGGAGGCGGGAACCGTGAAATTGGTTGGTACGGATTTTAATAGAATTGTAGAGGAAGTTTCCCATTTATTAGAAGACCAAAGTTATTATGGAATAATGAGCGAAGCGGTAAATCCTTATGGAGATGGAAAGGCATGTGAACGAATAGTTAATAAATATATTTGATGTCTGTATGAAAGGAATTGTTCTAGCGGGAGGAAGTGGGAGTCGACTATATCCTATAACTAAAGGTGTTAGTAAGCAATTACTTCCTATTTATGACAAACCGATGATTTATTATCCTATTTCGGTTTTGATGTTAGCAGGAATTCGGAGCATATTGATTATTTCTACTCCGCAAGATTTACCGGGATTTCGTCGTTTGTTGGGAGATGGTTCTGATTATGGAGTATGTTTTGAATATGCGGAGCAACCAAGTCCGGATGGATTAGCACAGGCGTTTATTATTGGAGAAAGATTTATAGGAGATGATAGCGTTTGTTTGGTGTTGGGAGATAATATTTTTTATGGACAGGGATTTAGGCCAATGCTGGAAGAAGCGGTTTATCAAGCTGAGAAAAAGGGTAAAGCTACTGTATTTGGTTATCACGTGGATGATCCAGAGCGTTACGGAGTAGCGGAATTTGATGAACGTGGAAATATATTGAGTATAGAGGAAAAGCCAGAAAAACCGAAATCTAATTATGCTGTTGTAGGGGTGTATTTTTATCCGAATAAAATTGTTGATATTGCGAAAGTAATAAAACCTTCCGAGAGGGGAGAACTGGAGATTACGGCGGTAAATCAGAAATTTCTTGAAGATAAAGAATTAAAAGTAAAATTACTCGGAAGAGGTTTTGCATGGCTAGATACGGGCACTCATGATTCTTTATCTGATGCTTCAATTTTTGTGGAAGTGATAGAAAAAAGACAAGGATTGAAAGTCGCTTGTTTGGAGGCAATAGCTTATCGTAAAGGGTGGATTACAAAAGAAAAAGTGAAAAAGATAGCAGAAGCAATGAAAAAAAATCAATATGGAAAATATCTTTTAAGCTTGATAAAGGAAAATAACGATAATATATGATTAAGCAAGCGAGAATAATAGAACTTCCCAAATTTTTAGATACGCGAGGAAATTTGTCTTTTGTGGAGGAATTGATACATATTCCTTTCAAAATAGAGAGAAGTTACTGGATATACGATGTACCTGGGGGAGAAACTCGGGGAGGACATGCGTATAAAGAGAATCAAGAGTTTATAGTGGCTCTTTCTGGTAGTTTTGACGTACTTCTCGATGATGGAGAGAAAAAAGAAATTTATTCTTTAAATAGATCTTACTATGGTTTATACGTACCACAGGGAATGTGGAGACAAATGGAAAATTTCTCAACTAATTCTCTCGCTTTAATTATAGCCTCTACTCGTTATTCTATTGCTGACTATATATATGATTACGAGGAGTTTAGAAGATGGATAAAATGATAAAATCTACAGTTTATGATTGTTCACTTATAGAATTGAGTAAACATCATCATGAAAAAGGAAATATTACGGTAGTTGAAAATAATCTAACGGTTCCTTTTGATGTACAAAGAACATATTATTTGTATGATATACCTGGGGGAGAATCAAGAGGAGGACATGCCCATCGGGATTTGTATCAATTAGTAGTGGCAGCAAGTGGGAGTTTTAGTGTCACATTAGACGATGGAAGTGTAAAACGTACTTTCGTCCTTAATAGACCTTATCAAGGATTATTAATAGTTCCAGGGATATGGCGTACTCTTGATGATTTTTCCTCTGGAGCAGTTTGTTTGGTGTTGGCCTCACAAAAATATAATGAAGCAGATTATATTCGGAATTATCATGAATTTATAGTTTACAAGAATAATGGAATTAAGTAGAGTTTCTGCAAAAGAATATAAGAATAGTTTCGATGTCGTATTTCATGTTTTCAATACAGTAGAATTTTCGGAATTAAATTCAGATAAATGTGAATCTTTACATTATTTACTTTTTATAGATAAAAAGGTTCGTTTGGGAATAGTCTTAGGGGAGAGGGAGAATATGTTATTATCTCCTTTTTCTGCACCTTTTGGAGGATTTACATTTGTTAAATCTAATACTCGTTTAGAGTATTTGGAAAAAGCGGTTAAGTTGTTGGAAGATTACGCTTCAAAAACGGGTTTTTTGATAAAAATCTCGTTACCGCCATCTATTTATGCTCCTTCTTTTATTGCCAAAGAAATTGGAATTTTTGAACGTTCTCGTTTTGGTGTTCAACATATAGACTTGAATTACCAGTTTGAAACACGAGATTTTTTTTCTTATGAGGAATGTATTGATCGAAGTGCGAGAAAAAATCTTCACAATTCTTTTAAACAAGGCTTTTGGTTTGAAAAATTGAATTCGGAATCTATAACAGATGTCGAGAGGGTCTATGATGTGATTCGTGTTAATAGAGAAAGTAAAGGATATCCATTAAGGATGAGTTTGCAAAATGTATTGAATACGATAAAGGTTATAAAAGCCGATTTTTTTATTTTAACCCATAATGCCAAAGATGTGGCGGCAGCACAGGTTTTTCATGTTGCAGCAGATGTGGTACAAGTGATTTATTGGGGAGATGTTCCTGGCTATACAGAATTGAGGGCAATGAACTATTTGGCTTACAAAGTATTTGAATATTATGCTGCATCGAAAATAAGATGGATTGATATTGGACCTTCTTCTGAAAATGGAATACCTAATTATGGCCTTTGTGAATTTAAGGAAAATATAGGTTGCTCTGTTTCTTTAAAATACACGTTTTCGTTATGATTAGTTTAGAGTTTGTAGAGTTTGATCGTAATTTTTTGGAATCAAGTTGGAAGTGGTTAACTGATGATGAAATACGCATATTAACGGGTACTCCTTTTATGACAAAACGTCAACAAGAAGATTGGTTTTTGTTATTACCATTTCAAGTTGATTATTATATATGGGGTGTAAAATATAATGGTATTCCAATAGGAGCATGTGGAATTAAGCATAAAACATTTGATAAAGGGGAGTACTGGGGATATATAGGGGAAAAAAAATATTGGGGAAGAGGAATAGGTAAAAAAATGCTTCAATATATAGAGCAAAGAGCTAGAATAATGAATCTTACTACACTTTATTTGCACGTTTCGACTGATAACGTTCGGGCCTTTAATCTGTATTGTCAATTTGGATATCTTGTAATATCAATGAATGGGAATTTAGTAAAAATGAATAAACAATTATGATAAAATTCTTAGATTTACAAAAAGTGACCGCAAAATATGGAGAGGAAATTCATCAAGCGGTCAGTCGAGTGCTTGATTCTGGTTGGTATTTACAAGGGGAAGAAAATAATGAATTTGAAAAGGAGTATAGTCAGTATATTGGTGTAGAACATACGATAGGGGTAGCCAATGGTTTAGATGCCCTTATTTGGATATTTCGCGCCTATATAGAGATGGGGGTGATGAATGTAGGAGATGAGATTATCGTTCCTGCTAATACATATATCGCTTCTATAATAGCAATATCGGAAAATGGATTGAAACCAGTTTTAGTCGAACCAAACCTTATGACTTATCAGATCGATGATCTGAAAATAGAAGCGGCTATAACTTCTAGAACCAGAGGAATTTTACTCGTACATTTATATGGGCAATGTGCATATACAGATCATATCGGAGAACTTGCAAAAAAATATGATTTGAAATTGGTAGAGGATAATGCACAGGCTCATGGGTGTTTGTATAGAGGTCAAAAGACAGGTTCTTTGGGCGATGCTGCTGGACATAGTTTTTATCCTGGAAAAAATCTTGGAGCATTGGGCGATGCTGGTGCTGTAACGACGAATAATGCTGAATTGGCGAGCGTGATACGAGCATTGGCAAATTATGGTTCTATCCGTAAATACGTGTTTAAATATACTGGAAGGAATAGCCGTTTGGATGAAATTCAAGCAGCTGTGTTGAGAATCAAATTACGATACCTTGATGAAGTTAATGCTTATAGGAAGCGTGTCGCTCAATATTATATAAAAAATATTGTTAATGAAAATTTGGTTTTGCCGAAAGTTGAAGATTGGGATGCGAATGTGTTTCATCTTTTCCCGGTAAGGTGTAAACAACGAGATGTGTTACAGCAGTACTTATCGAATAATGGGGTACAAACAGTGATACATTATCCAATACCTCCTCATAAACAAGAATGCTATAAAGAATGGTCGAACTTGTCATTTCCGATAACAGAACGAATTCATTCTGAAGAGTTGAGTTTACCTATAAGTCCGGTAATGTCGGAAGAAGAAGTTGTAAATATTGTTTCGCTTTTGAATAATTTCTAAAATGCTTGAACAAAAGGAAGTATATAGGCAAATTTTTAAAGCAACAAGTATTTTTGGTGGTGTACAGGTATATAATATTATTGTTGGGATCATAAGAGCAAAAGTTATTGCAATTCTTTTGGGACCGACAGGAGTAGGTATAATAAGTCTCTTTACTTCGACTATTCAGTTATTGAATCAAGCGACTGGTTTTGGGGTTGAGCAGAGTGGGGTGAGAGATATAGCGGAGGCTTATGGCACTCAAGATGAAAAACGTATCTCCATCACTTTTACAGTTGTTCGAAAGATTATTTGGTTTACTGGTTTACTTGGTGCAATTGTTTGTATTATTTTTGCCGGTTCTCTAAGTGAGTTAACTTTTGGAACAAGTGCTCATAGGTGGTCTTTTGTCATACTCTCGGGAGTCATTTTATTAACACAATTGGGAAATGGGCAATCCATGCTCTTAAGGGGAACTCGTCGAATTAAAGAATTGGCAAAATCGTCCATGCTAGGGGCTACTCTTGGCTTACTTACGTCAATTCCACTCTACTATTTTTATGGAGTTAAAGGTATCGTTCCTTCCTTGTTTCTTTCATCGGTATTTATTTGTAGTATTTATTGGCTTTATGCTCGTAAATTAAAAGTACTACCTTTTTATTTGCCATTGGGGCAGATTTTTAAGCAAAGTAAATTAATGGTGAAATTTGGAATCATGTTAGTGTTGAGTTCTTTGCTTGGAAGTTTGATCATGTATATTATAAGAATATTTATTTCTAATACAGGTAGTGTAAATGAGGTTGGCTTATTTTCAGCGTGTTTTATGATTATAGAGAATTATGTAAGAATGGTATTTTCGGCTATGGCTACCGATTTTTATCCTCGATTATCAGCAATCAATAAATGGAATGACAAGCTTAATGAAATGACTAATTATCAGATTACAATGGGAATATCAATAATTGCTCCTTTGATTGTTGTATTTATCGTATTCGCACCTTTCTTATTAGTTCTTTTGTATAGTGAAGAATTCGTTCCAATAACTACCATGCTTCAATTGGCTATCGTGGGTGTTTTATTTCAGGTTGCCTCGTGGGCTATGACATTTATTATGTTGGCGAAAGCTGATACTAAACTGTATTTTGTGAAAGAAAGTATAGCTGGAATTTTTATGTTGCTAATTTATATTTTAGGATATTACTGTTATGGATTAGTAGGAATAGGAATTGCTTTTATTTTAGCTAATATCTTTCATTTGTGTATTTGTTTTGTTTTTGTGCATAAAAGTTCAAAATTTCATTTTGATGATAAATATTTTTTAATGTTATCGATTTATCTATTATTGATTATAGGGACATTATTGTCTGCCTTTTTTCTAGAAGGAAGGTTGCAGATATTTATTTATACATTGTGTATCATTTGTTCCTTTTTAAAGGCATTTATAGATTTAGATAAACGAATAGGATTGAGAGAAATATTTCTTCGCTATTGGAAAAATAAGTAGAGTATGAGTAATGTAGTGAAATATATAAAAAGGCATCGTTTATTGTATAATGTTGTTTTTAAGTTGAAAAAATGGAATGATTACAGAAAGGATGGGTTGAATATTTATAAAACTATTCTTGTGAATTTCAAGCTATTTCCATTAAAAGAAGCTTTAAAATTTCCGATATTTGTTTTTGGGAAACTAAAAATTTATCATTTAGGTACAGTAATTATTGAATCCCCAATTTTTACTGGTATGATTGAATTAGGACGTAATAGAGATCGTTTTAAGGCATCAGCTGGTTCTGCAATGATAGATAATAGAGGTATAATTATTTTTAAAGGAGCAGTTCATTTTTCAATTGATTACGGTATTTATTCTCAACCTACAGGTAGAATTGAATTTGGTAAGTTTTGTTTTTTGGGTAATAACGTGAAGTTATATGCTTATAATAAAATTGTAATAGGAATGGGATGTAGTATAACTTCTGAGGTTCAAATTTTTGATAGTGGATTCCATTTTATGAAGAATGTGGAAACAGGTGAAATTGGAAATATAATGGGGCAGGTTGTGATTGGAAATTGGTGTTGGATAGGTAATAGGACGACTATCGCTCGTAAAACGATATTACCTGATTATTCTGTTGTGACTTCCAATAGCTTGGTAAATAAGGATTTTAGCATGGAAAAGTTTCCATTAATTGGAGGGATTCCGGCTAGAAAAATTTCTAATAGCTTAGTAAGAATATTTAATCGTGAGGATGAAAATCATTTATGGGCTTACTTTGTTGAACATAGAGATGTTGATTCTATTTATGAGCATGCTGGATTAATAAATGAATACGAGTTAGTAGAAAAAGAATTTGAAGGTCAATTTTTGTATTATTGAAAATAAATGGAAAATCTATTAGTATCAATACTTGTAGTAACTTATAATTTTACTGTTGGGTAGTAGAAATTTTTGAATCTGCTAGAAATCAAATGTATAAATATTGAGTTGGTTATATCTGATGATTGTTCGATAGATAATACGGTGGGATTTTGTAAAGAGTGGCTAACTGTAAATAGAAAATGTTTTATTCGGACTGTACTTATTATTCTCTATTCTTTTATGATTTTTGAGCCTGAGAATTGGATTTTTATACAGAAATAAATTCTTTGTAATCAAGCGCCGAAAGGTTTATGCGTTGTTTTTCGATAGTGACAAGGATATCGGCTGTATATTATATAGTCATATCGACTTGCAAGATACAGGGCTACTGGTGTTGGGATTCTTCAAGAAATTCTTTGGCGAGATTATCAAAGGATGTAAAGATTGTGAAAACTTATAGCTATTGTCTATTGGAGTAAGTAATAACAAATATTAAAAATCAGTTCAACTTTTGATTTTATTGGTGGGAAAATACGCTTTAGGGTGGCTTCCCTTGACTGACATTCAAAATTGAACGCTAATATTTATGATTGTGAATCTGTCGATTAAGGCTTCTGCTTTTAATATATTTTTCTCTTATTTATTTGGAATATCTTTGTTTATAACTTCACTCCCTTATTTTGTATGGGATAATTCTTTATTTAGATATATTTTTCAGATAATAATAGTTTTATTATCTGTTATCAATTTGCAAAAACGGAACTCTAATTCGAGATACATATTAATGGGGATATTATTGTGTATACTTTTTTACAAATCAATAGGGAGTTCTGTATTTACATTGTTATCACTATTATCATTAGTTTTTATCTATCTTATAGAAGATGAAAGGAAACTTATTTTTTATAATGCAGGTAAAAAGATATTCGCAATAATGTTTTTATTTTCTTTGATTGTTTATTTTCTTACTTATTGGCTTTCTGTTGATATATCTTATCACCTTGCAACTCCTCTAAATCCAATGAAAGATGGTGGGTATAGAATATATCCTTTTTTGGCTGTGTATGATTCTTCTTTTAGATTTGCGGATATTCGTTTTGCTGGCTATTTTGATGAGCCAGGTGTTATGGGTACGCTATCTAGTATGTTTTTGTATTGTGAGAAATATAATTTAAGAAAATGGGAAAATATAATATTTTTTATAGCAGGGATTATGTCTTTTTCTTTTTTCTTCCTTTTTTCTTCCTTACTTTTTTTTCTAGTGTCAATGCCAAAATCTAAAATATTTATTTTTATTCTGGCGGTACTAGGAATACTCTTGTTTTGTTTTAAAGATACTGAAATTGTAAAGACATTAGTATTGGATAGATGGCAAGTAACCTCTTCGGGACAATTTGGAGGTACTCGTTCATTTGAAGGCTTTGAGACGCATTATCAAAAAATGTTGTATAGTCCAGCCGTTTTTTTAGGTAAAGGAACAAATTCTCTTGTTTCAATTATGGATGGAAGTTCTACATATAAATCTCTAATTTATGCGCATGGAATTTTGTGGTTTGGGGTGATGTTGCTTTTCTTTTGTCTGTTTGCACTGTTATTAATCAAGAATCATAAAAAGAATCTGATTCTTTATATTTTGTTTTTCGGAGGATTAATCTATCAGCGTCCAGGTATTTTTAATGTAGTATTTTTTTTCCTTTTAATTGTTATGCCTCAAAAATTATCTCAATGTAATGAATAATTTGTATATAGAAAAATTGCCATTAGTGTCAATTGTTGTTGTTACTTATAACTCCGCTAAATATATACTTGATGTATTGGAGTGCATAAAAGAACAGACATATGCTAATATAGAATTGATTATTTCTGATGATGCCTCACAAGATGAAACCCTTGATGTATGTAAAAATTGGATAGAGCATAATAGAGATAGATTTAAATTTTTTCAATTATTATGTTCTTCTCAAAATACAGGTACTGCTGGAAATATAAATAGAGGAATAGGTGTTGTTCATGGAGATTGGATAAAGTTAATGGCTGCAGATGATATTATTTATCCTGATTATTTGACAAAAGTTATTCATTATATATTAGACAGTCAAGGTTTAATAAAAATACTTTATACAAATCTCTCTATTTTTAACGACTCTCCTTTTCATGATACTCAAATTGGAATTCCATCTCAAGGAACTTATTTTACATCTAATATGATTACTGCGCAAGAACAAAATCAAGTGTTATTGAGATTTAATCCAATTTTTGCAGTTGGTTTGATTCTTTCAAGAGACATATTTCGTATTGTAAACAATTATGATGAGAGGTTCCCTCTCTGTGAAGATTGGTTTTTTTGGTTCCGGGTAACGAGACAAAATATTAAAATAAACACATAGCGAAAAAGTAAATTTGGGTAAAACGTAGCGAATTAGCTG
>OGKG01004692.1_pt1 | contig 11265 bp, 8 predicted proteins | sample 1572201 | NCBI WGS metagenome assembly OGKG01 (sample SAMEA2582146, study PRJEB24529) | metagenome | biome: Human gut stool | place: China | collected 2011 | reverse complement strand
ACGGCAAAATGCAGATTTATGCAGGTAACTATGATTTCTGGTATGAATCCAGCCAGCTCTTAATTAAACAGATGAAAGAAGCAAACCGTAAGAAAGAAGAAAAGATCAAAGAACTTCAGGAATTTATTTCTCGTTTCTCTGCAAATGCATCAAAATCCAAACAGGCGACTTCCAGAAAACGTGCGCTCGAAAAAATTCAGCTTGATGAAATGCGTCCATCCAGCCGTAAATACCCTTACATTGATTTCCGCCCAAACCGTGAAATCGGAAACGAAGTATTAATGGTAGAAGGTCTTTCCAAGACAGTCGATGGAGTAAAAGTCCTCGATAATCTGACTTTTACCCTCGGACGCGAAGACAAAGTTGCTTTTGTCGGTGGAAACGAACAGGCAAAAACTGTTCTCTTCAAAATCCTGATGGGAGAAATGGAGCCGGATGAAGGTACTTATAAATGGGGCGTTACTACTTCCCAGTCTTACTTCCCGAAAGACAACACACTTGAGTTTGACAATGACTTAACCATCGCAGACTGGCTGACCCAGTATTCTGAAATCAAAGACGCAACTTATGTTCGTGGTTTCCTTGGACGTATGCTCTTCCCTGGTGAAGATGGTGTTAAAAAAGTACGCATTCTTTCCGGTGGTGAAAAAGTAAGATGTCTCTTATCTAAGATGATGATTTCCGGTGCAAACGTACTGCTCTTTGATGAGCCGACCAACCATCTGGACATGGAATCCATTACTGCCTTAAATAATGGTATGATTAAATTTCCTGGTGTTATCTTATTTGCATCCCATGACCACCAGATTGTACAGACAACTGCAAACCGTATCATGGAGATTATGCCAAACGGAATTCTTATCGACAAGATTACAACTTATGATGAATATCTTGAAAGTGATGAAATGGCAAAGAAACGTCAATCTGTCTATACAATGACCGAAGAAGACAACTAAATAAAAATAAAAATGCTCAGAGTCATAACGGCTCTGAGCATTTTTATTTTTTTATTCCGCTTTTTCTTCTTTCTTTTCAAATGGATCTGTTCCTACCGGAATTAAAATATTTAATACGATTGCAACAACCGCTGCCGGAACAATACCGGAACCGCCGAATACATAGCTGACCCAGGATGGAAGCTGATTTAATACATCTGCTGTCGAACCAAGTCCATAGCCAAATCCAAGTGCAACTGACATAATAGTTACTGCACGGGAATCAACTCCATCTTTTGTAAGCAGTTTAATACCACTTACTACAATAGAGGAAAACATCATAACTGCCGCTCCGCCAAGTACAGACTGTGGCATAATTTCCACTAAAGCTGCAACCTTTGGCACAAGACCGCAGATAATCAAAAAGATGGCTCCCATTGAGATTGCAAACAGATTGACAATCTTTGTCATACCTACAAGACCAACATTCTGGCTAAATGAGGTATTTGGAAGTACACCAAATAAAGAACCAAATGAAGAACCAAAACCATCACATACAACACCACCGGATAATTCTTTATCCGTTGCCTCACGGTCTAATCCGCCTTCTGCGACACCTGAAATATCTCCGATTGTTTCAACTGCAGTTACAATAAACATGATTAAATACGGAATAATCGCTCTTAAATCAAACGTCATTTTAACCGGCATAAATTTCGGAATTTCAAACCAGGATGCATCTGCCACTTTAGACCAGTCAATCACCCAGGAACAGGTCTGCACAACCCCCTCTGCATCGGTATATGTAGTTGGAAGCACCAATGCCATAATCACACAGGCAATATAACCTACGATAATTCCCATTAGAATAGATGCAGAACTTGTCATTCCTTTTGTAAAGTGCTTAAATAAAATAACAGAAACCAAAACCAAAGTACCAACAAAAAAGTTCGGAATAGAGCCAAAGTCTCCATTTGAATTTCCTCCACCAAAGGAATTAATTCCAACACTGATAAGAGAAAGACCAATTGCTGTTACAACTGTACCGGTTACCAATGCCGGGAAAAACTTTCTTAATGGTTTTAAGAAGAATCCCAGAACACCTTCCATCAGACCGCCAATCAAACAGGCTCCCATAATCGCTCCATAAGCTAAAACACCTCCGCCGCATGAAGCAACAATTCCTTTTGAAACACCGATAAACCCTGAACTTGTTCCCATTACAATCGGTAATCTTGAGCCAACCGGTCCTATCGTCCAAAGCTGGATTAACGTAACAATACCAGCAATTAACATTGCATTTTGCAAAACCGGACGCATCAGTCCCGCATCTGCCAGTCCACACATTCCTCCGATAATCAGAATCGGCGTCAGATTTCCGACAAACATTGCAAGCACATGCTGCATACCAAGCAGTATGGCTCTCCCCAGTGGAATTCGTCCTTCCAGTTCATACTCACTCGTGTACTCTACTTGTTTTTTTTCTTTTCCCAAACCTTTTTTTCTCCTTTCGCAATTTCGACCCATCATTTTTTACGGGCTTACGCTTCTACGCTTTTGTTTGGCAACGCTGTACCGCTTAAATTCCGCTGTTTATTATATCCAAAGTTCATTCTGACGTCAATATAGAAATCGTTCTTTTTTTCTTCCATTATTTTCCAATAATTTCAGCAGTATTAATAAAAGAATACGGAGTCGTCTGGTATACGTAATAATTCAACCAGTTTGTGTATAAATTGTTTGCATGAGAACGCCATAAAAGCAATGGTCTGTTTTCCGGATTATCCTCCGGATAATAGTTCTTCGGAATCTCAATATCCAGCCCTTTACTCTTATCTCTTTTATATTCTCCGTCCAGAGTAACACGGTCATATTCCGGATGTCCCATCACGAAAATCTGACGTCCATCTTCTGCCATGCATAAAAATACTCCTGCTTCGTCCGATTCTGCAAGTACAGTTAATGCTTCACAGGCATGAATCTCTGCTGCCGGAACCTCTGTGTGACGGGAATGTGGTGCCCAAAACTCGTCATCAAATCCCCGAACCAGCGGAATCTTTCGATTCTCTACACGATGTCTAAACAATCCAAAGACTTTTTTATCCATCAGTCTCTTTTTCAGACCATAATGGTAATATAATCCTGCCTGTGCTCCCCAGCACAGATAGATTGTAGATGTGACATTGGTTTTTGTCCAATCCATAATCTGTGTTAATTCTTCCCAATAATCTACCTCTTCAAACTCCATCTGTTCCACCGGTGCACCGGTAATAATCATTCCATCAAATTTTCTGTGTTTTACTTCAGAAAATGTTTCATAAAACTTATTCAAATGGCTGGTCGCTGTATTTTTTGCCTCATGGGTTGCCACCATCATAAAAGAGACATCCACCTGAAGCGGAGTATTTGACAAGGAACGAAGCAGCTGAAGTTCCGTATCTTCTTTTAACGGCATCAGATTTAAAATTAAAATTTGAATCGGACGGATATCCTGATGTGAGGCACGCTTTTCATCCATCACGAAAATATTCTCTTTCTCCAGAATCTCTTTTACAGGTAAATCACTTTGTATTTTAATTGGCATTGTTTTTTTATCCTTTCTGTTTTACATAAGAGGGGCAATCAGACGAAGGACTTTTCCCTCTATCCTTGTTGCAAGTTTTAGTTTTTTATAATCAGCTAATGATATATGGATACACTTTTTCATTGTCTCTTCAAAGTCTTCTTCAATTTTTTGGATTTCAGAATTCTCGTAGAAAAAGACACCACATTCAAAATGATGATAAAAACTTCGATAATCCAGATTCACAGTTCCTACGACTGCTTTCTTGTTATCAGAAACAAATATCTTTGCATGCACAAATCCTGGTTTATATTCCGAAATTTTCACACCTGCCTCTAATAGTTCATTATAATACGTCTTAGCAAGTGCAAATGCATATTGCTTATCCGGAATATGCGGCATAATAATTGAAACTTCTACTCCACGCTTTGCCGCATAGGTCAGTGCACTAATCATTTCATAATCTAAAATCAGATACGGTGTCATAATATGTACATACTGGCAGGCAGTATTTAAAATATCCAGATAAATCTGTTTTCCGACACGTTCTGTTCCATAAGGCATGACATCATAAGGAATCACGTAACCATCTTTTTCCTTTAATATTGATTTTGGTGTCAGATACGATTCATAATCCGGTTCTTTTTTTTCTGTTGTATGCCACATTTCCAAAAACATACAGGTAAATTTCTGTACGGCATCTCCGGTTATCATTACTGCGGTATCTTTCCAGTGACCAAATCGTTCTTTTTTATTAATGTATTCGTCTGCGAGATTTGTTCCTCCCGTAAAAGCCACTTTTCCATCAATCACAACAATTTTTCTGTGATCGCGGTTATTCATAAATACCGATAATACTGGAATAATCGGATTGAATACACGGCAGGCAATTCCATTCTCCTCCATACGTTTTCTGAAATCATGATTGATAAATCCAATGCTTCCAACATCATCATAGAAAATACGTACTTCAACTCCATGCACTGCCCGGTCTTTTAACACGTTAAAAATCCGTTCAAAAGATTCTGCCTGCTCGATGGCATGATACTCCATAAATATAAAATGCTCTGCTTTTTTCAAATCTGCAAGCTGTGCCTCTAACCCCTGTGACGCATCCGCATAAAATTCAATATCTGTATTGTGATAAACCGGATAATGACCATATTTCCAGATGTACTCTGTCTGGTTTGCTATTGACAGATCTTTTTTCTGAAGCATTTTTACGACAGTCTCATCACTTTCTAAAAATGGGAAAAGTTCACTGTCAATGCCCTCATAACGTTTTTTCATATTTCTGGTCAGATTTGACCTTCCAAATAGTGCAAATACACACAGACCAAATACCGGAAATGCAGTAATGACCAACATCCATGGTACTTTAAATGCCATGTTTCCATGCATTCCATATATGGCAAATACAACCGAGACCGCGATCAACGTGGAAAAAAGAGAAATTGCTGCCGAATAATTATTCAGCCATATAAAAAGACTGATGATCCATATGACCTGAAGCAATACGCTGATACCAACAAAAATCAATCTTCCTACACTGTTTTTTACTGATGTTTTCTGTTCTGTTCTCATAATATTGAAAAATACCACATAATTTTACTCATGTGGTATTTTTTCCTCCGTTTCTGATTTATTTTTAGTTACGTGCATTCATTTTATCTTTTACATTTGCATCCACTTTTCCAAGATACCCTACCAGCTCATCGGATACATTCACAATGCGCTCTGTTGCCTGATCACACTGTTCAACGATCTGCTGGAATTCTTCCATGTTTTCTGTTGTTACTTTCGCACTCTCGGCATTCTGTTCTGCAAACTCTGTCAAAGATGTGATTCCACTTTCAATTACCGTCTTATGATCGTCTAACACATTTACTTCTTCGCTGATTCCATCCACAGCATCGCTTGTATTCTTGATCTCCTCATTCAGGGAACGGAAAATTTCTTCCGTATCATGAATCTTCTCATTCTGTTTCACAAACGCTTCTGATACTTTCTGCGTGATCTCCACACTGACGTTTGAATTATCAATCAATGTATTGACGATCTGATTGATCTGTTCTGTTGATTCCCTTGACTGGTCAGCTAATGTACGGATCTCTTCTGCAACAACTGCAAATCCTTTTCCATGTTCTCCGGCTCTTGCAGCTTCAATACTTGCATTTAAAGCTAAAAGATTTGTCTGATTTGAGATTCCGGCTATGATCTCTGTTGCTGTGCGGATCTCCTGTGCAGACTGGTTTGTCAGATCTGTCTGCTGTCTTACATTTTCAATCGCAACACCGCTCTCCTTACTGATATTTACAAGTTCCTCCATGATTGCTTCTGCTGCCTTGTTGCTTTCTTTCATGTGCTCTGCACTTTTTGCAAGCATCGATACATTCTCTGCAATCTTATCGATCGTTCTGCTGATAGCATCGATCTTCTCTTTCATATCGACTGTGTGATCAGCCTGTGAGATCGTATTATCCGTAATAGTAGTCACTGCCTGCTCTGTCTGATCCAGTGAAGCTGTCATACTCTTAAAAATATGCTTAAAATCCTCTGAAACCTCACCAAGTTCCTTTGTTGCTTTCTTTATTCCCAGTACAACCTGTGAAAATGAAGTGATCGACTCCTGAAACGTACGCACAAGCTGTCCGACTTCTCCATCTTTCTCTGCAAGTTTATTTGCTTTCTTAGCAACACCACCGGAAAGTTCCACCTCTGAGCCATCACTCATAAGCTGTCTGAATGCATCCAGGAGTGTTTTGATTGATGCAAAAACAATGCCAAAAAACAGTACAGTTGCAAGACAGATCAGTATCATTGCAACCATCGTACCGATCACGCCATTTTTCAGCAGCTCAAGTACCACGATCTGCCATACTGCCATAATCAGGAAAAATACAACAAAAACACCCATTAATCTTTTCCATGCCATTTTCTTTGTGTCACCCATTTTTATCCTCCAGCTATGTTATTGTCTGAGACTGCTCCACCACAGGTGGATCCGCCTGTTTTGATTTCTGCATGACTTTATTCTCATACATCGCATGATCCGCTTCACGGAACACTGCTGCAAATAAATCTATACTGTCTGTTTCATGGAATGCGATTCCTCTTGCAATCTGTATCTTCTGTTCATACTTTGTATTATTTTTATTGAAAACAATAATACCATTATCAAAGTTTGCCAGCAGTTCCTCGCATTCTGTCTGTTTGGGCTGTTCGATGATGATCACAAACTCATCACCACCGATCCGGTATACAGTATGATCTTTAAATCCTTTTTGGATCAGTCTGCTTGCATCCCGGATGAGCATATCCCCAAATTCATGTCCAAAATTGTCATTGATCTTTTTGAGATTATTGATATCCATGACCACGACTGCATATTTCATATTCTCGGTTGCCGCGCGTTTATCCAGTTTATCCACATACTCCTTATATGCCGCCTTGTTAGCAACACCCGTCAGGGCATCTGTATACGCCTGTTCATTTACATAATCGATATAATGCCGCAGATGATTGACCATCTGCTGTACACTGTCTGCAAGCACTCCAACTTCATCTTTTGACTCACAGTCAATGTTGACATCAAGATCACCGCCTGCAACTTTCTGTGCTGCTTCCGTAAGTTCTTTGAGCGGTCGTATCATTTTTCTGGTAACATGTATTGTGATCACGACTGAAAAAATCATTATCACAACGGTTGAAACCAGAAACAGACGTATAATACGGCTGCTTAATTCATTAATCTCCTGCACCGGTGCTGTAACAGCAAACAGCATACCATTTTCCAGCTGCCTTGCCGTCATTTCTTTCTTTGTTCCCTCAAGATTATAACTGACCAGACTATCCTGTCCTGCTTTTTTGATCAGTAAATTTAACACCTTTCTGATCTTTCCGTGTACACTTCCCTCAGCAAGTCCCTCCGGATAATCATGATGGTAATAAAGAGCACCATTTGTTCCTGCCAGAAAAGCATAACCGCTCTGATAAATCTGTACGGAATCTACCTTTTCCTTCAATAGTGCCATGTCAATATCCATGCCCAGAACACCAATAAAATCTTCATCCTGATATATCGGCACCACATACGAAATGATCCAGTCATTTTTATTCAGATTGTTATACGGTTCCATCCAGAAAGCGTCTTCGTTCTCAAGAGCTTCATAGTACCATCCGACATTCTGTGTGTCATCTTTTGTATATTTTGAAAAATCAACCAGAGAATCTTCGTTAACATCACCTTTTTCATCCCTATACCAGAAAAATCCTGTCTGGTCATCGGCAATTTCAGTATTAACTCTCATATATACTCCACGTGATCCTTCTGTATTTTTCACGGTATGTAGTGAAACTTCCTGTACTTTTTTTACAAAGGTATCCACATTGTCCCTGCCTGTACCACCAATTCCGAGTGCGTTATACTGCTCTATCGTATAATCCCTGATCGTATTCACGGACTGTTCAATCCCCGTCAGTGCTGCATCAATCTCCTGTGCCTTATCTTCACAGAACAGATTCATAAACTGTGTGGAATCCTCATTTACAAGTTTATGCGTATATAAAAAACCAACATATCCCAGTGCCAACGCTGTAAGAAGTACACAGCCTACCGTCAAAGCCAGAAATTTAGACTGTAAAGACCTCATCGGCAATCCTCTCTCTCCTCTTTCTGATATAGGTTCTATTATATGCATTTTGTCATAAATTGTCAAAAAATATCACTTATTTTTTGTATGTATTTTTGAACATTTCAAGCAACATTTTCTTGATTTTTTTCTGCATAACATCTAAAATTATTGTGGTATGACCACATACCACAAAGAATCTCGACAATATAAAGGAATCATAACATATGAAATTTCAAAAATTAAACGCACCATCACTCAAAGAATTATTTATATCCGAACTGGAAAATATGATCATTTCCGGCAAACTTCCAATCGGTACAAAACTTCCATCCGAACGTGAACTTGCCACATCCATGCAGGTTTCACGCGCTGTTGTCAACTCCGGTATCGCCGAACTTGAACAGAAAGGATTTGTCGTGGTAAAACCGCGCATCGGCACATTTGTAGAGGATTACCGCAGAAATGGAACCATGGACACTTTAGTTTCCATTATGAAATATAATGGCGGATCTTTAAGCCAGGAAGAAATCTGTTCCATCCTTGAGGTCCGTATTCTCTTTATGAACCTTGCATCCCGCCTTGCGATTGAAACAGCAACGGATGCTGCGATCGAGGGTCTTTCTTTTTACCTTGAAAAATTAAAAAATGCCACAACACCGGAAGATGCTGCAACATCTATCTTTGAGTTCAGCCATGAGCTGAGTTTTATCAGTGGAAATATGCTGCTTCCACTGTTCTTTATATCATTCCGTGATCTTGTATGCAGTCTTTGGGTACGCTATGCAACAAAATACGGCATAGAAGAATTATACCAGAGTGCCCTGTCCATCTATAATTTTGTCCGTGCAAGAGATGTCCGTGGTGCTCTCGATTATATAGAAACTTCTACAACCGAATGCATCAGTGGAACCCGCATGATCTACTGATCATACTACAAAACAGCCTGACTTTGGATTCCATCTCAAAATCAGGCTGTTTTTTCATATTCCGATCTATACTTTTATTTTGCAAACTGGCTGTTGTACAGCTTTGCATAAAATCCATTCTTCTCTAACAGTTCCTCATGTTTTCCCTGTTCTATGATATTTCCATCCCGCATGACAAGAATGATATCTGCTTCCCGGATCGTGGAAAGGCGGTGTGCAACGATGAAACTGGTACGCCCTTTCATCATACGGGCAAATGCTTCCTGTATCTTGATCTCAGTTCTTGTATCGATCGAGGAAGTCGCCTCATCTAAGATCAGCATCGGCGGCAGGCAGAGCATAACTCTTGTGATACATAAAAGCTGTTTCTGTCCCTGTGAAAGGCTTCCGCCATCCTCCGAGATCACCGTATCGTATCCTTTTGGCAGACGTTTGATAAAACTATGCGCATGGGATGCTTTTGCTGCCGCAATGATCTCTTCCTCTGTGGCATCCGGTTTTCCCATCGTGATATTTTCACGGATCGTTCCGCTCCGTAACCATGTCTCCTGCAGTACCATACCATAATTACTTCTTAAACTCTTTCTGGTCATCTCATCAACCGGTATTCCGCTGACACAGATTTTTCCACTGTTTACATCATAAAAACGCATCAGAAGGTTGATGAGTGTTGTCTTGCCACATCCCGTAGGGCCTACAATCGCTACACGCTGTCCCGGCTGTACGGAAAGATTGAAGTCCTCGATCAGCTTCTGTTCCGGTGTATAAGAGAAATATACATGGGACAGTTCTACGCTTCCATCTGCCTTCTCTAACACTTTTGCATCTTTGGCATCCGGTACTTCAACCGGCTCCTCGATCAGTTCAAACACACGTGCCGCACAGGCAAGCGCGTTCTGCAGCTCCGTAATGACACCGGAGATCTCATTGAACGGCTTTGTATACTGATTTGCATAACTTAAAAGACTCGATAACTGTCCAACGGTAATGCTTCCTTTTATTGCAAGAAATGCACCGACAACACCGACTGTCGCATAGACAAGGCTGTTGATAAAACGTGTTGCCGGGTTTGTGATACTGGAAAAGAAGATTGCCCGCAGTGAATATTTCTGGAGTCTTCCGTTGATCTCATCAAACTGCTCTAATGCCTCATCCTCATGGGAAAATGCCTGAACAACTTTCTGATTTCCAACCATTTCTTCTATAAATGCGGTCTGTTCACCTCTCGTCTCAGACTGCAGTTTAAACATGGAAAATGTCTTTTTTGCAATAAAACTTGCAACAAACAGTGATAACGGTGTGATAACAACAACCGCAATGGTAATATTCACACTGATCGTCAGCATAAAGATCAGCGTGCCAAGTATTGTCACAATTCCTGTAAAAAACTGGGTGAATCCCATCAAAAGTCCATCTGCAAACTGGTCAACATCCGCAATAACACGGCTTACCACCTCACCGTAGGAATGTGAATCAATATACTTAAGCGGTAAATGTTCGATCCGCTCGAATGCCTCTTTCCGGATATCACGGATCACATTATAAGTAATTTTATTGTTACATGCATTCATGATCCACTGCGCAACTGCAGTAAGTAAGATCACAACTGCCATACGCTCTAAGATCACAAGGATGCCTGAAAAATCAACCTGTCCCTTTGTTACGATCAGATCCACTGCACGCCCTGTAAGGATCGGGATATAAAGTGTCTGCGCGACGGTAACCGCTGCAAGCACGATCGATAATCCAAGGTAAATCCAGTACCTTCGGATGTAATCCAGCACTTTTTTTATCGTTGTCTCCTGCTGCTCTGTCACTACTTTCTTCATGCTGTCTTACCTCCTTCCTGTTTTTTAAACTGTGAATTGTAAATCTCCTGGTATACCTCACAGCTTTCTAACAGTTCTTCGCTGGTTCCAAGACCAACGTTCTTTCCATCGTCAAGCACAACAATGCGGTCTGCATGCTGGATGGATGCTGCTCTCTGGGAAACAATAAAAACAGTTGTCCCGCCTTCCATCTCACGGATTGCTTTCCTGAGTGCAGCGTCTGTTGCGAAATCAAGTGCGGATGCACTGTCATCTAAAATAAGTATCTCCGGTTTCTTTACAACCGCACGTGCGATTGTCAGACGCTGGCGCTGTCCGCCGGAAAGATTTTTTCCACCCTGTTCGACTTCAAAATCAAGTCAACCCTCTTTGTTGTCA
>OGKG01004688.1_pt1 | contig 11272 bp, 8 predicted proteins | sample 1572201 | NCBI WGS metagenome assembly OGKG01 (sample SAMEA2582146, study PRJEB24529) | metagenome | biome: Human gut stool | place: China | collected 2011 | reverse complement strand
TGATAACGCCCTTGTAGCTGTCGTAGTAGCTGTCGAATATCAGCGCCTGGAGCGGAGCCTCAGCGTCTCCCTTCGGCGCGGGTATGGACTTCACCACCGCCTCCATTACCGCGTGGATATTGATACCCATTTTCGCGGATATTTCGGGGGCGTCCTCGGCGGGAATGCCTATTACGTTCTCTATCTCCTCCTTGACCTGCTCGGGGTGCGCGGAGGGGAGGTCTATCTTATTGATGACCGGGACCACCTCCAGGTCGTTTTCTACTGCGAGGTAGGTATTCGCAAGGGTCTGCGCCTCGATGCCCTGGGAGGCGTCAACGATGAGCAGAGCGCCCTCGCACGCAACCAGTGAGCGCGAAACCTCGTAGTTGAAGTCCACGTGGCCGGGGGTGTCGATAAGGTTAAAAATGTAGTCCTCGCCGTCGTCCGCATGGTATTTCAGGCGGACTGCGCGCGCCTTGATGGTGATACCGCGCTCGCGCTCGATATCCATATTGTCAAGGAGCTGCTCCTCCATGTCGCGGAGCGCGACGGTCTGGGTCTGCTCGAGGATACGGTCAGCAAGGGTGGATTTGCCGTGGTCGATGTGTGCGATTATGCAGAAATTGCGTATCTTGGAAAGATAGCTTGTATCAGCCATGTATTTTGATTCCTTTCAGATGGTTTTTTACTGATCTTCGACGTATTCCGTGTCAAGGTGCCACTCCAGGCGCTCGAGTATGGTCTGGAAGTTGTCTACCGTCTCATAGGGCATTACAAAGCCCTTCCACGCGTCGTTCTTGAGAAGCTGGCGCACGACATAAAGATCGTTCTTGCGGGAGGTCGCGCTCTCGGTGTAGTCGCGAAGCGGCGCGAATACGCCGTACTGCCCCTCGAGCCTGTAAAGTATGAACTCCCCGAACTGATAGACCTTCAGCGCGTTGCCCTCTGCAAGGAGCTTCACCGTGGTGGTCTCCATATCCGGCGCGGATTCGTTCAGCACGAAGTACACCTCGGGGACTTTCAGCAGGTGGGCGTCGTTGTGCTCGCCGGCTACGCTGTCGTAATCCGCTTCGTTGAACGTAAACTCCTCGCTGTTGTAAACGTAGAAATATGACGAAGGGTTCTGATAGCATTTTACTATAGTATAGGTGACGTCGCCGTCCCGCTTCGTGAACACCTCGTCATGCGGCGCGTAGAATATTCCGATCACGAATTTTATTCCCCACATGAAAAGCCCGGTGCACACCAGCACTATCAGCATGGGTAGAATTTTCAGGAAAGCCGCCTTCCCCTTTGACATTCCGGTGTACTCGCCGTCATGTTCCGGCTTCGCAGTTTTTTCCGGCTCTGCGGGGGATTCCTGCGCGGTAACTTCCGTTATTTCGGGGAGCTGCTCTTCCCGGGTGATTTTATCTTTATTTTCGCTCATGGTCGTCCTTTCAGCAGTTGCTTGCAATATACGAAATTATTATAGCATATTTTCCGACAAATGTTAAGGGGGTAAAGGTGAAAATCTGAAAAAAATGCCGTTCTTACAGCGGATAACTGGATTTTACCGCCGATAAAAAAGTTTGGCATGACAAAATGTTGACAAATCGGGAGAAATAATATATAATAGGAAGGTATGAGCGGATTTTCACCGCATAGAATTGGAGGAACAAAAGAATGAAACTGAGAAATATCATTTCCGCTGTTGCGGCTGCGGCTGTTGCAGCAAGCGCGGCAAGCCTCTGCGCATTCGCAGACGACCAGCCCGCAGGATACGTTTACTTTATGGCTGAAAAGACCACGCTCGGTCAGGGCTTCGAGGTCGAGCCGGTCAAGGTACCCTACTACGAGGGCGAGACAGGTCTCGACATCGTTGAAAGAGCCGCTGAGATCAAGACCGAGGACGCCGGCTACGGCGCGTTCATCACCGCCTTCGCTGATACCGACAGCAACGATGTCGTGCTCCCCGAGGCCGTTGCAGAGGTTTGTACAATAGCCTCCGGCAGAACCGAAGAAGGCTGGCTTAGCGCTTACGACTACACAGCGGAAAGCGGCTGGACATACTTTGTAAACGACGAGTACGCTCAGATCGGCATTGCTGACTACACCCCCGCTGACGGCGACGTTGTAGTATTCTCCTTCACCGTTTACGGCTACGGCGCTGACCTCGGCGTCGACAACTCCTCCTGGGGCGGAGCGGCCGCACTCAAGGAGCAGGTAAAGACCGCTGAGCTCGTAAAGCTCTTTGCCGACAACAAGGATCTCCTTAACGGCAGCGACGAGCAGGCATATGCATTCACCGCAGCAGGCGAGGCCCTGGCACAGTACGAATCCACACAGGAGGACGTAGACAACGCAGTTGACAGGTTGGAAAATATCCTTGGCACAGAAACTCTGGTGACCGAGGAAAGCCCCTCAGCTGACGCAGACGCAGAGTCCGAAGCTACCATAGACGCAGCAGACGACGGCGCTTCCGGCGAAAAGGGCTCACCTTCCACCGGCGTTGAGGGTGTAGCCGTTGCAGTTGCAGTAGTTATCCTTGCAGGCGCTGGCATTGCGATGAGCAAGAAGCAGTAATACATGAAAAAAATAGAAACAGCAGTTTCAACGGTCTGCATTGCAGTTATCATTGCGGTGCAGGCCGCTTTTTCAACTGCATTCGCAGCGGATTCCGGGGACTGGGCGGCTCTCGCGGAAGAGTGCTTCGGGTATTTCTCCGGCTCGGACGGGGAATTCTGGAGCAGCGCCGCCGACAGCAACTCGGACTGGGCGGCTTACTGCTGCGCGCGGCTTCACGGCTCCGAAGGGTCGGAAGCCTACGCCGCCCAGCTTGAAAACCGCATTTCGGAGCTTGCGGAAACAGTCTCCTCAGGCGGATTCGTGAAACCCACGGAGCTGCAGCGCACCGGAATATTCCTTGCGGCGATGGAGCATGATCCGTCGCAGGCGGTGGAGCTTGGCGTGTTCCAGAGCGAGACCCTCGGCCGCCAGGGCTTCAACGCGTACATCTGGGCGCTCATAGCGCTGAACGTCACCGGAGAAACCGCGCCTGATAACTCCCTGAACACCGCGCAGTCCCTGACGGAATACATCGTCGCTTCTCAGCACGATGACGGAAGCTTCTCGCTGTTCGGCGACGGCGGCGATGTGGATATAACCTCCGCGGCGGTCTACGCGCTGGCCTCAGCGGATTCCGACGAAGCTCAGGAAGCGGCACAGCGCGGCGCTGACTGGCTCTGCGAGATCGAAGGCGGCTACACCTCGATGGGAGTCCGCAACTGCGAAAGCACCGCCCAGGCAGTGATAGCCCTGGCGGCCGCCGGACGCACTGAAAAAGCGGAAGAAGCGGCACGTCAGCTCGCTGAATACCGCAGACCGGACGGCGGCTACGCGCACCTCCCGGACGGGGACACCAACCGCATGGCAACAGCCCAGACCCTGGAAGCGTTCACCGCCCTCGCGCTTTCACAGCGCGGCGAGGGGCTGTTTTCCGCGCTGCCCGCTGTAAGTCCGGGGCTCTCCAGCCAGGATGGTTCGGCAGACATAGATGTTTCCGCAGACAGCCAAATCGCCGGCAATCCGGAGAATGGGAACACGGCGGAACCAGTCATTCCCGGCACGGCGCAGTCATCAGCCGCCCCTGAACAGACACATGGCTTCACCGGAACCCACATCAAGCTTATAGTTTCGGCTGCGGTCGGACTGGCGGCGGCCGGTATGCTCGCCGCGGCGATTATCCGCAGGAAGAAACTGCTGATTCCCGGAGCGGTGCTGCTCGCGGCGGTCTGCGGCGGAGTGTGGCTCCTTGATATACGCACCCCTTCAGAGTACTACGCGCAGGAAGTTACCGGAGGCATGGAAGTGACCTTCTCCGCTGACTGCAAATCCGTGCTCGGCAGAATGGATACCATCGACCCGTCGGTGAATAAGCCGTCTGTTATCCCGCCGGACGGCGTAGTCATCGCAGAGTGCACGCTATCCCTTCCGGAAGGCTCCTCGGCGTTCGACGCACTGATAACCGCGGCGCGGCAGCAGCAGGTGCGCGTGGATTACACGGGCAGCTCCTGGGGAACTTACGTCCGCAGCATCGGATATATCTCGGAATTCGGCTTCGGAGAGCTCAGCGGATGGATGTACCGCGTCAACGGAGAATTTCCGCAGGTCTACGCCGGGGAATTCACACTGCACGAGGGCGATGTCGTGGAATTTGTCTATACGTGCGATCTCGGCGGCGATGTTGGCGATAGTTACAATGCAGAAAACGCCGGTTAATCAACTGGATATCGTTTACATTATGTACATTTGCACAAATATTTTAAACAAAATTTGTGTAAAGCGCATGCCCTAATTTCCGGACGTTTGCTTGCAAATCCGTCTGAATTATGGTATAATTTAATAGAATTATATAGCATGGCGTATTGCGCAGGGGAGAAGCGCAAACGCTGTTCTGAATTAGGAGGAATAACCAAATGACATCTGCCGCAGTAAACAACACCGCAGCAGGAAAAGCGCCGCTGAACAACAAAACTATCGGCATCGGCATGGTTGCTTTTGCTGTGATAGAGGCTGTTGTTACGTTTTTCCTGGTAATGAAGCCGCTGTTCATCAACCCGGTATTCAACCAGTGCAAAGCATATAACGAAGAAGGCAAGGCTTGTATCGTAAAGCTCTTCGGCAAGACCTTTGCGTCGCAGGACGAGATCGCTAACAATCAGATAATCCTTTCGCTGTGGGATACTATTCTCAACATCGTGCTTATCTACATAGTTATCACCGGAATACTTCTTCTGCTTTCATTCTGCTATTTCAAGGGATTCGCGTTCGCAAAGTCCTACCTGATAGCTGTGTTCGGCGCAAAGACCGTTATCGCGCTGACTCCCATTCTTGTTCCCTTTGCAAATTTCAGAAACTCAATGCGCACCTTCGGCGCAATTGACGCTGTTATCTGCCTCGCGGCATGTATTTACTGCGTATACGACAGTTCCTCTGAATACGCCGACGACATGCTTCTGACCGCCGACAAAATCGCAAATATGTGGAAGCGCGGCAAGACTGCCGGCGTGATGTTCCTCATCATGGCTGCCGCTGCAATTTTCGCCGCATTCGGCATGAGCGCTTACGGCAACATCGGCAACTCCGGCGGTAACTGGTCAATCGTTATCGGCTGGCTGGACAACACCAGTCTTGCACAGGGCGTTGTGCTGATTCTCCTCGTAGCTGTCGCTCTTATCGGTTCCATCATATATGTTCGCGAAGGCGAGTGGGCTATGATCTACTACTTCTCCTTCGGCGCAGCTATGACCGTTACAAACCTCATCGGCATTCTGTTCAGAATCCTGTGGATCTTCAAGACCTACAACCCCACCAAGGCGCTTGCGAAGTCCGGCGACGAGGACGCTCTCGCATGGGTAGGCTCCAACGGCATGACCGCAAAGTGGTGGATGGCTACTGTATTCCTGATACTCTCCTTCGTGGCGGCAGCGGCAGTTACTATCATCGCTTTCACAAAGATCAAGAACAAGCTCTCCTTCAAGTTCAGCGAAGCTGACAAGAAGCCCGCTATCGCAGTTATGATCGGCGCAGGCTCCATTATCCTGGAGTTCGTTCTTACAATGATCGCAGTTCTCATGTGGGATAAGCAGCACTACACCGCTATCACACTGGGCGCTATGGACTATATGTATTTCATCACTTTCGGCGGCATTTCGCTGTTCCTCGCGATCGCAATGTGGTGCGGTTACAGCTTCTCCAAGTTCGGAACCCTCGCACTGTACATCATGGTAGGCTCCTGCAACTTCTCCTCCATCTTCACCGTATTCGGCGAGAGAGGAACAAAGGTTGCAAACTCCCTCGCAGCTTACAATGCGGCTGTTGAGCAGGGTCTGACCGAGCTTCCCGCGAAGTTCAAGGGCTACAACTACATTACCTGCGGCGTATTCTTCATTCTTTCCTTCCTCGTATGCTTCAGCATTATCGTTGTGTTCGTTGTCAAGGAAGTAAACAACTACATGTATCAGAAGCGCTACGAGTAATCAAGTAACCTAGTAACCCCTTAAATCATAAACACAATGAATCCCCCGGTTCATGGAACCGGGGGATTTTTTTCGTATTTACCGCTTCAGCGTATCAAGAGTTTTCCGCAAACTATACGGATTAAATGCAACAAAAAACTTCCGCCTCCATACGGAAGCGGAAGTAATTGTATCAAAATTATGATTACTTATTCAGGAGAACCTCAACGCTTGCGAGCTTAACGCAGACACAGAATATCTCCATGGCCTGGCGAAGCTCGTCAACAGACGGGAATGTCGGAGCGATACGGATATTGCTGTCCTTGGGATCCTTGCCATATGGGAATGTAGCGCCTGCGCCGGTCATTACAACGCCTGCTTCCTTAGCGAGGGATACAATGCGCTTTGCACAGCCGGGGAGCGCGTCGAAGGAAATGAAGTAGCCGCCGTTGGGCTTATTCCACTTGCCGATCCCGAGGGGTTCGACCTCTTTGTCAAGCATGTAGAGAACTACGTCGAACTTCGGACGGATAATTGCTGCATGGTGCTTCATGTGCTCGCTTATGCTCTCGAAGTTCTTGAAGTACTTAGCGTGACGGAGCTGGTTGAGCTTATCAAATCCGATGGTCTGGTAGGTCATCTGGCTCTTGATAAAGTCGATGTTCTCCTTGCTTGCTGCAACTACAGCAAGACCGCCGCCCGGGAAGGAGATCTTAGAGGTAGAAGTGAACTCGAATACCATATTCGGATTACCAGCCTTCTTGCACTCCTCGATGATGTTCAGCAGGTGATCGTGATTCTCGGAGAGATGGTGTACGCAGTATGCGTTATCCCAGAAAATACGGAAATCCTTAGCCTTCGGCTTGAGGTTTGCAAAACGCTTTACAACTGCGTCGGAATAAGTAATGCCGGTCGGGTTGGAGTACATCGGAACGCACCAGATACCCTTGATCTCCTCGTCCTCGGAAACCAGCTTCTCTACAGCGTCCATGTCAGGACCGTCCTCAAGGTAATCAACGTTGATCATCTCGATACCGAGCGCCTGGCAGATAGCGAAGTGTCTGTCATAGCCGGGAGCCGGGCAGAGGAACTTCACATGCTCGTATTTGCACCAGGGCTTCTCGCTGCCGAGTACGCCAAGCTGCATTGCACGGATAATGGTGTCGTACATCATCTGGAGGCTGGAATTACCGCCTACGATGACCTCGTCAGCGGAAACGCCGAGCATTTCCTGGAACAGAGCCTTAGCCTCGGGGATACCGTCTAGTACGCCGTAGTTGCGGCAGTCGATGCCGTTGCTGGACTTGTAGTCGCCGTCAAGGCAGTGAAGGAGCATGTCAAGCGAAAGGTTGAGCTGCTCGGGGGCAGGCTTACCTCTCGACATATCGAGCTTCAGACCCTTTGCCTTGTAGTCTGCATACTGCTTCTCAAGCGCTGTCTTTTCAGCCTGAAGCTGTTCTTTGCTCATCTGTGAATAAAGCATGGTTATTTCCTCTCTTTACGCTGTCATTTTACCGCGCGCATTCTATCCCGCGCCCATGTAATTTAATTATACCATAGATAAGCGAATTTTGCAAGCACTTTTTCGGAATCCTGCAAAAATATATCACAGGTTTAAAGAAATTGCGGCGTTTTCTCTGCTGCCGCCAAAAACATGTTGTAAACTCGATTAAATTATGGTATAATGTAATTGAATATAAGCCGGAATTACCCGGAACAAATACGCACCACAGAAAGGAACCACAGCAATGACAGCATTTACATCAGCGGATATCCTCCTCCCGAAGCTTGACGCGGAAGGAATGACAAAATGGTCTGTAGTCGCATGCGACCAGTACACCAGCGAGCCGGAATACTGGGCTAAGACCGCCGAGATAGCAGGGGACGCTCCCTCCACGCTGAACCTCATATTCCCCGAGGTCTACCTCGAGGAGCCGGACGCGGACGCCCGCATTGCAAAGATCAACCGCACCATGCAGGAGTACCTCGACAAGGGACTGTTCAACGAATACAGATCCGCGCTGATACTCATGCGCCGCACACAGGCCGACGGAAAGGTACGCACCGGGCTTGTCGGAGCCATCGATCTGGAGCAGTACGACTACAACAAGGGCAGCAAGTCCCAGGTGCGCGCTACGGAGGCCACCGTTGCCTCACGTATTCCCCCGCGCGTGAAAATACGCCGCGACGCAGCGCTGGAGCTTCCGCACATCATGATACTCATTGACGATGTAAAGCGCACCGTTATCGAGCCGCTGGAAGCAAAGCGCGACCAGCTCACCAAGCTCTATGACTTCGACCTCATGCAGAACGGCGGCCATCTTGAGGGCTGGCTTGTCGACGGCAGCCACGCAAAGGCTGTATTCGACGCCCTCGACAAGCTCGCTGACAAGGCGGATTTCAACAAGCGCTACGGGCTTACCGGAGAGGACGTCCTTCTGTACGCAATGGGTGATGGAAACCACTCCCTCGCCACCGCAAAGGAGTGCTACGAGCAGAAGAAGCGCGCGAACGCTCCCGAGGCTGCGCTTGCACGCTACGCCCTCGCCGAGGTAGTGAACCTCCACAGCGAGGCTCTGGAGTTCGAGGCTATCCACCGCGTTATTACCGAGACCGACGCCGCAAAGCTCATGGCTGACATGACCGCTGCGCTGAAGCTCACCGAGGGTGCCTCCGGTCAGAGCTTCACTGTACTGCTGGACGGCGCGAAGAAGCAGTATTCCGTGGGCGCTCCCACCGCTAACCTTACCGTCGGCAGCCTTCAGAGCTTCCTCGACAAGTGGCTTTCCGAGAACGCCGGCAAGATCGACTACATACACGGCGAGGACGTTGTAGAGAGCCTTTCATCCGCAAAGAACAGCATTGGTTTCCTGCTTCCCTCCATGACCAAGGAGGAGCTGTTCCCCACAGTTATCAAGGACGGCGCACTCCCCAGGAAAACCTTCTCGATGGGTCACGCGCACGATAAGCGTTTCTACTGCGAAGCAAGAAAGATCAAGTGAGGTCATAAAATGAATCTTGTTAAACTCGAGCGTATTTCCGATATGCTGCGCTCTCAGGTCGAAAGCGGAGCCGCAGTCGGCTGCTCTGCGTACGTTCTGAAAAACGGACGCCCCATCTACCGCATGAACGCCGGCATGGCTGACGAAGCCCGCGGAATAAAGTGGACGGACGACACCATCGTGCGGCTGTACTCCATGACAAAGCCGGTCACTGCGGCGGCGGCCATGATACTCATTGACCGCGGTCAGCTTGATATCTACGACAAGGTGAGCTGGTTCATTCCCGGGTTCAGGAACCAGACCGTGCTCACCGAAAACGGTCCTGAGCCGCTGAGCCGCGAGGTCTGCATAAAAGACCTGCTGGATATGACATCCGGTCTCGCCTATCCTGACCGGAACTACCCCGCAGGCAGCGTAATGCAGGATCTCTACGACAAGATCTGCGAGGAAGTCGCAGCCGGAAAGCCCGTTGATACGCTTGAATACGCAAACCGCATAGGTCAGGTGCCGCTGGCGTTCCAGCCCGGCGACCGGTGGATGTACGGCTCCTCTGCGGATATTCTGGGCGCGGTTATCGAGGCCGTTTCCGGGAAGAAGTTCGGCGATTTCCTGCGTGAGGAGCTGTTCGAGCCGCTCGGAATGGTGGACACCGATTTCTGGGTACCCGAGGAAAAGCTCTGCCGCTTCGCCGAAAATTACGAGGAAAAGGACGGAAAGCTAGTCCCCTGCCTGTGGCAGCATTTAGGTCTGACCTACCTGTGCAGGAAGCCTCCGGAGTTCCAGTCCGGCGGCGCCGGGCTGTGCTCCACAATGGACGACTACGCGGCATTCGCTGAAATGCTGCTCAACGAGGGCGTCTACAACGGCAGGCGCATTCTGAGCAAAAACGCAGTCAGATACATGACTTCAAACCAGCTCACACAATACCAGCTCCGCACAAGCGACTGGGAGCAGTGCATAGGATACGGCTATGGAAATCTCATGCGCGTTGCAATGGAGGAACGCCTGCCGGGAGTATCCACCCACCCCGGTGAATACGGCTGGGACGGCTGGCTCGGCTGCTTCTGGGCGAACGACCCTAAGAACGGCTACACATTCATGTATTTCGTGCAGCGCTGCGGAGGTCTCGGAGTACGCCCGCTGAGAATGATAAAGCAGATAGTTTACGGGGCTGAGGATTAAGTTACACACGTTACACTATACCTTCCACAAAAAAACTGTAAATAAACTGGTACGTCTTGTGGAAATGCCTATTGACTTTTTTCATGGTTTATTATATAATTAAACCATGAGATTTATCTACCAACAGGCATTCGGAGAGGGGATACATAAATGGAGGAACGCAATACTCTGCTCATCGTTGACGATTTCGAGTTCAACCGACTGATGCTGAGCGACACGTTCAGCGACCGCAGAGTCGTTGAAGCGGAAAACGGCAAGCGCGCAATAGAAGAGTTCGAGAAGAACAAAGACAAGCTGTGCGCGGTTCTGCTGGACATCATGATGCCGGTAATGGACGGATTCGGCGTGCTGGAATACCTGGTGGACAATAAATATATAGACGATATACCGGTTTTCATCATCAGCGCGGACACCTCCGACAAATCGCTGTCCCGGGCGTATGACCTCGGCGCGGCGGACGTCATTGCGAAGCCTTTCAATATACGGTTCGTCCGCAGACGTATCAACAACATCATCGAGCTTTACGATCAGCGCAGGTATCTCAGTATGCTGGTAAAGGAAAAAGGCATCGAGGTTCCGTTTATGAAGGTCGGTTCGGCTAATAAGTAAAAATTCAGGGGGCTGCGTGGCAGTCCCCATTTGTATTTTGTAACTGGGTAAGCGGTATAATCTGGTTAATTCGGAATTCAGAATGCGGAATTCGGAATTAATGAGCCGCCTTCGGCGGAGAATTTAAGGTCAAATGCAAAAAAGCGGAAAGCGAGCGCAGCAGTGCTAAGGGCGGGGAAAATTTGTGCAAGACTTATTGCAACGCCAATATCCATGATATGTGGAAATACCGAAATGCCCTGTTCGAAATGTCAGATTATCGTTTCAAAAGTGACGGTCGCAGAATTACGTCATCAGGAGCAATTTCCTGCAATCCAAGGATTTTAGGAAGCTTGCGCCCAATGAATGCCCTTGCTGCGTCATATGGACATCGAAATTCTGGGCTTCTGTGCTGAATAATCTGAAAAACCGAAAGGTCGAGGATATTCTCATTGCCTGCACAAATAACCTCACAGGGTTCAGCGAGGCGATAGCGGCTGTGTTCCCGAAAACTGACAT
>OGKG01004682.1_pt1 | contig 11290 bp, 9 predicted proteins | sample 1572201 | NCBI WGS metagenome assembly OGKG01 (sample SAMEA2582146, study PRJEB24529) | metagenome | biome: Human gut stool | place: China | collected 2011 | reverse complement strand
GAGATCCATATCTCACAGGCTCAGGTCAGCCGTCTGGAAAAATCCGCCTTAAAATCCATCCGTCATTATCTGTCGCTTTAACGTTCCCACTTATTACACAGGGCATTGATTTGATCTGCAAATTTACCAAGTTCTTTGTTTGGCATTCCTTCGCATTTATTGATAACCGTAAGAAGCCTCTGTCCCGCAGCAAGCAGTCTTGCAAATACATTGCTTGACGCACGGCTCTTCTCCATCGTCTTTTTCTCTGCCCGTTCCCTGGAACCTTCACGCACCTGTTCACCTGTTGCAAGGTCAAATGCGTCTCCCGGGAACGGTGCATATGCATCATATCCCAGAGCATCTTTCAGATGGTCTGCAAACTGCTCTGTGACTTTATCCTCCCCATGTACCACAAATACTTTTTTCGGTTTGTTTTCAAATGATGCCGCCCACTTTGTAAGCTGTTCCACGTCCGCATGTCCGCTGATACCCGGAAGATTCTCGATCGTTGCTGCGACCTCGATCGTCTCTCCAAAAAGCCTGACTTCTTTCGCACCATTTAAAAGGGAAAAGCCAAGCGTTCCAGGTACCTGGTATCCTACAAATAAAATCGTGGAATCTTTTCTCCAGAGGTTGTGTTTTAAATGGTGCCGGATTCGTCCAGCCTCACACATACCGGATGCCGAGATGATCACCTTTGGTTTCTCATCAAAATTGATCATCTTCGATTCATCACTTGTGATTGCCATGCGAAGTCCCGGAAAACCGATCGGATTGATTCCCTGATGTACCAGATTCAGTGCTTCCTCGCTGAAACAGTCCTCCACATTCTTATTAAAGATCGTCGTTGCCTCCACTGCCAGCGGACTATCGACGAACACATCAAAATGTTCAAACTCCGGCAGCAGATGTTCGGTCTTGATCCTTCGGATAAAGTAAAGCATCTCCTGTGTTCTGCCGACAGAAAATGCCGGAATCACCAGATTGCCGCCCCTTGTAAATGTATCCTTCAATACCCCTGCAAGTGCGGCTGCAAAGTCCGGCGGTGTCTCATGCTGTTTGTCACCGTAAGTGGATTCCATTACGACATAATCGGCATCTTTGATATACTGCGGATCTTTGATGAGTGGACGGTTGCCATTTCCAATATCTCCGGAAAATACAACCTTAACTTCATCTTCGCTCTCTTTGATCCACATCTCAATGCTTGAAGATCCAAGCAGGTGTCCGGCATCCACAAAACGCACCTTAAGTCCTTCGCAGACTTCTATCACGCTGTTATAAGCACATGGAATGAAATGTGTGAGTACCCCCATGGCATCATTCATATCATACATCGGTACTACTTCCGGTTTTCCGGCTCTCTTTGCCTTCCGGTTTCTCCACTCTGCCTCAAACATCTGGATATGTGCACTGTCCTTCAACATGATGTTGCAGAGCTGCGTCGTCGCCTCTGTCGCAAAAATCTGTCCGCGGAAACCATGGTTATATAAAAGCGGAAGCAGTCCGGAATGATCTATGTGTGCATGTGTCACAAACACATAATCAATTGCCGCTGCATTCACCGGAACCTCCTGATTCACGTACAGATCCGGTCCCTGTTCCATACCGCAATCCACCAATACATGCTTATCCCCAAATGTTACATAGTGGCAGCTTCCCGTCACCTCATGCGCTGCACCCAGAAATTCTATCTGCATCGTTCCTTCCCCCTTTTGTAAATAGTTCGACTCCTCCTTTAATTTATGATACAATTATACTCCAGGTACTCGAAGCGTACAATTTCTTTTTTCAATGTCCCCATAATTTTTTTCTCAAGTCTGGAAATGTACGACTGGGAAATTCCGAGCATATCTGCCACTTCTTTCTGTGTTTTTTCCTCTCCGTCAGATGTGTTTAATCCGAACCTCAGTTCGATGATCATCCGCTCCCTGCCGGACAGTTTTTCAATTGCCGTCTTTAAAAGCTTCCGCTCCACATCCGTCTCCATGTCTTTTCCCACAACATCCTCATCCGTTCCCAGAATATCGGAAAGCAAAAGTTCATTTCCGTCCCAGTCCACATTCAAAGGTTCATCAATGGAAACTTCCAACTTTGTTTTGCTGTTTCTTCTCAAATACATTAAAATCTCATTTTCAATACAGCGGGATGCGTAAGTGGCAAGTTTGATATTTTTGTCCGGGTTAAAGGTGTTAATCCCTTTGATCAGTCCGATCGTTCCAATCGAGATCAGATCCTCCACCCCGACACCTGTATTATCAAATTTTTTTGCTATGTATACGACCAGCCGCAGGTTGTGTTCGATCAGCTCCTTTCTTGCCCGCTCCGCATGAACTCCCTCAAGCATCCGGATGCAATAGGCTTCCCGCTCCCCCTCTAATGGCGGTGGCAGAATCTCCGCACCTCCGATATAGTGCACTTCATCTTCTTTTCGCAAAAAAAGGCTGCAGATTCCCGACAGAAAATGAACCTTTTCATATCTTGGCAGTACAAGTCTCATGATCATGTTTCATTCCTCTTTCCTGACTCCCCAGCATGGACGCATGAAGAATCATGTCATATTCTTTTCCCTCCAATAGACCTTCATTTGCAATTCCAACCTCTGCCGGTCTTATCTCAACCTTGTGTCTTCCATTCTGAATTTTTATGCATGTAATCTCTGCCACCGGCAAAAGCCCCTCCTTCTGCCCTAAGGAACAATACGGAATCAAATGTATTCTGTCTTTTCCCGGATTTAAAATCTTTTTTGCGGCACTTCTGCTTAAAATGCAGACTGGTCTGTGATTGTACGGATCTCTCAACTGGTTTCCACTGTCCCAGTATCCGGTAATCTTCATCACCCGCCCCCGGTGCTCTAACAGCACACAAAAAAGCTGATTGCCGAACTGTTTTCTACGCCCCATATACCAGGTCACGATTGAAAGAACAGCCGCCGCAATGACTGCCTGTATCCAGAAAAATGTCTGCCCCAGTCCACTACGGCTCAATGCTTCCATTACTCCGCCAAGTACAATGGTCATCAGATAAATGACTGCCCAGTTTTCTAAGAACTCCCTCCACGGACGCTTTCCAAAGCAAAACAGAACCATTCCTGTATTTAACAGAAAATGTATCAGGATTGCCCGGAAAAATGCCTCTGTGACACCAAGCGTTACGATCAGGCTTCCTATGGATGACAAACATGCTGTAAACACAAGCCTTCTTGCCCTTATTCCGGGCCGCAGGAGGCAGGTCGCCCCTGCAAGTGCAACAAAATCCATCCACAGGTTCTGCAGCAGATAAACATCCGCATAAAAAATATAGATTAAAAATCACTCCCTCCTTTTCTTCTCCATAAGCCTATTCTATTTTTTTAGAACCGGCTTTTTTGTCAAAACGCCTCCTCTACTTTCAGAACTTCATCTGGTTTTTCCGACAAAACCTGTGTGTGATACGGAAAAAAAGACCGTTACACGAAAACCTTATAATCTTCATGTAACGATCCTGTCATCTTCTTATGTAATTATCTTCTGGAATTCTTAAGGAAATCCGGAATCTTAATATCCATCTGCTGTACAGAGCTTTCTGGCTGGCGTGGTTTCTGGATGCCAGAGAAAGCTGGTGCCGGATTCGGCTGTACCGGCGCTGTATATCCGGTCGGTGCTGCCGGTCTTGGTGTTACAGGTGCGGTTGGTCTTGGAATAGTTCCCATATTCTGGTACTGCATCTTTGGAACAATCTTGCTTGCTGCGCCTGCATTCTCAAGTCCTGTTGCAATTACAGTGATCGTTGCCTCATCTGTCATGGATTCATCAAACTTCGCACCAAAGATGATATTGGCATCATCCCCTGCAAGATCCTGTACATAGCTTGCTGCATCATTTGCATCCATTAAGGAGATATCTCCGGAAATATTAATGATAACGTGTGTTGCGCCGTTAATGGTTGTCTCAAGTAATGGGCTGGCAACTGCTAACTTCACAGCCTCGATTGCCTTATCGTCTCCCTTTGCAGAACCAATACCGATATGTGCAAGTCCCTTGTCCTTCATGACAGTGGATACGTCTGCGAAATCAAGGTTGATCAATGCCGGTAAATTAATAAGGTCTGTAATTCCCTGCACTGCCTGCTGTAACACCTCATCCGCTTTCTTCAATGCATCCGGCATTGTAGTACGTCTGTCTACGATCTCTAATAATTTATCATTCGGAATTACGATCAGAGTATCAACGCTCTCTTTTAAGCGCTCAATACCGCCTGTCGCATTCAACATACGCTGTTTTGCTTCGAATTTAAAAGGTTTTGTAACTACACCTACGGTTAAGATTCCCTGCTCTTTTGCAATCTTAGCAACAACTGGTGCTGCACCTGTACCGGTTCCACCACCCATACCACAGGTAACGAATACCATATCCGCACCTTTTACTGCTGCAGATAATTCCTCTGCGCTCTCCTCTGCGGCTTTCTGACCAACCTCTGGCTGTGCTCCTGCACCAAGTCCTTTTGTCAGCTTCTCACCAATCTGGATCAGTGTTGGTGCTTTACATAACTGTAATGCCTGCTTATCTGTGTTGATTCCAATAAATTCAACACCGCCAATATTCTCATCGATCATTCTATTTACAGCATTATTACCAGCTCCTCCAACTCCGATCACGATAATTTTTGCACTGGCATCTGCTTCTGTTGTTCTAATTTCCAGCAAGGTAGTTCCTCCTTCATATCTCCCTAAATTTATGTCAAATATGATAACCCGACAAATCGTTTTTCCACTTTGTTTAGTTATCTGTCCTCAAAATCATACTATATTTTGCGTTTTTTAACTCTTATAAACTATAATATAATTTTTCCTACAACAAATCAACCGCTTTTTCAAAAAAAATCAAGTTTTTTTACGGTTTTTATTGCTCCGCCGGGGTATCCGCACTGCTTTGATCATCCTGCGGCTGCTCCACTGGCGTTTCCGCACTGCTTTGATCGTCCTGCGCTGGTTCTTCTGTCGTTTCTTCTGTCGTTTCTTCTGTCGTTTCTTCTGTTATTTCTTCCGCAGGAGCTTCTTCGGCTCTGTCCCAGATAATATCCGTCGTCTCCGGCGTCCACGTCTCAAGATGCAGCGTACCGCTGAGACCGTCTAACTGTGGCAGGATAATGGATAACCGAACCACCTTCTGTGAAAGGTTGTCCTCCGAACCAAGTTTCACCTGGATCGTGCCATAATAAAGCACCGGCTCCATGCTGCTGTCATACTGGATTTCATCCGGAAGCAGATCATATTTTTTCAAGGTCTGTGTCAGATTCAGAAGATCTCTTAAAATCTGGCTGTTCTCTAATTGCAGTTTTTCATAGAGTACCACTTCGTCACAGGAAACCCCGGTAATCTTCGGCACTCCGTCAATGATCTCTGTGGATGTCTCCACAACAAATCCATCCTTGTCAAAATAAGCATTCTGACCTATGGAATCAATATATAAATACCCAAGCATACCTTTTTCATAAACTTTTATATGTACAGTATGCGGATTATCCAAAGACACTTCCATGGTATCCACAAACGGAACTTCCCCAATATCTATAAAACGGTATTTCAGATCTACATAGAGGGAATTCCAGGAATATTCATCATCAAGCACCATATTTTCAATCTGTTTTGAGCTGTATAGTTCGTTTCCTTCCACGACTACATTCTCAACTGTAAATACATTCATGACAATAAAAACGCAGGCTGCAATAAGCAGGATCAGAACCAGAAAAATGTATAACCCGATCTTTCTGCGCTTTTTTCTTCTTCTTTCTTCTTTTATCATATTTAATTAACCTCAAACCGGATTCCCTTTGCCACAGAAAGCGCAAGCCCCATCTCCGCAAGAAGGAATAAGACCGAAGTACCTCCATAACTGATAAACGGCAGTGAAATACCTGTATTCGGAATCGTATTCGTTACTACCGCAATATTTAAAATAACCTGAATCGACAAATGTGCCATAATGCCGACCACGATCAGCGCACCATATAAGTCCGACGCATTATTGGCAATGATCATAAATCTCCAGATCATCAATAAAAAGAGCAGGATCACACACACTGCGCCAAAAAGTCCAAGTTCCTCGCAGATAACAGAGAAAATCATATCATTCTGCGCTTCCGGGATAAAACCAAGCTTTTGCATACTCTCGCCGAGACCTTTTCCGAACAACCCGCCTGATCCGATCGCATATAGTCCCTGTAATGTCTGGTAACCTTTCTCATAGGCTTCCGGATTCAGCCAGATTTTGATTCGGTCCATACGGTATGCCTCAAAGCTGATAAATATAACGCCCACAACGCCGACAGCCACTGCCATTAAAACGAAATGGGAATACTTCGGGCTGGCAACAAAAAGCATACAGACCGCGATTCCTAAAATGATAATAGCTGTACTTAAGTTATTGTAAGCTACCACCGCAACAATTGGGAGCACAATTGCCATTATCTTCACAAGGCTCATGAACTCTCCCATTTTCTGTGGTGTCTTGTAAATAACCGTAGCAAGGAAAATAATGACCGCGAACTTGGCAAACTCTGACGGCTGAAAGGATAATGGTCCGATTTTCAGCCATCTCGCCTGACCATTTGCCTCTGTACCAATGAAAATAACGGCTGTACAAAGTACAATAGCAGCCAGATACGCCATGGAACTCACTTTCATCCAGAAACGATACGGGATTTTTGCCACAATATACATTCCGACAAGTCCAAGCCCGGTTGCAAATAACTGCTTTTTCACAAAATACGCGGCATCCCCGAACTTGTTGGAGCCGGCATAGGAACTGGTGCTGTACAACATGACCAATCCAAAACACAAAAGAAAAATGATCAGAAACAAAAGACTGTAATCGAAATATTTAATTGGCTTTTTTTTCTTTTCCGTCTGCTGACCTCTTGCCATTCCAATTCCTCACTTCTTACTTTACTACGCACTGCCTGTCATAGACCCAGACAGCTTCTATTCTGCCAGATTGCGCACATATTCCTTAAAGATACGTCCGCGTTCCTCATAATTTGCAAACATGCCCCAGCTCGCACATGCAGGAGAAAGCAGCACTGCATCTCCGCTTACTGCATTTGCATAACAGGTATCGATCGCCTCCTCAAAGGTATCGCATAAAATTACATCTGTAAATCCATGTTTTTTTGCACATTCTGCAATTTTTTCCTTTGTCTGACCGATCAGCACGAGCTTTTTCACTTTGCCGTCAAAGCTTTCGATCCACTCATCATATTCAGACTGTTTATCATAACCGCCGCCAATTAACAGTGTCGGGCGGTTCATTGCACGGATTCCCTGGATTGCTGCATCCGGGTTCGTTCCCTTCGAATCATTGTAAAACTTCACGCCGCGTTTTTCTGTCACATACTCAATTCTATGCTCCACAGCCTGAAAACGTTTCAGTACTTCCACAATTTTCTCCATTGGAACGCCAAAGCTTACTGCCATTCCGACAGCTGCCATCACATTTTCATAATTGTGTTTTCCTAAAATATTCAGTTCATTCACATTGATCACTTTTGTATCAGCGGTTCCGTCTGCATAAAAAATGTCCTCTCCAGCGAGATAAAGTCCCTTTTCTAACTTCCGCCTGCTGCTGAAATATACCACTTTTGTGTGAAGTGTCTCTCCGAACCTGCGGAGTACCTCATCCTCATAATTTAAAACACAGGTATCATCCGCTGTCTGGTTCTTTGTGATACTTTCCTTTGTCTCAATATAACATTCCATTGTATGATGACGGTTCAAATGATCCGGTGTAATGTTCAAAATAGCTGTCACCTGCGGCGCAAACTCATGTGTTGTCTCTAACTGGAAACTGCTGATCTCAGCAACTGTCACCGTATCATCTGTCGTGTCTGCCGCTACGGAAGTATAAGGGATTCCGATATTGCCAACTACTTTCACATCCGCAAAGTAATTTGCCATAATCTCGCCCACAAGAGAAGTTGTTGTTGTTTTTCCGTTTGTTCCGGTAATTGCGATAATTCTGCCTTTTGCAAAATGATAAGCAAGCTCGATCTCGCCCCAGATCGGAATCTGCCGGTTTCGAAGTTCATTCACCATCGGAAGATCTGTCGGCACACCCGGACTTAACACAACAAGATCGATACGCGCCATATCCTCCGGTGCCAGTTCCCCCAAAAGGATTTCTGCTCCGGCAAATACCGGATTTTTCTCAATCAATGCTGTAATATCAAGATCTTTGTTGCCGTCAAAAAGCACAAATGTGATTCCTTTTTTCTTCAACAGTTCTGCGGCTGCAACTCCGCTTTTTCCAGAACCTACTACTAACACTCTTTTTCCTTCTAAATTCATCGTCTTATCCTTCCAATCTCCTGCCCTTTAACAGCAGGTCACTTATCGGTTTTATGACCTTTTTATAAACCTAATAATGCGAGCATGCAAAGCAATGCCGTCACAATTGCAAATACCGCAACAACTCTTGTCTCTGACCAGCCGCCAAGTTCGAAATGATGATGTAACGGAGCCATTCTGAAAATTCGTTTTCCAACACCTGTTTTTTTCTTCGTGTATTTAAAATAGGTGACCTGAACCATAACAGAGATCACTTCTGCCAGATAAATCAGTCCGACGATCAGAATATATAACGGCATCTGAAGCATATAGGCAGTTGCCACAACGAATCCGCCCAACGCCAGCGAACCTGTGTCTCCCATGAAAACACTCGCCGGATACACGTTAAATAATAAGAAACCAAGCAGCGCTCCTGCCACCGCACAGGTAATTGGTGCGATCCCTGCATTTGTTCCGATCGCCACAACCGAGAAAAATGTTGCGACCATAATAGTAACGCTCGATACCAGACCGTCCACTCCGTCTGTAAAGTTCACACCGTTTACCGTACCGATCACGGCAAAATACATTAACGGAATCGCAAGCCATCCGATGTTTAAATATTTTCCACCGGAAAACGGGATCAGCATTGTAAGATCAATTGCAGAATAACGTACCATATAAACAGCAAATACGGTAGTCACAACAAACTGTAAAATCATCTTCTGCCATGGAAGCAGTCCGTCTGATCTGCGAAGTACTACTTTCAGATAATCATCCAAAAATCCGATCACGCCAAATCCGACTGTCATAAAAAGGATTGGAATAATCTTCGGATAATCTTTTACATAAAAAAGGGAGGTAATGATAATACTTGCAAGTATCATAAGTCCACCCATCGTCGGCGTTCCATTCTTCTTCAAATGGGATTCCAACTCTTTACGCTCCGTCTGCCCAACCTTTAACCGTTTTAAAAACGGGATCACGACCGGTCCTAAAATTGCACTGATTGCAAAAGAAATCAAAACTGGTATCACTATTTCATAATTCATGACTAAACACCTCTTGTATTTTTTCTAACGTTCAATTCGCGTAACTAGTATACGTTATTTCCTCTCATTTATCAAGGTAAGGCAAAATGTTTTCGAAGATTTCCTTTGCCACCGGAGCCGCGATCGTACCACCATAATAGATTCCCTGCGGATTGTTGATCACAACTAATACGAGTACCTGCGGATCTTCTGCCGGCGCAAATCCCAGAAAAGATGAGATATATTTGTGCTCGCTTCGCGGCAGTGTCTGGGACGTTGCAGTCTTTCCTCCAATGGAAAAACCTTCTATTTTGGCATTTTTACCGGTTCCCTCTGAGACGACCTTCTCCAACAGATAGCGCATTGTCTCAGAAGTTTCATCCGTGCAGATATTCTCATGGGTTTCATAGGAAAAAGTTTTCACACTGTTTCCTTCCGCATCCTGCACCCGCACTCCAAAATGCGGTGTCACACGCGTTCCTCCATTTATAATAGAAGAAACGGTCGTAACAAGCTGTATCGGTGTGATCTGAAACGACTGCCCGAAAGAGATCGTGGCAAGTTCCACCGGACCGATGTTTTCCGTCTTATGCATAATCGTTGCCGCCTCTCCCGGCAGATCAATATTCGTTTTGGATAGTAACCCGAACTGCTTAAAATAACGGACAAAATTCTCTGCGCCCAGCCGTTCGCCAAGTTCCATGAAAACCGGGTTGCAGGAGTTCATGATCCCTGTCTCAAAGGTTTCCGCCCCATGTCCTGTCGTTCTTGCACACCGGATACGTCTGTCCTCCACGATCTTATATCCCGGACAAAAGAAAGCATCATCTAACTTTACCACGCCCTCCTCTAACGCTGCCGCTGCCGTTATAATCTTAAAGGTGGAACCCGGCTCGTAAGTATCACTGATACACTGATTTCGCCACATTTTATTCAGAAGTTCCTGTTTTTTTTCCGCTGTTAATGCCGCATTGTCATTCATCAGAGTGAACGGATCGTTCAGATCAAACTCCGGATAATTTACCATTGCCATAAGTTCACCATTCTGCGGATTCATGACGATCACGGAAACACTGTCTGCGGATTTTTTCGTGCAGACTTTTTTTGCAGCCTGTTCACAGTACATCTGGATGTTGTAATCTAATGACAGGCAGAGATCATAGCCGTTCACCGGTTCTAATCTGCTCTCCCCGGCGTTCTCAATCTCAATTCCCCGCGCATCGGTTAACGTTAAGATCTTTCCGTTTGTTCCCTGAAGATATTCATCATACTTTACCTCAAGTCCAAGGATTCCCTGATTGTCTGCTCCCGTGAAGCCTAGAACTTTTGACGCAAGTGTGCCATACGGATAATACCGCTTGTAATCTTCATCCACTTTCACGCCGGAAAGTCCATATGCCCGGATTGCATCCCCGGTCTCTTTTGGCACATTTGTTTTCACACGTTCTATGGAACTGACCTTTTCCACACGCTTTCTTGCGGTTTCCTCCGAAATACCAAGTTCTTTTATTAACATCGCAATGACTTTTTCAGGTTCCTCGATCTGATTGTGGATCACTGAGATCGTACACACCGATTTGTTCGTTGCGAGTACAGTTCCATTTACATCCAGAAGTTTTCCGCGCGCAGCCTTGATATCGCGTTCCCTCTCATGGAGATCTTCCGCCTTGTTTCCATAATATTCCGAGCAGAATATCATCAGATAGACCAGTCTCCCGATCAGAAACATCATGATAAAAAAGACTGCTACAAATACAATCATTACTTTTTTCCGGTTAAAGGTCTTATTCCGGTACATATAAACAAAAACCTCATAAAAGTCTTCCTTGCATTTTATTCCAACTTTTATGAGGTTATGTTTTTATTCATTGTTATCTGAGGTTGTTCCTGCTTCTTCTGCATTCACGCCGTCATTTTGGGCGTTTTCCTCGTTATTTTCTTCTGCAAGCTGTCGGATGGCAGCTTCCATGTCGCC
>OGKG01004679.1_pt1 | contig 11295 bp, 8 predicted proteins | sample 1572201 | NCBI WGS metagenome assembly OGKG01 (sample SAMEA2582146, study PRJEB24529) | metagenome | biome: Human gut stool | place: China | collected 2011 | reverse complement strand
GAAGTCCGCATGGGCACGCCGGCGCTGCCGGGCATCAAGTTCCACCGCGCGAACGCCGTCTTCCGCAACCTCCCCGAGTTGCAGCAGCGGCTCTCCGCGCTGGAAAAGGCGGTCAACCAACTGATAGAAAAATAAGTATGAAAAGAACACTCGCATTCGCGGCTTCCCTGCTCCTGCTGGGCGCCTGCTCCTCCGACGGATATACGATCCGCGGCAAGATCGCCGGACTCGACAATCCCTACGTCTACCTGCTGCGCTACACGGGCGAGGTGGAGGTCATCGACTCGGCCAAGGTTACCAAGGGCGACTTCGTCTTCAAAGGCAAGGCCGAACAGCCCGAGGTGGTCTACCTGAGCACCGACAAGCAACAGCCCTTCGTCCATTTCTTCCTGGAAAACGGCCGCATCAGCGTCGACGGCGCACTCTCCGCACCGGCCGACATCGCCGTACTGGGCACGCCGTCGAACGACATCCAGCGGGCGTTCGACGAAAAGATCGCCGCCCTGGAAGAGGAGTTCGCCAAGGCCGGCAACGACGTGCAGCGCGACAGCCTGCGCAAGGAGTACTCCAAGCTGATGTCCGACGCCGTGGAGATGAACCGCGACAATATCTACGGCGTGACCACGTTCCTGAACAACGCCTACGCCTTCCTTTCGCCCGAGGAGGTGATGGGGCAGATCGCGCTCTTCCCCGCCGAGTGGCAGCAGCGCCGCGAACTGACCGAGTTGCGCGAGGCCACCGAACGCAAGCTCCGCGTGAGCGCCGGCCATCCCTACATCGACATCGCGGCCAAGAATGCCGACGGAGGCGAGGTATCGCTCAAATCGGTCGTCGAGAACCGCAGGAACAAGTATGTCCTGCTCGACTTCTGGGCTTCGTGGTGCGGCCCCTGCATGGCCGAGATCCCCTTTCTGAAAGCCGACTACGAGAAATACGGCAAGAAGGGATTCGAAATCTACGCCGTGTCGTTCGATTCGCAGCGCGACCGCTGGATCGACGCCGTCAGGCAGCAGGGGATGAAGTGGATTCAGGTGAGCGACCTCAGCGGGTTCCAGACGCCCGCGGCCGAGGCGTACGCCGTGCAGAGCATCCCCTCCAACTTCCTGATCCGCTGTTCCGACGGCCAGATCGTCGCCACGCAGCTGCGCGGCGAAGCGCTCGGCGAAAAACTCGGCGAGCTGCTCGGCGACTGACCGCAACGCAACGACGGCCGGCCGTGCGCCGGCCCTTTCACCCGAACTTATACATTTTACCATGAAACGCATTTACACATTCGCAGCGGCCCTGCTCTTCCTGGGTGCCTGCACGTCGGACGGTTACACGATTCGCGGCAACGTCGAGGGCCTGGAATCGCCCTACGTCTATCTGATTACCTTCAACGGCACGCACAACGTGGCCGACTCGGCCAAAGTCGAAGCGGGCGCCTTCACCTTCACGGGCAAGACCGAACTGCCCGAAGTGGCCTATCTGAGCCGGGACAAGGAGCAGCCCTTCGTGCGGTTTTTCCTCGAAAACGCCCGCATCTCGATCGACGGCAACCTCTACAATCCCAACGAGGTCTACCCGACCGGAACCGCGGCCAACGAGGCGATGAACGCCTTCAACGAACTGACGTTCAACACCAGCGAAGCCTACGGCGTCACCGAATTGGAGGCTGACAAGAAACAACTGGTCGACCGCTACAAGCAGCAGATGCGCGAAACGATCGACCGCAACCGCGACAACATCTGCGGCATGATCATACTGGCCGAAACGGGGTCGATGTTCTTCACACCGCAGGAGGTGCTGGCCGAGATCGACCGCTTCCCCGCCGAGTGGCAGCAGCGCACCGAACTGACCGACCTGCGCAAGGTCATGGAGCAACGGCTCCGCACGACGGTGGGACAGCCCTATGTCGACATCTCCGCCCCGAACGCCGACGGCGAAGCGGTATCGCTCAAATCCGTGATCGAAAATCCCGCCAACAAATACGTCCTCGTCGACTTCTGGGCCTCGTGGTGCGGCCCCTGCCTCAGGGAGATTCCCTATTTGCAGGCCGACTATGAAAAATACCGCAAAAAGGGATTCGAAATCTACGCCGTGTCGCTCGACGACGAACGCGACGCATGGGTGAAAACCATCGCCGACAAGCAGATGAAGTGGATCCAGGTCTGCGATTTCAAGGCTTTCGATTCGCCGGCTTCGCTCGACTACGCCGTGGAGAGCATCCCGTCGAATTTCCTGATCCGCTGCTCCGACGGCCAGATCGTCGCCGCACAACTGCGCGGCAAAGCCCTCGGCGAGAAGCTCGAAGAGCTGTTGGGGAAATAACCGGCGACGGCAGGCCGGAGGCGATGCGCTTCCGGCCTGCTGCGACCGGTTCCGCCGCTACCTGCGGCCCCAGATCGAACAATATCTGCGCACCGACGTGGGACAACCCTACCGCGACATCGCGGCGCCGACACCCGCAGGCGACACGCTGTCGCTGCGGCAGGCGGTGGAGGACCCGGCCAACAAGTGCGTGCTCGTCGATTTCTGGGCTTCGTGGTGCGGCCCCTGCATAAGCGGCATGAACCGCATCAAACAACTCTACGAAACCTACCGCGCCGCGGGGTTGGAGGTCATCGGCGTATCGCTCGACAGCCGACGCGAAGCGTGGCTCCGCGCTATCGAGAAGGAAGGCCTGCCGTGGAGCAACATCAGCAATCTCGACGGCTGGCAGACCGGCTTCGACAGCTACGGCATCCAGAGCCTCCCCTCCTTCGTGCTGATCCGCTGCTCCGACGGGCAGATCGTCGCCCGAAAGCCATGGGGCCGAGCCTCGCACATTCCCGTCGGCGAGATCGAAAAACTGCTCGGACAATAACATACCTGCCGAAATGCCTGCACCGAACAAAGAGTCCTACCGCATCATGGGAATCGACCCCGGAACCAACTACATGGGTTACGGCGTCGTGGAGGTCACGGGGCGCGAACTGCGCTCGGTGGTCATGGGAGCCATCGATCTCCACAAACTGACGGATCCCTACGCCAAACTGCGCCGCATCTTCGACCGCGTGGGGGCGCTCGTCGACGAGTACGCCCCCCGTGAGGTGGCGCTCGAATCGCCGTTCTTCGGCGAGAACGTGCAGAGCATGCTCAAACTGGGACGGGCGCAGGGCGTGGCGATGGCCGCCGCGCTCTGCCGCGACGTCCCCGTCTTCGAATACGCGCCGAGCCGCATCAAGCAGTGCATCACGGGCGGAGGGGCGGCAGCCAAAGAGCAGGTGGCGGCACTGGTCACCCGCATACTGGGGATCGACTACACCCCCAAGAAGCTCGACGAGACCGACGGCATGGCCGTGGCGCTGTGCCATTACTTCATGTCGTGCAGCCCGCTCAACGCCGCACTGGGCGACGAACGCAACAAGGGGCTGGGCGGCGGCCGCAAGGCCGCGTCGGCGCACGGCAGCAAATCGTGGGAAAAATTCCTCAAAGAGAACCCCGACCGCGAACTCAAACGTTGATCCGGTTCCTCCGCGACGCCCTTCCCGAACCGTTTCGCGTCCACGAATCCGCCTCTCCCAACCGACACGTTTTCAGGCAGTCGTCCGGCCGCTGCACCCTCTTTCGGAGCGTTTCCCCCGCCGATCCGCCATTTTAATTACATTCCGAAATTTCCAGACGAAATTCAGTTACGAATTGCAATTTTATCGAATAAATTCCAATCACTGTGTCACCAATTTAAAAAAACTCAAAAAAAATTCCTAACATTGCGGGGGGGGGTAATGAAAAAATACCTATCTTTGTCGACTACATATACTATACATATAAGCTCCTGAAAGCGGTGAAAAGACGATGCGCACTATGCAAACCGATTCACCCGAACGAAGAAACGAAAGACGAATACAATATTAATCATTTTTTGCGCATGAGAAAATTTTTACTACTGCTCGTACTCTGTCTGGGTAGCGTCGGCGCGACGTTCGCACAGATAAAGATTTCGGGAAAGGTTGTCGATGCCGAAACCGGACAGCCCCTTATCGGCGCCACCGTCATGATCGGTACGACGACGGGCGTAGCGACGCTCGCAGACGGCACTTACGTCCTTCCGGTCCCCGCCTCAGCAGGCGAGCATCCGGTGCTGACGTTCACCTACATCGGCTATGAAAGCCTCAATGTAACGGTCGGCAAAAATCACGTTGTCAACGCAAAACTGAAACCGGAAGTCGTGATCGACCAGATCGTCGTGACGGGTTTCAAAAACGCAAAGAAAGAGAGTTTCACCGGTTCGTCGGTCAAGATTTCGGCCGACGACGTCGCCATCGCGGGCGTCACGGACGTGAGCCGTATGCTCGAAGGACAGGTGGCCGGCGTATCGGTACAGAACGTTTCGAGCACCTTCGGTAGCGCCCCCAAAGTGCGTATCCGCGGCGTCACGTCGCTCAGCGGCGAGAACAAGCCGCTGTGGGTAGTCGACGGCGTCGTGCTCGAAGATGTCGTCAACATCTCCAACGACCAGTTGTCGTCGGGTGACCCGACGACACTGCTGGGTTCGTCGGTGGCGGGCATCAACGCCTCGGACATCGAGACCTTCGACATCCTGAAAGACGCCTCGGCAACGGCCCTCTACGGTGCCCGCGCCATGAACGGCGTGGTGGTCATCACCACCAAGAAAGGTAAGAAGGGGGCGCCGCGCATCAACTACACCGGCAACTTCACCATCCGCACGAAGCCCCGCTACTCGAACTACGACATCATGAACTCGGCCGACCAGATGGCCGTCACGTCGGAAATCGCCCGCAAGGGTATGCTCAACGAGAGCATTCTCAACTCGTCGAGCTACGGCCCCTACGGTCTGATGTGGAAGGCCATTTCGACCTACAACAAGGACACGGGCAAATTCGACCTGATGAACACGCGCAGCGCACGCGAGGCCTTCCTGCTCAAATACGCCAAGGCCAACACCGACTGGTTCGACGAGCTTTTCACGCACAACCTCCAGCAGGAGCACACGCTGAGCATCTCGACCGGTTCCGACAAGTCGCGCACCTACGCTTCGATCGGTTTCCTGCGCGACGACGGCTGGTCGGTAGCCGACGAAGTAAGCCGTTACACGCTGAATTTCCGCAACGACTACACCGTCAGCGAGAAGATCTCGGTCGGCGTACAGGCCGTCGCATCGTTCCGCGACCAGTCGGCTCCGGGTTCCTATTCGCGCAAGATCAACTCGGTGACGGGCGAATGGTCGCGTGAATTCGACATCAACCCCTTCAGCTACGCGCTGAATACGTCGCGCGCCGTGCGTCCCTACGACGACAACGGCAATCTGGAATACGTCCAGATGAACTACGCGCCGTTCAATATCTTCAACGAGCTGGAAAACAACAAGATCGAGCTGAACGTTGTGGACGCCAAGCTGCAGGGCGAATTCAACTGGTCGATCCTCAAAGATCTGAAATTCAACTTCACGGGAGCGCTCCGCTACGTGAAGAGCGACCAGCTCCACAAGATCACCGAGGATTCGAACGTCGCCAACGCCTATCGAGCCGCCGGCAACTCGACCATCCGTCAGAACAACCCCTATTTGTGGCACAATACGGAGGATCTCAACGCCGAGCCGATCGTCGTACTGCCGTTGGGAGGTTTCTACAACACGAACAACTACCGCATGCTCAACTACGACATACGCTACTCGCTCAACTACAACAAGGTCTGGGACGGTGCCCACATGCACGAGCTGAACGCGCTGGCCGGTATGCAGATCAAATACACCGACCGCCGCATCACCTCCGCGACGCAGCCCGGCTACCAGTACAAGATGGGCGGCGTGGTCTACAACGATCCCAACTTCTACCGCATGATGGCCGACCGCAAGACCGACCTCTACTCGGCCGAGGAGTTGTTCGACCGCTTCGTAGCGGCCTACGCCAACGCCGACTATTCGTTCGACCGCAAATACTCGATCTCGGCGACGATCCGCGTCGACGGTTCGAATGCATTGGGCAAGAGCGCCAACAAGCGCTGGCTGCCTACATGGAACTTCGGTGCCAAGTGGAACATCCAGAACGAATCGTTCATGGAGAACGCCTCCGACTGGGTCGACGTACTGAGCCTCCGTCTGAGCTACGGTCTGACGGCCTCCATGCCGCAGCTGGCCAGCGCAGGCGTGGTCTTCCGCAACCAGCAGTCCTTCAACCCCGGTCACAGCGAGAACCAGATCTACATCGAGGCATTGGAAAACTCCGACCTGACCTGGGAGAAGAGCTACCAGTTCAACGCCGGTCTGGACGTCACGCTGTTCAACAACCGGATGAACTTCTCGTTCGACTACTTCAACCGCAAGGGCTTCGACCTGATCGCTACGGTCAAGACGTCGGGCATCGGCGGCGAGTTCTGGAAATACGCCAACTACGCCGACCTCGATTCGCACGGCTACGACATCACGCTGGGCGGTACGTTCATCCGCTCGAAGGACTGGACTTGGTCGGCCAACTTCACGCTGGGTTATACGTGGAACCGGATCAAGAACGCCAAAAACCTGACGCAGACCAACGAGCTGATCCGCAACGAAGGCGGCAATAAGGAGGGTTATCCCGTCAACAGCCTCTTCTCGATCCCCTATGCAGGTCTCGAACCCGGAACGGGTATTCCATTGTACATCAACGAAAAGGGTGAAATTACCAAGGAGATCGACAAGCAGGGAACGGATACCGACTACCTGATCTACGAAGGCCAGGTAGACCCGAAGTGGACGGGCGGCTTCAACACCACGGTCCGCTACAAGAATCTCTCGCTGAACGCCTTCTTCACCTACCAGGCCGGCAACGTGATCCGCCTCGACCCGATTTTCAGCCAGTCGTACAGCGACCTGGCCGCCCTGACGAACGAGTTCAAGAACCGTTACGTCATGTCGGGCGACAGCGATGTTCCGGCCATTCTCGACTACGTGCACAATTCGATCTCGATCACCGATGCAGGCACCTATGCCTCCTATAACTACACGGGCAAGCGCGTGGCCAAGGGCGATTTCATCCGTCTGAAAAGCATCTCGCTCAACTACGACTTCTCGTCGGACTGGATCAGCAAGAGCCGCTTCTTCAAGACCGCCAGCGTCCGCTTCACGGTCAAGGATCCGTGGCTGATCTACTCGGACAAGGCGCTCAACGGCCGCGACCCCGAATTCTACAACACGGGCGGTGTGGCCATGCCTACCACCACGCAGTTCACGCTGTCGCTGAACCTCGGCTTCTAATTCAGTAAAAAAGAGAGAAAAGAGATATGAGAAAAATAATCATCGCACTGATCGCCTCGACCGGAGTCCTTTCGGGCTGTTCCGACTTTCTGGGCACCGATCCCGACAATCGTACCTACATCGATACGCCGGAAAAAGTCTCCGCGCTGCTGGTTTCGGCCTATCCGAGTTCCACGTTCTATTCGGTAGTCGACGCCCGCTGCGACGGCTTCGTCGACTACGGTACGGCCATCGCGGGCGTAAATTCGCTCTTCACCTATCAGGAGGACGCTTTCCGCTGGCGCGAATACTCGCTTGCGGGCGAAGGCGCATGGGACGGCTACGAACCCTACTGGTCGGCAGCCTACGAGGCCGTAGCGGCCGCCAACCATGCCCTGGAAGCGATCGACGAACTGGAAAAGACGCACGGCCAGACCACGCAACTCGAACATTCGCGCGGCGAAGCGCTGCTGTGCCGCGCCTATGCGCATTTCTGCCTGCTGTCGCTGTACAGCGACTTCTTCGATCTGGACAACATGGCCAGCAATCCGGGCATCCCCTACGCCACCGATCCCGAGAAGACGACCTATGCCGAATACTCGCGCGAAACCGTCGCCGTAACGCTCTCGAAAGTGCTCCAGGATCTCGAAGACGGCATGAAAATCGTCGGCAGCGCGAGCGACTACAACGAGCCGAAGTTCCACTTCACGCCCCAGTCGGCCCTGGCCTTCGCAACCCGCGTGGCGCTCTTCACGCGCGACTATCAGAACGTAGTATACTACGTCAACCAGTTCTTCCCCACGCCGAGCCTCTTCGACAAACCCGGCACTTCGAACACGATCACCAAGACGCCTGTCCGGTTCCCCTCGGAGAGCGATCCCTGCCGCATCTTCTGCCGCAGCTATCTCACCGACTGGAACAAGATAAGCACCTACAACGACAACTCCGACAAGATCGGTCAGGAGTTCGCGTCGGCCGGCAGCAACGCGAACCTGCTGCTCAGCGAACCGATGACCGCCATCGGGCGAACCATCTCGGCGAACCTTTACACCCGTTACACGCTCAACGAGGAGGTCTTCACCAAATTGACCACCGAGAACGCCACCGGCGCGGACTGGGTCTATTCGAACTGCGCCTACGGGTACAGCGGCGGTGCCAAGGGCAAGGTGCTGGCGAAGTACTACGAGGAGTTCTACTATTCGGACATCGTCGAGGGAATCGGTACGGCCTACACCAAATTGCCGCTCTTCCGCAGCGACGAGATGCTGCTGGCGCGCGCCGAGGCCAATACGATGCTCGGCAAGTTCGACGAGGCGCTCGACGATCTGAACTGCTTCATCGAGCTGCGCATCCCGGCCGACGATTTCGACATCGCCACCACGTCGCTCACGCAGGCCAAGATCCTGAGCTACTACTCGGCGCAGTTGAACGGTGCGAACACCTTCATCAACAGTGACTTCAACAAGGGCCGTTTCCTCGACGGCGAGCAGGGGCGTCTGCAAAAGGCTCTGATCCTGACGATCCTCGACTTCCGCCGCATCGAGTTCCTCTACGAGGGACAGCGTTACTACGATATCCTGCGTTGGAACATCCCCGTCACGCACCGCGACAACTCCGGTCAGACGAGCACGCTGACGCCCGACGACGACCGTCGCATCCTGCAAATCCCGCAGACCGCGATTCTCGCCGGCGTCGAAGCCAACCCGATGAACAACATTCCGCAACCGTGGTAAACAATACAATCCAATCGTGAAAGATATGAAAAGATACAACAACATATTCCTTGCAGCCTTGTTCGGAGCGACGTTGCTTCTGGGCGGTTGCCGCGAAGAAGAGAAGATAGCCGACGATCTCTACATCCCCGGACTGGGCGGGGAGAAGTACGCCGAGAACGAACTGGACAAATGGCTGTACCAGAACTACACGCTGCCCTACAACATCGACGTCGTATACCGCTGGGACGCTGCGCAGGCTTACAGCAGCCTGTCGGAGGTACAGCTGGTTCCCGTCGAGTTCGACGCCGTACAGCCGATGATGGCCGCCCTGCGCGACGTATGGTTCGAACCGTATATCCAGGCTACGGGCAACAGCCAGGACTTCCTCAAAGAGGTCGCCCCGAAGAAAATCGTGCTGGTCGGCAGCCCCGAATACCAGAACGGTTCCTACAAGTTGGGACAGGCCGAGGGAGGACGCAAGATTCTGCTCCTGAACGTCAATAATTTCGACGCTTCGGATGAGAACGAGCTCAAAGAATCGCTCCACACGATCGTCCACGAGTTCACGCACATTCTCCACCAGACCAAGCTCTTCGACAAGAAATATCAGGAGATCTCGACGGGCCGGTACAACTCCAACTGGACGCTGCTCAACGATTCCGAGGCCCGTCATCTGGGATTCATCACCAACTACGCGATGCTGAACAAGGACGAGGATTTCGCCGAGATGGTTTCGGGCATTCTGGTCTTCGGCTACGACTGGTTCAAGGATACCGTGCTGGCCGAAGCGGAGAAATCGATCGAGAATCCCAACGCGAAAGCCGATCTGGAAGCGAAGCTGGCCATCGTCGAAAGCTATTTCAAGGAGACGTGGAACATCGAGTTCTTCGATAACGAGACTTCGGGCGAAAAGGGCTTGGAGACCTATTTCCGCGAAGCCATCGAAAAGGTCGTTTCCAATCCTCCCACGAAATAGCGAACGTCCGGATTTTAACAAGTAAGAAAACGACAAGATACTATGAGAAAATATATCAGCATACTCATTCTGCTGGCTTCCGCGGCCGTTCATACGGCTTGTAACGAAAGTACGGTTACGATGGACGACAGTGTCGACGTTCGCGTGGACTCCGCCATGAAGGGCTATCAGGCACAGCTCGCCGGAGCCGAATTCGGCTGGTTCGCCGACATCGAGACCAGCAAGGGATTCTACCGTTTCTGGATGGATTTCGCCGACAACAACATGGTAACGATGTTCACCGACAACCTCGACTATCCGGAACTCAACGGCATCCCGCGCACGTCGACCTACATGTTCCACGCCTACCAGCGTCCGGTGCTCACGTTCGACACCTACAACTACCTCCACATCATCAGCGACCCCAACGATGCGATCAGCGGCGGTACGGGCAACCTGGGACTGAAAACCGATTTCGAATTCGAGATCGACGAGGTGACGGACGACGTGTTCACCATGACGGGCCGCATCAACCGCATCAAGGCCACGCTGACACGTGCCACGGAGGCCGAGATGCAGGCCGTGAAGCAGGGTCAGTTGCAGGAGGCGCTGCGCAATGCGCCCTCCTACAAGCAGAACCTCTTCTGCTACATGGACGTCAACGGACTGACCGTCGACGTGAAACTCAGCACCCGCACGGTCATGTTCCTCTACAAAGTAGGGAACGTCACGCAGATCGAAGCGGTCGAGACGCATACGGACATCGTCACGAAAGACCTCGTATTCGACACTCCCGTTACGATCAACGGCGTGGAGATCAAAGGGCTGAACTACCATGCCGACACGGACAATTTCACCACCGACAGCGACACTCCGATCCTCATACAGGCCAAGAGCAAGGCCAATATCGGCATGGAAGCCTGCTTCGGCGTCGAAAAGTACTACACGATCCTGCGCGTGGAGGACGGCATGTTCCCCAGCACGAACGAATCCGAGAACTATCTGGGCTATCTCATGCACAACATCTTCCAGATGAAGTTGCTGCTCACGTCGGGCATCGCCTTCTCGCACATCAACCTCTATTTCGGGCTGGATACGGAGGGCAACTCGCAGCTGACGGTCGCTCCGGTGATCGGCGGCATCGGGCAGGAGGTGCGGTATACCTACCAGATCACCTTCAACCAGGCGGAAGACAGCTTCACCATCGACGGTTCGACGCTCTCGATGGACAGCACTGCCGAAAGTTTCAACGACGGCAGTGTCTACAACCTGACCGAGTTCCTCAAAAACAAGACCTTCAAGATCGAATGGACGAACGTAGCATACGACGTCTATACGATGGGGCAGCTGCGTGCCACGAACAGCAGCCAGACGGCTGTCATCTACGGGGCGCTCACACAGGAGTAACGGGAAGTTCTTTCAACGAAAACGGG
>OGKG01004672.1_pt1 | contig 11313 bp, 8 predicted proteins | sample 1572201 | NCBI WGS metagenome assembly OGKG01 (sample SAMEA2582146, study PRJEB24529) | metagenome | biome: Human gut stool | place: China | collected 2011 | reverse complement strand
CGAACTGGGTCAGGGTGTGCTCCAGCAGGTTGTAGCTGCCGCCGTAGATGGTCTTTTGTGCCACGATGTGGTCACCGGCCTGTGCCAGTGCCTCAATGGTGTAGGTGATGGCAGCAGCGCCGGAAGCGGTAGCCAGAGCAGCCACGCCGCCTTCCAGAGCGGCAATGCGCTTCTCGAACACATCCTGGGTGGAGTTGGTCAGACGGCCGTAGATGTTGCCGGCGTCTGCCAGACCGAAGCGGTCCGCAGCGTGCTGGCTGTTGCGGAACACATAGGAAGTGGTCTGGTAAATGGGCACTGCGCGGGAATCGGTCGCGGGATCGGCCTGCTCCTGGCCAACGTGCAGCTGAAGGGTCTCAAATTTATAGTTAGACATTGTAGTATACCTCTATCATTAAACTTCTAGTATAATTTCCTGATACAAAAACACCCGATACGCACTCAAGTTCCAGCGTACCGGGCAGATCATTTCCGTTTGCTTTTGTTCAACGCTCCATCTGCGTACACATTCGTGCACAGGAGGGCATCGTACAGGTCACGGTGAATTCTTCTGCCCGTTCCCCACACATTCGCCCACAGCGGAAGTTTGCATGCAGCAGCTCGTTCCAGATCAGTTTCATCTTCGTGCCCTCCTTTCCGTCTTTTTCCCACTCCTCTACAAACCCGGGAATCTCCATTTCAATTCCCCACAAGGTTTGTGGATTTGTTGTTCGCATTATATCCCGCAATACCCAGTTTGTCAATAGGTTAATTCTGTTTTTTTCAATTTTGCATTTTGTGCATGATGAACGGCCGCTGCGCGGTGCCGTGCCTTGTGCATTCCGGTCAAGAGTATTACTTTGCTCGATTTCCCGGCCCGTCCGACGGCGTACACCGGCACAAATTCATGCTCTGGTCACAAAACGGCAAAATCTACACCTTATAATAAGACCGGAATGTCCCTTGTCAAACCGGCCAAAATCGTTTATGATACAGTCATTCGGGCCACCGCCCGGAAAGGAGCACACCATGCATACCGTTTTTCGTTTTCTCCGGCAGCTGCTGCTCACGGTGCTGCTGCTTGCCCTGCTGGTCCTCGTGGCAGCGGGCGGGTACTTTGCCGTCACAGGCCACAAACTCTATGAGAGCGCCATCCAGGTCACCCCCCTTGATACCCTGTACAGCAGCATTTCGTCCCGCGAAGGGTTCGTTCCCTATGCCCAGCTGCCCCAGACCTACATCAACGCCGTGATCTCGGCAGAGGATTCCCGCTTCACCCACCACAAGGGTGTGGACCCGGTGTCCATTGCCCGGGCACTGGTGACCGACCTGCGCACCGGCAGCTTTGCCGAGGGCGGCAGCACCATCACCCAGCAGCTGGCCAAGAACACCCTGTTCACGCAGGAAAAGCATCTGGCCCGCAAGGCGGCGGAGATGTTCGCCGCCCTCGCCATTGAGAAGCAGTACAACAAGGAACAGATCTTTGAAATGTACGTCAACACCATCTATTTCGGCAGCGGGCACTACGGCATCGGCGAAGCCGCGCAGGGCTACTTTGGCAAAACGCCGCTGCAGCTCACCGACGCCGAAGCCGTGATGCTGGCGGGCCTGCCCAATGCCCCATCGGCCTACTCGCCCAACAGCAGCCCGGACCTGGCCGTCAAGCGGATGCAGGTGGTGCTCAACCGGATGGTCGGGTGCAAAAAGCTGACCCGGGAGCAGGCCGACGCCCTTGCCGCTGAGGCGGTCACCTTGCAGTTTTTGCCGGCCTCCTGACACAGACCCGAACATGCTGCTGCACAACATTGGTGCAGCAGCATGTTTCCTGTTGTTCCGGGACGCAAAAAGCACCGCGCAACGGGAAGTGGACCCGTTGCGCGGTGCTTTTTTACGGTATTTGGTTTGGAAAAGGAGGAATCATGTTGTCCCGGAGAAGGGATTTGCGGCGTTCCCTTCCGGTGATTCTATCTTACCAGAGAATTTCGGCAAAAGTGTTGTGCATCCGTGAATCTTTTATGAACCCTGACGTTTCTTATTCCGGTGCCTTCATGCTTTCCACCATGCTGATCTTCTTCACATGGCGGCGCATGACAAAGCAGACGACCAGGGTAAAGATCATGGTCAGTGCCACGCTCAGCAGATAGCTGTGGGGCGCAATGGTGCGGATGAACATCAGCTGGTCCATTTCCACCGTGCGGATGATGAACTGATGCAGGGGGATGCCCAGCAGCAGGCCCACGCAAGAGCCCATGAGGGCCAGCAGGTCGATCTCCCGGAAGATGTAGCGGTACACTTCCTTATCGTAGAAGCCCAGCACCTTGATGGTGGCCAGCTCCTTTTTGCGCTCTGCCAGGTTCACGCTGATCAGGTTGTACAGCACCACCGCCGCCAGGGCCGCAGCGCACACGATGATCAGCACCACCACCGAGTTCAGGCTCACGATAAGGTTGTCGAACATGGAGGTGGCATCCTCTGTAAAGGAGGCTCCGGTCACATAGTTGCAGGCCAGCAGGGTCTCCCGCATGGTGTTGCGGTCGGCGGCACTGTCGCAGCGGGTCTGGGCGTACACCGTGTTCCAGGGGATATCCTGGGTGCCCAGCAGGGTCTGCAGCTGGGCATTGGACACATACAGCCGGGTGAACATATAGTTCTCCGTCACGCCGGTCAGGGTCATCTCCACCCGTTCTCCGTCAGGGTTCTCCACCCAGATGGAGTCTCCCGGCTCCACACCCAGGTTCAGGGCGGTCTTTTCTGTCAGCACCACGCTGTCCTTTTCAAAGGGGATGGCCTTGTGGCCTTGCCGGGTGCGGAAGGTCACATAGCGGCTCAGCTGGCTGTCGGTCTGGGCACCCACCACGCTGACGCCGGCACTTTCTCCGTCGGCATTGTAGATGGTCACAGACTTGCTGTACACCGCCGCCCAGTTCTCCACCTGGCCCCCCTCCAGGGCATCGGTCAGGCCCTTTTCCACCGTAAAGGCGGCAGGGTCACTGAGGGTGACGGTCAGGTCGTTGTGGGACAGCTCTGTGGACTGCTTGGTGACGATGGGCAGCAGGGAGTCCTGGAGGCCGAAGCCGATGAGCAGCAGGGCCGTACAGCCTGCCACACCCAGCACCGTCATAAAGAACCGCTTCTTATACCGGAACAGGTTCCGGGCGGTGGTCTTTTGGGAGAAGCTCATGCGCTTCCACAGCGGGGTGATGTACTCCAGGAAGATGCGCTTGCCTGCCACGGGAGCCCGGGGCAGCAGCAGTGCTGCACTTTTCTCCTTCAGGCTGGAGCGGCAGGCACTCCAGGTAGCCAGGCCGATGACAGCGGCACTGATGGCCATGCTGGCGGCTGCCATGCCCGGGTAGAACCGCAGGGTGAAGGTGGGCAGGCTGAAGATCAGCTGATAGGCGTACCAGATAATGCTGGGGAACACCAAAAAGCCCACCACCATGCCGGCCATGCTGCCCAGCACGCTGGCAGTAAGGGCATAGAACAGGTACTTGCCTGCAATGCTGGCGTTGGAGTAGCCCAGGGCCTTCAGGGTGCCCATCTGGAGGCGGTTCTCGTCCACCATACGGGTCATGGTGGTGGTAGCCACCAGGGCCGCCACCAGGAAGAAGAACACCGGGAACACCCGGGCAATGGCAGCCATCCGGTCGGCGTACTGCTCAAAGGTCACAAAGCTCAGGGTGCTGTTGCGGTCCAGCACATACCACTCGCCCTTTTTGATCTTGCTCACCTGCTCCTCAGCGTCGGTGAGCTGCTGCAGGCCCTCGTCCAGCTTTTGCTGGGCATCGGCCTTTTGGGTCTCGTACTGGGCACGGGAGTCTGCCAGCTGCTGCACCCCGGCCTGATACTCCTGCCACCCGGCGTCCAACTGGGCCCGGGCCGCCTCAAACTGGCTGTAGGCAGTGGCGGTGCCGGTGGTAAGCTGCAGCTGGCCTTCCAGCAGCTGCAGCTTCAGCCGCCGCAGGGCGGCCTTGGCCTCCACCACCAGCTGGTCGTTGTCCAGGTTGGGAGAGGAGATGAGCCCCTGGGCGTACATCTGCTTTTTGCCCTCATCCAGCTGGGCCTGGTAGCCCTGGAGCTGGCTATTGATGTTGTCGTAGGCGGCCTGGGCCTTGGCCAGGGCGTCCCGAAGCTCGATGTATTCCTCGTCGGCAGGCTCCGCCTCGTCCAGAGCCTTCTGGGCGTTGTTCAGGGCTGCCTGGGCGTAGGTCAGCAGCGGGTCGGCTACCTTTTTCAGGTTCACCAGCAGCTGGATCTGCTGCAATTGTTCCTCAAATTCCAGCACCTGTTCCTCGCCGTCCACCAGCTGGTCGGCACCGTTCTGCATGGTGTCGGGCAGGGCTTCCTTCTGCTTGGCCAGTTCCGTTTCGCCTGCGTCCAGCTGGGCCTTGGCGTCATCCAGCTGCTTCTGGGCATCGTCCAGCTGCTGTTCCGCCTCGGCAAATTTCTGCTCGGCCTCGGCCTTCTGGTCATCGTAGGTCTGACGGGCCTCGGCCAGCTTCTGGTTGGCGGTGTCGATAAGCTGTTCCCGGCGCTGCACACACTGGGCAGTGCTGATCTGCTCCAGACGGTCCGCCACCTGGTCCACCGCCTCCTGGTACTCCTGGGAATAATTATCGTACTGACCGGCATTTTCTGCCTTGATATAACAGGCAGTGTAGTAATCCGCCGTCAATTCCCCGTCCAGCACATAAGCGATGTAGTTCAGCTGACCGTTGCCCACGGTGCTGCTCTCTTTGTCGGTGGAGATGTGCTGCGGGTCCTGCACCAGCCCCACCACCGTATATTCCTTGTGTTTTGTCCCCTCCGTATCTTCCGGAAGGGTCAGCACAGTGCCCTCAGCGATCTCGGCCTGGTAGCCCATTACATGGACCACGCACTCGTTGGCGGCCTGGGGCATCCGGCCGGAACGCAGCACCAGACGGTTCATGTTGGCGTCGGTGTCCGCTGCCGGGTCCTGCTGCAGGGCCTGCAGCTGCACCACCATGCGCTCCTCCTGGCCCTGCCAGTTGGCCTCCAGGTCCAGGGTCTTTACCGGCATCACAGCCTCCACCCCGGGGGTGGCGGCAATGGCGGCAATGTCCTGGTCTGAAAGGCCCAGGGTGGACAGCACCCGGAGGTCAAACACATTTTGCTGCACATAATATTTTTGGGCTGCGCTCCGCATACTGGGGGCAATGCTCATAAGGCCTGTCAGCATCATGACCCCCAGGGCCACGATGCCAAACAGCGAGACCATGCGGCTGGCGTTGCCCTTCATCTCCCGAAGGATATTTTTGCGATAACTTTTTTGCACTGCACTCACCACTCAATTTCTTCCACTGGCACCGGGTGCTCGTTGACCTTGTTGGACACGATCTGCCCACTGCGTACCTGAATGACACGGTCGGCCATGGCGGTGAGGGCCGTGTTATGGGTGATCACGATGACGGTGCGTCCGGTCTTGCGGCAGGTCTCCTGCAAAAGCCCCAGCACCTGTTTGCCGGTCTTGTAATCCAGGGCACCGGTGGGCTCGTCGCACAGCAGGAGCTTGGGGTTTTTGGCCAGGGCCCGGGCAATGGACACCCGCTGCTGCTCGCCGCCGGACAGCTGCGCCGGGAAGTTGTTCAGCCGCTCCCCCAGGCCCACACTGGTCAGGGTCTGGGCCGGGTCCAGAGGGTCCCGGCAGATCTCGCTGGCCAGCTCCACGTTTTCCAACGCCGTCAGGTTCTGCACCAGGTTGTAGAACTGGAACACAAAGCCCACGTCGTACCGACGGTAGGTGGTAAGGGCCTTTTCCGAAAAGCGGCTCACGTCCCGGCCGTCCAGCCAGACATGGCCCTCATCGCAGCTGTCCATACCGCCCAGGATGTTCAGTAAGGTGGTCTTGCCGGCACCGGAGGGGCCTACGATGATGCAGAACTCCCCCTTGTCCACATAAAAGTTCATGTGGTCGGCGGCGGCGATCTTCACACTTCCGGTCTGGTAATATTTGCAGACGTCCTGAAACTCCACAAAATGCTCCATGGCGTTTTCTCCTTTGCAACCATGTAATTTTATCCACTTTAACTATAGCACAACCCGGCAAAGGTTGCACCCTCTGCCGGGCAAATTTTCAAAAACTTAACAGAAAAACTCCCACTGCAGCGGTAGCAGTGGGAGCTTTTGGATGCTTATGGAATGCAGGGAGCTGGGGCTCAGCGGCCGATCAGCAGATCCCGGCGGCCCCGGCCATTGACGCTGAGGCGGACGGTGCTGCCGCACTGGTGCAGTTTGACCTTGGCATCGGCATCATAGCCCTCCGTCAGCAGGCTCAGGTTCAGGGTGGTGGAGGTCTTTTCGGTCTTGAACACCAGAGTGTTGATGCCGTTGTTCATCATGGTGGTCAGGTCCTCCATGGTGCAGCGGAAGGTAGCCACGCTGGCAGGCACATCCAGGGTCAGCACCGTGCCGTTCTGCCGGGCAGTGTACAGCACCTGGCGGCCAAACAGGCCCTTGACGCTGTAGTTCAGCTTCAGGGTGTCGCTCTCAGCACCGTCGGCACCAATGAGCATGATGTTGCCCTGGATGGCAGGGCCTTCCGGTGCGCCATAGCCGCCGTAGGTGGGGTCCTTTTCGCCAATGGCCACATCGCCGTCGGCACTGATGAGCATGATGTTGCCCTGGATGGCAGGGCCTGCCGGGGCACCGTAGCCGCCGTAGGTGGGGTCCTTTTCACCAATGGCCACGTCGGCAGCAAATGCGCCTACACTGAGCATGGCAACGGCACAGGCAGCCACCGCAGCGGCAGCCAGGGTACGGGCAACTTTATGATTCAGCAGTTTCATAAGAAAATCCTCCTGTATTGCAGCCGGGGTCCGGCTGTGTTTTTCATGTTCTATCAACCATGGTTTTTTCTGCGAGGCTCTGAACCAGAACCGCCGCATCTGTCTTATAAACGGATGCGGCGGCTGGATTATTGCAGGGAATGCAAAAAATTATTCAGTTTTTTCTTCTCCGTTCAGGATGGCCATAAACTCCTCCCCGGTGATGGTCTCCTTTTCATAGAGGAACTTGGCCAGCTGGTCCAGCTTGTCCCGGTTCTCGGTAAGGATCTGCAGAGCCTTGGCGTGCTGGGCCTTTACCAGCTCCACCACCTTCTGGTCGATCTCCCGCTGGGTCTGGGCAGAGCAGGTCAGGGAGGTGTCCCCACCCAGGTACTGGTTGTTCACCGTTTCCAGGGCCACCATGTCAAAGTCCTGGCTCATGCCGTACCGGGTGATCATAGCCCGGGCCAGCTTAGTGGCCTGCTCGATGTCGTTGGAGGCTCCGGTGGTAACAGAGTGGAACACCAACTCCTCGGCGGCACGGCCTCCGGTAAAGGTGGCGATCTTGTTTTCCAGCTCCGTCTGGTTCATCAGGTAGTGGTTGCCCTCGTCCACCTGCATGGTGTAGCCCAGGGCACCGGAGGTCCGGGGGATGATGGTGATTTTTTGCACCGGAGCCGAGTGGGACTGCTTGGCTGCCACCAGGGCGTGGCCGATCTCGTGGTAGGCCACGATGCACTTTTCCTGATCCGTCAGGATGGAGTTCTTTTTCTGGTAGCCTGCAATGACCACCTCAATGCTCTCCTCCAGGTCTGCCTGGGTCACGCTCTTGCGCCCAGCCCGTACTGCCCGCAGAGCGGCCTCGTTGACGATGTTGGCCAGCTCGGCACCGGAGGCACCGGAGGCCATGCGGGCCACGGTGTTAAAGTCCACCCCCGGGGCGATCTTTACCTTTTTGGCGTGGACCTTCAGGATCTCCTCCCGGCCCTTCAGGTCCGGCAGCTCCACCGGCACCCGGCGGTCAAAGCGGCCGGGACGGGTCAGAGCCGGGTCCAGGGAATCCGGGCGGTTGGTGGCTGCCAGGATGATGACCCCCGTGTTGCCCTCAAAGCCGTCCATCTCCGTCAGCAGCTGGTTCAGGGTCTGCTCCCGCTCATCGTTGCCCCCCAGATTGCCGCTGTTGCGCTTCTGGCCAATGGCGTCGATCTCGTCGATAAACACGATGCAGGGGGCCTTTTCCTTGGCCTGCTTGAACAGGTCCCGGACCTTGGAGGCACCCATGCCCACAAACATCTCCACAAACTCGGAGCCGGAGATGGAAAAGAAGGGCACGTTGGACTCACCTGCCACGGCCTTGGCCAGCATGGTCTTGCCGGTGCCCGGAGGGCCCACCAGCAGGATGCCCTTGGGCATGGAAGCGCCGATCTCCTTATACTTGCTGGGGTCGTGCAGGTAATCCACGATCTCCTGCAGGTTCTCCTTGGCTTCGTCCTCGCCTGCCACATCGGCAAAGCGGATGCCGTGGGTGGATTGGACGTAGACCTTGGCGTTGGATTTGCCCACGCCGCCAAACATCATGGAGCCCGCGCCGCCGCCCGCCTTATCCATCAGCTTTTTGTTCATGTAGTTGCCCAGTGCCACAAAGAGGACGATGGGCAGCACGAAGCTGGCGAGGAAGCTCAGCAGGGGAGAGGCCTGCTCCACGATCTCACTGGAGAACTGGGCCCCGGCGTCGTACAGGCGCTCGGTGAGGCTGGGGTCATTCATAAGGCCGGTCTTATACACCTGCGTGTTCTCTTTATCGGTAAATAAGATCTGGTTGGATTCAATGTCCACCCGGCCGATGTTTTTTTCTTCTGTCATGGACATGAAAGTGCCGTAGTCCACTTCTTTGATCTGCCGCTCACTTGCCCACGGCATGATGACAAAGTTGAGGACCAGCAGGATCACCAGCACGATGGCGTAGTAGATGGCCAATGGCTTTTTGGGTGTCTTGACTTCTTTCATCTTGATTCCTCCCTCGGTTTGGATCTGTAACTATCATAGCACAGCCTAAATAAAGGTGACAGGGGTTTGAGGGCATGTTTCCAAAAACTTAGCAGAAACTTCATAAATCAATTCTGCAAAATTGTGCCTCATGATTTGTGAATTTGTTTCATCTTTACCATGAAGAAAACTGCTTGACAGACCCCAGAAAGGATGTTAAACTAAGCTCACTTTGAATCAAGCGCAAATGCGTTGACGGGGAAAAAACGATTTTCTTCTGCGTGCAGAGAGCTGCCGGGCGGTGCAAGGCAGTGCGGAGGGTTTCGGTTACTGGCCCCTGAGCGGCAGGGCTGAAACAGACAGTAGGCCCTGACGGATGCCCACCGTTACGCGGGCAGCGATTCGCCCCCAAAAGCCGATCGTGTCGAGTGGCTGTGTTGTGCAACACGGCAAAGAGAGTGGTACCACGGGTGCCCTGTAACAGAATTTACAGGCTCTCGTCTCTCAAGGGCTTCGTCCTTTGAGAGGCGGGAGCCTTTTCGTTTCCTCTCGTTGGCTCCCCTGATCGGGGAGCTGGACCCGCCAGAGAGCGGACGGAGAGGTTTTGTTTGAAATAAAAAGAGTGTGTAAGAAAGATCAGGAGGACAAAAACATGATGGACGCTACCAAGTACGCACCGGGTTATTACCCGGTCCCTGCCGGGTATGACAGCTGGGTCAAGAAAGACCACATTGAAAAGGCCCCGGCCTGGTGCAGCGTGGACCTGCGCGACGGCAACCAGGCGTTGATCGTGCCCATGAGCCTGGAGGAAAAGCTGGAGTTCTTCCAGATGCTGGTCAAGATCGGTTTTAAAGAGATCGAAGTCGGCTTCCCCGCTGCCAGCGATACCGAGTATGAGTTCCTGCGGACCCTGATCGAAAAGAACATGATCCCCGAGGATGTCACGGTGCAGGTGCTGACCCAGTGCCGCGACCACATCATCCGCAAGACCTTTGAGGCCGTCAAGGGCGCCCCCCGGGCCGTCATCCACTTCTATAATTCCACCTCCGTGGCCCAGCGGGAGCAGGTGTTCCACAAGAGCAAGGAGGAGATCAAGAAGATCGCCACCGACGGCGCCAAGCTGGTCAAGCAGCTCAGCCAGGAGTACGAGGGCAACTTCCTCTTCGAGTACAGCCCTGAGAGCTTCACCGGCACCGAGGTGGATTACGCTGTGGAGGTCTGCAACGCCGTGCTGGACATCATGGAGCCCACGCCCGACCGCCCCATGATCATCAACCTGCCCGTAACCGTTGAGATGAGTATGCCCCATGTTTACGCAAATCAGATCGAGTATTGCGATAAACACCTCTCTCACCGCGACAGCGTCATCATCTCCACCCACCCCCACAATGACCGCGGCACCGGCGTGGCCTGCGCCGAGCTGGCGGTGCTGGCAGGTGCCCAGCGCGTGGAGTGCTGCCTGTTCGGCAATGGCGAGCGCACCGGCAACGTGGATGCCGTGACCCTGGCCATGAACCTGTACAGCCATGGCGTGGACCCCAAGCTGGACTTCTCCAACATGCCGGAGATCTGCGACACTTATGAGCGCATGACCCGGATGCATATTTATGAGCGCACCCCCTACGCCGGTCAGCTGGTGTTTGCGGCGTTTTCCGGCAGCCACCAGGACGCCATCGCCAAGGGCATGGCTTATCGCAAAGAGCGCGGCGAGCACCGCTGGACCTGCCCCTATATCCCCATCGACCCCCACGATATCGGCCGTACCTATGACGCCGACGTCATCCGGATCAACAGCCAGAGCGGCAAGGGCGGCATCGGCTTTGTGCTGGAGCAGAACTACGGCTACAACCTGCCCCCCAAGATGCGCGAGGTGCTGGGCTACAAGGTCAAGAGCGTGTCCGACCACAGCCACAAGGAGCTGAGTGCAGGCGAGGTGCTCCACATCTTCGAGGAGAACTACCTCAACCGGGTCAAGCCGCTGTCTGTGGTGGAAGCCCACTTCGCCCAGGTCAACGGCATTACCGCCACCGTCACGCTGGACCTCAACGGCCAGCGCAAGGTCATCACCTCGGTGGGCAATGGCCGTCTGGACGCCGTGGCCAACGCCATCCAGAGTGCCACCGGCATGGACTTCCATCTGGAGACCTACTCCGAGCACAGCCTGGATGAGGGCTCTACCTCCCGCGCTGCTTCCTATGTGGGCCTGATGTGGGGCGACAACACCGTCACCTGGGGCGCTGGCACCGATACCGACATTATCGTGGCGGGCATCAAGGCACTGGTCAGTGCCATCAACAGCAAGTAAGTGAACGATAGACCTTAAAGATAAAAGGAGAGAGTATCATGGGAATGACCCTGACGCAGAAAATTCTGGCCGCCCACGCAGGTTTTGCCGAGGTCAAGGCAGGCCAGCTCATCAACGCCAAGCTCGACATTGTGCTGGGCAATGATATCACCACTCCCGTTGCCGTCAACGAGTTTGAAAAGGCCGGGTTCCACAGCGTGTTCGACAAAGAGCACATCGCCATCGTGCTGGACCACTTTGTGCCCAACAAGGACATCA
>OGKG01004670.1_pt1 | contig 11320 bp, 10 predicted proteins | sample 1572201 | NCBI WGS metagenome assembly OGKG01 (sample SAMEA2582146, study PRJEB24529) | metagenome | biome: Human gut stool | place: China | collected 2011 | reverse complement strand
TCCAACATCTTTACAATTTTCAATATCGATATTGAAAATTGTAAAGATGTTGGATAAAATTAGATCTAATTGAGAGACACCCTATATTTTAGAAAACAATGCATGCAACGTGGTCCCAAAGCGGTCGACTTTCAATTGGAAAATTGTATAAAACGCGAAACGCGTTCTTGAGATAATAAAAGCTGTAGCTTATAATGAATATATTTGTTAGGAAGAGGAGGCCTTTTGCATGACTCTTGAAAACTTAGAGTACTTTCTTGTTGCGGCGGAAGAGCTGAATTTTACGCGGGCTGCAGAGAGATTGTATATTACTCAGCAGTCCTTAAGCGGTCATATTGCAAAAATCGAAAGGTACTATAATTGCCGTTTGTTTGACCGCCACTTTCCAATGTCACTAACGCCGGAAGGGGCGGAACTGTACGAAAAGGGGCAAAAAATCCTAAGCCTTGCCAATGACACAAAGCGTGAACTGCAGGATATCAAAGACTTTCGCAGCAGCAACTTGACCATTGGTATCAGCCGCTCAAGAAGCGCAGTATATTTGACATCTGTGCTGGCGAGGTATCACAAGGAATATCCAGGGATACGGATTAAAATTATCGAAGGATCGGCACCTGAGGTGGAAGAAAATCTGCGCAGAGCAAAGGTTGACTTTTCAATTGGGGCTATGCCAGAGAATAACTACAATGTACAAAGCATTTCGTTTTGGCAAGAACGGATCGTGGCCGCCGTACCTTTTCCCATTCTTGATAGTTTGCCACCTACCAGCAAAATGGCAATTGGTGACAATCCACAATATGCAGATTGGAAGATGCTTGCCGACTGCCCGTTTATTGCTCTTAGTTCCAATCTGCGCTCTGGAATGCCATTTTATAAGATATTTCAAGATCTCGAGTTATCTCCGAAAATTGTTTTGGAGGCGCAGTCTATTGATACTCTTCTCCCGCTCTGCTTGGATGGTATTGGAGTTCTAGTATGCCCCGAAATCTTTCTATACCCGTACAAGGCATCTGGACGACTGGATGAGAGAAACGTGCTGATTTTGCCGCATACAGGTGAAGAATACACGCGGCAGGTCTGTATCAATTATCTGCACGGCAAATACCTCTCTGCTGCAGCAAAGGAGTTTATCCGAATGCTGCAAGAAGAGCAGTACTCGTTACTGTAGCAGAACTACAATTGATCGATTGGGACAAGAGGAAGAGCAACCAAATCATTGCCAGCAAAAAGCGTAAAACAGCGGATTCACCTTGTGGATTTTGTACATTTTTTCTCCGTTTATAGTGCAGAAAAAGAAAAGTATCACAGCCTTTCAGCTGTTAAGTAACCTCAAAAAACTGTTGGACGAATGTCTGCTCTCGACTTAATATAGAGATAGCAACCCACAGTAATGCTGGATCGATATTAAGGAGGAAAAGTTTTATGGATCGCTTTTATATTACTGCAAAAAATGGTGTTATCGGAGATGGTGTAAAAGTGCTTTCTCCCATTTGGGTCGGCATTGAAGGTACCAAAATCACTTATGTTGATTCGGCCAAGCCACAGGATGCCAACGGGCAGAACACCACTGACATGGGCGAATGCACACTGACGCCTGGTTTGTTCAATCTGCACGATCATGTCAACCGTAAAGCCTTGCGTGATGAGCCGTCCACCTTGCCATTGAATGTGCGCTCCAAGACCTTTATGGCGCAGCCTTACCAGTATATGCTGCTTCATGGTGTTCATAACGTGAAGAACATGCTAAGTGAAGGCATCACATTTATCCGAGATTTTGGACTTGGTGAATATACTGCAGTTAACCTCAAACGCGGTATCAAGGAAGGCTTAGTTCCGGGACCCGAAATGATGGTTTGCGGCCGTGATATTTGCATGTCTGGCGGTCACTGTCATGCAGCAGCCCGCGAAGTAGACGGCGTGCCTGAAATGATGAAAGCTGTCCGCGAGGAAATTCGCGCCGGTGCTGACTTCATTAAGTTCATGGCCAGCGGCGGTCTGGAAAACTTCCCGCGTGAAGACCCGAAGTATCCGGAGTTCACAGTAGAAGAACTAAAGGCAGGTATTGAAGTTGCCCATGATGCCGGCGTCAAGACGGCCGCTCATGTTTATCCTAAGGCGGCGATTATGCGTGTTCTGACAGCTGGCATTGACTGCGTGGAGCATGGCGTTCAGCTTGACGATGAGTGTATTGAGCTTATGGTCAAGCGAAATACGCCGCTCGTTCCAACAATGACTGGTGTGAAGGGATCTTATTTCATCCAGCCTGTTACTGAGGAGAAGAAGCGCAGCATCCCGCTGCTCGAAGAACGTATCTGGGGGCCGCATGCCATTTCTGTGAAGAAAGCTGTTGCGGCGGGGCTGCTGGTTGGAACCGGTACGGACAGCTATGGTCGTCTGAGTGATGAAATCAGAAGCATTGCTGCAGCCGCTGGTGAGACGCCGGTACAGGCAATTGCACACGCAACCAGTATTTCTGCTAAGATCATCAATCGTCCTGAGCTTGGCCTGCTCGAAGTTGGCAAGCACGCAAATGTTGCAGCATTCCCAGGTGACTTGACGGCCTCCCTTGACACAATTGACCATGCGGTCCAACTCTGGTTGCACGGCAAGCCGATGCTGTAAAGCGGGGGGATCAAATGAATCGTAGGATTTTACTTGAATGGCCTGACTTGCAGCTTTCCGCCATTGCGGAGCTTGCTGATGATAAAAACCCGGAGCTTTGTGATGACCTTTGGAATGCGTTGCCGATCTGCAGTATTATGAACAACGCCGTGATTACCGACGGTTCCATGTACTGCTGGCTTCCACTTTTGAGCTTTGCACCGATTCACTATAAAGAGCGGATTGATGAGGCTCCCATCGGCCGCCTGCGTTATTCACAGGGAACCGGCAACAAACTGATTGTACAGTACTCTCAGTGCTACGAGGATGTAAAGGGCACAGTGCTTGGTGAGATTATTCCGGAGCATATTGACATTGTGAAAAAGGTTGGTGAAAAAGCTCGCGAATCGATTTTCATGACGAAAAAGGAGTTGCACGTCAGGGTGTCCCGCTTGGGCGAAGACAAAGCGGCCGAACCGGCAAAGCCGGAGGTTGTACGCCCAAAAGATTGCCGCGCTGAGGTTACCGAGTTGGTTGATCGAATCCTCGAGAAGGCTCTTGAAGCCACAAAGTCCGAGCCAAGAGAAAACAAACTCGCACGAATGGGGAAAGTTTCCGGAGTGGGTTCCTGTGGACAGTATTTCAGCACATGGGAATTTGTTTACAGCCTATCAAGAGACCTCTCCATGTATACGCTTTATCCGATTTCTCATATGTGCAGGACAACCGACATTGATGTGCGTCATCTGGAAAAAATCTACGCAGAGCTGGAGCCAGGCTACACAGGAGTTCTCGGCTCCTATGGACTGCGCGAGCTGCGCGAATTCTCGAAGGAGATCCGTGCGCTGTTCGCAAAGGAGATTGTGACCAGAGAAGAATTTCAGTGCGTTGTAGATGCCTTTACGCTTTATACCAATCAAGTTGCGGCGTGGGCATACTTCTATTACCCGTGGGGGATTGGGACGGCGTGCTTCCGCTTTTCTGATGAGAACAAGGACTACATTGCAAAGTAACAACCACACCAGTTATTTTAGGAGGATTACTTTATGAAAGCCACTAAGAGACTTATATCGGCGTTGCTCATATCCGTTATGCTACTTGGTTGTTTGACGGCTTGTGGGGCAACGCAAGGGTCCAGCACCGACAGTGAAAAGGCGACTAACCCCGTCGTCCTGACATTCGCAACGGAAATGGCGACTGGCACGCCGGAGGTCCAAGCTGCTGAAATATTTGCAAAGAACGTTTATGACAAGACAAACGGCGAGGTGGAGATTCAGATATATGCGGACGGCCAGCTTGGTGAACCCGCCACGGCAATCGAGAGCACGCAACTTGGCAATATTGATATTTTGATTCTCCCCGCCAGTGACTTCAAATCCTTTGACAACATTTTTGGTATTGAGGCAATTCCTTTCTTGTATGCAGATAATGAGTCTGTTGCGAAAGTACTGAACGAGAGCGGCGCGGCTGATATGCAGAAAGAGATCCTTGCTGGTCTCGGCTTGATTCAGCTCAATGAGGCGCGTAATTACTTCCGTGGCCCCTACCGTGTGCTCGCATCTAAGACACCCGTTCGCACGATTGACGATCTCAAGGGTCTGCGTTTCCGTGCGTTCGACAACAAAAACTACATTCATGCCTATGAACTGCTTGGTGCAAATCCGCTGGTTGTTGCCTACAGCGAAGTCTACATGGCACTGCAGAATGGCACGGTCGATGCCGCGACCTGTACAATCAGCGCATTGAAGGGCGAGAATTATACGGATATCTGCAAGTATGTCACTCTAATCAATGAATATGTATCCTCCGTGTTTGTCCTTTGCGGTGACAGCACCTACAATAAGCTCTCTGAGGAAAACCAAAGAATTCTCAAAGAGTGCGCTGATCAACTCGGTTCAGATGTCGAAGCGTTGACGGAAGAATCTTTGACCGTCAACATTGATGCAATGAAGGCTGACGGCGTAGAGTTTATCGAAATCGACACAAGTCCCGCTCGTGAGGCACTTAAGGACTTCTACTATGACCTTGAGGCAGATGGCACCCTGCCGAAGGGCACCTGCGACAGTGTCTTGAATCAGTAATTCCAGGTATTTCCCTCGTGAGAGAGGGGCGGGAGACGCGCTGCATGCGCAGCACGTCTCCCGTTGTATATAACTCTGCCTACGGAATAACTCAGTGGCAGGCAGTGATGATGAAAAAGGAGGAATAACCTTGTACGACAAGATTATGAAGAAAATATCCGAAGCTATGCTTGGTGTTTCGGTTATTTCCTTATCAATAGCAATTGTGCTGAATGCAGTGGAGATATTTCGCAGGTTTCTCTACGATGGTAGTTTTTACTGGATTCAGGACGTTACTTTGCTGTGTATGATGTGGTTTATTTTTCCGGGTATGGTTATTATTTCCTACAAGGGAAACGATGTTTTTGTTGACATTTTTCTGCACAAATTCCCAAAGAAAATGCAAACCACGGTTAATATAATCAATGACATGCTGGTAATGGCAATTTGCGCAATACTGTTTCGCTACAGCATCAACTTGATGTTTCTTCGCATGGGAAAGAGTATGCTTGCATCTGAAATTCCTTATTTTTGGTACACACTTGCCATGGTGATTGTATTCTTCCTCCTGACACTGGTGTATCTCGGAAAGGTAATTAACGCTTTTGCCTGCAAAAAAGGCAAGGAGGGCACTGACGTATGATTGTTGGTATCGTTTTGATTGTTGTTTTCCTAATCGTACTATTTTTCGGTATGCCGATCAGCATGGGTATGGGTATTGGTACACTGGCATCGATGATTGCTGGCGGCTATGATTTTTCTACGCTCCCTATGTTAATCCAAAAAGGTGCCAACAGCTATACGCTGATTTCGATTCCCTATTTTATTCTTGCTGCCAATATCATGAATAAAGGCGGCATTACAAACCGCATTTTCGACTTTTGTGAATCCATTGTTGGTTGGATGCACGGGGGCCTTGCACAAGTCAATGTTATTTCCAGCGTTATATTTGCAGGTATTTCCGGCACATCCTCAGCCGATGCCGCTGGCCTTGGCATGGTCGAAATCGAGGCAATGGATCGGGCTGGCTACGATAGAAAGTGGTCTGTCGGTATTACGATGGCCTCGTCGATTCTCGGTCCCATTATCCCGCCCAGTGTCGGTTTTATTGTCTATGCAAGTCTTGCGGGTGTATCGGCGTCAGAACTGTTTGTGGCCGGCGTTGTTCCTGGAGTCATCATAGCAATTTGCCTGATGGTTGCAAACTACTTTATTGCAATCAGTGGTAAGGTGGCGTGCCCGCCCCCGACGAAGTTTGATATTAAGGAGGTTTGGCGGACCTTTAAAGAGGGCTTTTTTGCCCTGATGGCACCCGTGATCCTTTTGGTCAGTCTGCTTGGCGGCTTTGCAACTGCGACGGAAACGGGAATCATTGCCGTTATATACTCGCTGATTGCCAGTGCTATTTATCGTGAACTCCACTGGAAGGACCTGATTGCAACGATGAAAGAGACTGTGGAATCCTCTGCAATCATCATGTTCCTCATCGGTATGGGTTACGGTATCGGCTATGTGTTGACACTTGCGCGTATTCCCCATAAGCTTACGGAAGCGTTGCTTGGTGTAACGACTAACAAATACCTCATGCTGTTCCTGATTATTATTTTCCTGACAATTCTCGGTATGTTCCTTGAAGCAACAGTCATCCGCATTATCACAGTACCGCTACTGCTGCCAATTCTTGTTGCATTAGACATCAACTTGGTTCACTTCGGCGTAGTTCACACGTTGGTTGGATTATTAGGCACTACCACTCCCCCCGTTGGTTCCGGCCTGATGATTATGTCGACAGTTGCAAAAATGAAATTCTCTGATGTCGTAAAAGGCGTTTTGCCGTTTTGGATTCCGTTGTTTATATCTCTTTTTATTGTCACCTACGTACCTCAGATCACTATGTGGCTTCCAAACCTTGTCTTCGGATCATAAAGGATACCAATCTCTTAACGCAAAGGCTCCTTCCGCCAACGAGCGGAGGGAGCCTTTGCATTTGCAGGGTTATGGGGCGAACACGACCCGACGGGACGTAAGCGTCAAACCTCCCCGCGTATAAAAGACGATAATGTACAATAACGGGCCTGTTGACAAAAGCAAAAATTCTGCTGAAACCCACAGTGGTTCCAGCAGAACAGTAAATTTGGAAATAGCGAAAGATGGTATTTACCATCCTCTTGAGGTTTACCTTAATGAATATGTGTTATAAAGAACAGCATACAAATTCACGCGATAGATGATGCAGGGGCGAGACACTGACAAGAATGCCCCTCCCACATCAATACTGTTTTCTGAAGTGGTATGTATCTTTCAATTGTTCCAGCATTTCATAAACAACGGGACAAACTTCGGCAGAAGCAATGATGTTGAGCAAGCTCCCCATTCTGCCCAGTCTATCCGTATAGGGATAAGCGGCGCACTCGGATGGCTTGCAGAATTCCACTTCACACTGTCCATCTTCGCGCAAAAACGGGCATGGCTTTTTTATCTCATAGCCTAATAAACCATCGGAAAGGAATTGCTTGCAGAAGGCATCAGGTGTAAGCCCCTTCGCCGCCGCGATGGTGGAAATCTCTTCATTTTCAAGCGACACATCATAGAAACGGCAGCAGTTGCGGCATTTAGAGCAGTCATATGACGCAAACAGTTCTTTATGCAGACTGAGAAACTGCTGATCCAATTCCTCCTCATCAGCGTGAGTTTTCAGAAACCTGCGAAAACGGTGATTTTCTTCTTCGACTTTCAATGCTGCTTCGCGTACATTGTTGGGTGTGATCATATGGTGTACCTCTCTGTTTTTATCCGTATGGTGTCTGGTTATGAATGTGAAAAATTATATGCCGTTTTTCCTTGGAAATCAATGGATCGAATTGAAAAGCATACGAAAAGCAAGTGCCGGGAAGGTGTATGCCAAAAACTGGCGGTGTTTTTGAACTGGCTTGATTCAAAAAATGTCGTATACGAGAATGCCATCATGTACGAGAATTTCTGCATGAACTCGTATTTGGCAGTTTGTGGGACGAAAAGGTTCTATCATTACAGTCGACGGTGGGATATCTGCATAGCTGCGGATGTTGGCAGTATCCTGCATGGGCTTTCACAAATGTAAATAGGGGACGCAAGAAAACGGCAAGTTAGCCGCTTTGACAAGCGGCCGTCCAGCGTTTCGACAACTCGCAAAGCACACCGAGGGTAGTGATACCACCCATGCCTCGCACACGCAGAAAGCCCTGAGCGCAGGGCGTACAAGCCACAATTTCGACAAAAGCAAAAAAAGATCACGCAGCCCAGCGGGGCCGCGACGCCTCGGAACAGCGACGCGCATGAGCGCATCGCTGTTCCGCAGGCTTTCTGTGTTCTTCGGGAGCGCCTCCGACCAAGACTCAAAAGCGGCAAAGTTTGCCGTTCTGACACCCGGCCCGGGGATGTTTGTGAACGTGCGGAACGCGCCGAGGGTAGAGATAGCGCCCCCATCCGAAACAGCCCCTGTTTCGCCGTGTAAGCCGCTGTGTGCGATCCTTCTCCGAAAGCCGAGTGTGTACCCACTTTCACCCGTGAAAGCGAACGTGGGCCATTTGTACGAGAAGTTGAAAACCGGGATGAAAAGTGGTTTGAAACAGCGTTGTGGCGGTAACTTTTTGGCGATATTTGCAGGAACGGTTTTGAGCGAAAAAACGAACTTTACAGGAAGGTTTTTTGAGTGGCGAAGGCCGTTCGATTTTAGCACTAGATAAAGGGCCGCAGTCGCAAGCGCCCGCAGCCCATCCACAAAGCCCCGCAGTGCGGGGCTTTTTCACAGGTCACAAACCAATGTCGGTTTGAGGCTCTGCCAAGATGAACCGATGTCGGTCCGCAGGAGGAGTGCGGCGTTTGCAGGGCTTTCCGGCGTTTTTGACCGATGGCAGCGGAAGGAGGAAAAATGGAGGACAATAAGAAATGCACCACGATCTGGCTGCGGCCCAGCGTCATTCGCCGCATGGACGCATGGCTGGAGGAGGCGAACTGCAGGAGCCGCAGCGAATTCATTGAAAAGGCGGTCCGTTTTTACATGGGCTATCTGGGAACGGAGGATACCTCCGAGTATCTCTCGGACGCGCTGGTGGCAACGCTGCGCGGGATCATCGCGGACAGCACCAACCGCACCAACGGCATTCTCTTCAAGTGCGCGGTGGAGCAGGGCATCATGGCGCATACCATCGCCGCCCACTTCCGGGATACGCTGGAGGATCGCCGCACCCTGCGCGGGTATGTGGTGGACGAGGTAAAGCGCACCAATGGTCAGATCAGGTTTGAGGATGCCCAGGATGTCCAACGGCAGCTGCCGGATGACACATGGCGAGATTGATATTTATCTCTCCATACATGAAGGGCGGCAGAGATGCCGCTCGGCTGGCCCATCGCACCCGCTACTTCGCCACCCGTGAAGGTGTGCAGCTCCTCAAGGATGACAATGCTCATCTTCCTGTTACGAAGAAACAGCAGCAGTACATCCGGCGTCTGCTCCGCAGCTTCCCGGAGGCAAGGGAACTGCCGGAGCATGAGGACTATGCAAACACACCTAACCGGCAGACAGCCTTTGCGCTCATCGCGCAGATCCACGAGGACTTTATCGAGCCAATGGATGGCCGGGAAAACTATCTTGACTATGTCGCAAACCGTCCCGGCGTAAAAGCGTTGGGCGAACATGGCCTGTGGGATGCCCATGGCAAGATCCCGTCGCTGGAGAATGCCGTGGCAGAGGTGGCGCGGCACACGGGGAATGTGTGGACGCCGGTCATCTCCCTCTCCCGTGAGAACGCGGAGCGGCTGGGTTATACCGATCTTAAAAACTGGCAGGAGCTCATCAACGCATCTATCACCGACATCGCCAAGGGCTATAAGATCCATCCGGACCGCCTTCGTTGGTACGCGGCTATGCACGAAAAGGAGAAGCACATCCATGTTCACATGGTGCTCTTCTCAACCGATCCGAAGGAGGGCTACCTCTCCCGGCAGGGTATCCGCAGCATCAAGTCCGCGCTGGTCAGCACGATCTACCGGAACGACCGCCTGCACATCTATGAGCAGAAGGATGAACAGCGCGGCCTGCTCCGGCAGGAGGCGGAAGCACGGATGGCAACGCTCATCGAGCAGATGGCAACCGGTACTCTGCAAAGCGATAAGCTGGAGCTGTTAGTGACGGATCTCGCCCAGCGGCTTCGGGAGGTCAGCGGCAAAAAGGTCTACGGTTATCTGCCGCCCCGTGTCAAGCGCATCGTAGATGAGATCGTGGATGAACTGGCAAAGGACGAACGGGTGTCGTCCGCCTATGCTCTATGGCAGGATCTCCGAGAGCAGCTTTGCACTGACTATAATCAGACACCGCCGCAGCGAGTACCGCTGTCGCAGCAAAAGGAGTTCAAGACTGTGCGCAACATGGTTATCCGGGAAACGCTCCGGCTCTCGGAAATGAACTTCACCTTCGAGGATGATGCCATGCAGGATGAGCCAGAGTCGGAAGAACCGCCTGTTCCTCCAGATCCAAGTGCGGAGCGGATGATCCATCAGCAGGCGCGGTTTTACCGCAGAGCAAAAAGCATGTTAGATGCTGTGGACGCAGATCCCAGTGAGAAGTCAATGGCATTGGTCACCCTCCACCGTTTGTGGGAGGAGGGCTATACTATTGCCGCCCATCAGCTTGGCAAATCGTATCGAGATGGAGTTGGAAGTTCAGTTGACCAAGAGTTGGCGGCAGAGTGGTTTCAAAAATCGGCGGAGGCCGGTAATCCTTGCTCCGCATACGCGCTGGGCAAACTGCTGCTGGAGCAGGAGCAATTCCCGCAGGCCCTTCACTGGCTGCGGCAGGCAGCGGAGCAGAACGATCCATACGCGCAATACCGGCTCGGAAAGCTGCTGCTCACCGGCGCGGAGGGTGTGCCAAAGGATATAGATGCGGCCATTCAGCTTCTGAAGGGCTCTGCCACACAAGGGAATTCGTTTGCCCAATACACGCTGGGAAAGCTCTATTTGCTGGGGCAAAAGGTGCAAGTGGACCGCGAAGAAGCTCTGCGCTATTTCGCACAGGCAGCGGCACAGGGCAACACCTACGCTCAATATTTCATTGACCATCAGGACGACTTCTCCGGCGCAGCGGTGGGAACCGCTATCCTTCGGATGCTCCATCAGATGAGCCGTATTTTCCGCGAGAACGCCGCCCAGCCTGCCATCTATGCAGGAATGCAGATCGACAAGAAGCGTCGCCGCAGATTGCAGGAGAAGCGCATGGCAATGGGACACAAGGCGGATGACCATGAGGATCGCGGACTGACGCAACAGACACAATAAGGGAGGGACTATGTCAAAGTACATTCCGTTTACAACCGAGCAGAAAGAACGAGCCGCCTCGGTGGACTTGGAGGAGTTCCTCCGCCGCCGTGGGGAAAAGCTCATCACCTCCGGCAGGGACAAACGCCTTGCCAGCGACCACAGCATCACCATCCGTGGCTGCGAGTGGTTCGATCACGCCACCGAGCAGGGCGGCAGAGCCATCAGCTTCGTCAAGCAGTTCTATGGACTTAGCTACCCGGACGCCATGTCTCTGCTCCTCGGCGATGATCTCGGCGGAAGTTACCCTGCGGCAGAATGGAGTGCGCTTCATATCAGTTCGCTCTCTGTCAGCGGACTGACAA
>OGKG01004663.1_pt1 | contig 11337 bp, 9 predicted proteins | sample 1572201 | NCBI WGS metagenome assembly OGKG01 (sample SAMEA2582146, study PRJEB24529) | metagenome | biome: Human gut stool | place: China | collected 2011 | reverse complement strand
TGTTTTTACATTCTTGTATCGTAGGTTGTTGTCGCTTTTGTAAACCTACAACAACCTACGATACAAGAATGTAAAAACAGCTTCGGGATGGCTATACCCGAAGCTGCTTCTGTTTTATTGAATCTTACTCATCGTATAATTCAATACTTAACATCTCTTTCTTTTCTTCTCATACAGTAAAATTCCCGCTGCACCTGCTCCTGCAAGTACGATCAGAACTACCAAAAGAGCGATATTTGCATTGTCACCAGTCTTGGCTCCACTGACAGTAACAACTGTAGAAGTTGCTGTTGCGGTTGCTGTAGCTGTACTGTTGTTGTTACTGCTGCTCTTATGTTTATGACTGTATCGACCACCATTATTTCCACCTGCTGCCGACTGGCTCTGTGCCTCCCACTGAGCAGTTGCTGTGATCGTATTGGCTCCACTATTTCCCAATGTATCCAGCTTTGTGAGCAGATCATCTGTCAGTGCACCTGTATATACCCCATCAACAGATGTTCCATTGTATGAATATTTCCATCCTTTAAAAGTATATCCTGCTTTGGAAGCTGTTGGCAATGCTGTTGCCGTAACATCTGCTACTGTGTAATTCACAGTAGTTCCACCTTCATATGCTACAGTGGCCTTTTTCGTCACATAAGCAAAGGTAAACGGACTGAAACCTTTATCATTTGTAAAGGTAATGGTATCCTCTTTTTCAGATCCTGTCGCTTTTGTCAGGGTTGCCTTGTGATAGTAAACGGTACCATCCTCTTTTTCATGTCTTACATAGAGATTTGTATCACCGGCATTAAAATATCCGCTCGGAACTTTTACCTGAATCTCAATTGCTTTTCCCACAGTATCCGCATCTTTTACTTCAACCGGATCTCCAAGAACTACTGTATTTGAGTCATCCATTTTTTCAGAATCATTTGCAACGGTTGCCTTCACCTTGTAATACAGTTTGATCTCTACTGTAACCACTTTTTTACCGTCTTCACCGGAGATTTCTTTTGCCTCTGTCTTGAAATAAGGTTCGACAACGGTTGTAATAGTCCTTCCAGTTGTTTCAATTTTATTTGCTTCTAATGCCTGTTTTGCTTTTTCTTCTGTCTTTTTCTTGTTCTTTGACAAATCGGATACCACGGAACTTACGCTCTCTACCATAGCATGTGATCCTTTGGTAGTTACAGTGGCACTTCCGGCGATATTTTCTGCTGTGTCTCTATCCAACGGTTTAATTGTAGATGCCACCCCTCCATCTGCTTTACCTGGCGTTGCCTCTACGGATGCCAGTGTGCCTTCTTTTGCAATTGCATATGTATAAGTCTTACCGTTCACCGGATAAGAACCTTTTACGCACTCATAATCTTTTGCAATATAAGGCTTAGCAATATCTGTACTGTAATATCCACCAGAAAGTGCACTTGAAACCTTTTTTGTATAGGTTCCATATCCTGCTGCCGGAGAACTTACTCCAATCTCTGAAAGGCTCATAACCTGATATGCCTTTCTTCCTGTTGCATTCGTAGAAAGTCCTGCATTTCCGGAAATTTTCCCAGCCATGTTCTGTTCAACTTTTCCGAGATCATAGATTGCGACTGCGCTTCCCTGTCCGTTACTGCAATTGAATGTACCTCCGGTAATCTGAAGATCCAGATTATTTCCAGAAGGTGATGTATAGGTACCGCCAAATACATACAATGCGTCCGGAAACCATGCATTGCCACTATAATTATAATATTCGTTCGGTTTATCAATGTTTTCTGTCACTGCATTGATCGTTCCTCCGGAAATCTTTACAGTACCCATACGAAGGGAAATACCACCATTCAAAGTACCGCCGGTAACCGTAAGATTTGTTTGTCCTGGCATATAAATTGCCGGGCCCTGCTGTGCAGTCAATGTTCCACCATTGACAGTGAAATTCATATTTCCTGTTGTGTTATTACCAGTCAACGGCGCATCCAAAGAAGTAACTGTTCCTCCATTAATTACAACAGATCCACCATTCTTTGCATAAATACCATAATCTTTTGACACATTGATTGTTCCGCTCTCCAATGTCAGCGCTGCATTTTCTCCATCTACCTGAAGAGAAGAACCGCTCTCCAACACTCCACCGCCTGAAGAATCCTTGATTGTTAATTTCCCGACAATATTTACGGGAGAAACACTTTCTCCTTCACTATTCGTCACATTATCTGCAGTCGTAACTTTCTTGCCGTTCAGATCAATGGTCAAAGAGGTGTCCATCCAACAATTAAGTATTCCTGTAGCAGTCACATCCTGTAATATTTTAATGGTATCGCCATCTCGTGCACCAGCCAATGCACGTTCCAGAGAAGTGTAAGTTGTGTCACCAATCTGAGCTACTGCAGGCAGATCCTTTCTGACTACCTCATATCCCATACCCAGGGAATCCACTAATATGTATCCCTCTGCACAGAAAGATTCATCAAATTTCTTATAAAATGTTCCACCAGAAATAGAAATCTCTCCCGGATTAGATGCAGTTACAATTACTTTATCCGGAACATGATTCCAATTACTCAGACCGAAGGTTCCACCAGTAATTGTAAGAGTTCCCGTCTCATAAGCAAGACCTGGTGTGGCTCCATTATAAATTGCACATGGCAATTCATCCACTGCAAAATTTCCATCTTCAATGGTCGTATTATTCCAATTTAGGATAATGCCAGCGCCACCTTCAGCACTGAATTCACCATTTTTGATATCAAGAATTCCATAATCATCATTCTTTACTGCATATTTTCCGCCACCAATGGTTGCACCATCAATCGTAAGCTCTGCGTATGTTTCTGCTTGATTTTCAGACGGAGTATACCAACCATTTTCAATACAACTGGAGAAAATACCCCTATTCCATACCTCTGCTGATCCATTGATTGACATATTGCCACGATTGTTAATAGTATAAAAACTGTTTCCATATGCCGAATCAAATGACTTTCCTGCTTCTTCGCTTCTTTTGAAAGTACCACCAGACAGCGTGGCTATTGCACCTGCTTCATTATAAACAGCAGCTTTCTGATGAGTCACATTGTCCACATATCCATTACTATCATCCCCAGAATTTTCAACAGTCAGAGTTCCTCTGTTGGTGATCGTATTATCAGATACGTTGGTAATGTGATGACCATTCAGATCAAGTGTCACGGTTCTTCCAGACGGGATCACTACATCCTCTTTCAGATCCTGCTGAAGCACGATCGTCACATCACCAGACACATTATTCAATGCGTTTGCAATATTCACATAAAAATCGTTGCCAACTTGCACCGCACTGTCATCTGCCTGAACAGCAGGATTCTGTGCTGCGTCTTCTGCCTGAACAGCAGGATTCTGTGCTGCGCCTACTGCCTGTACACTGAGCTGTGCACTTTCTTCTGTGTGCTGAGTTTCTTCTGGTTTTTTTGTTGTCTGAGTTGCATCTGCCACACTGCCTGTATCAGATGTTGAATCCGCACCATTTTTACCAGCTTCTTTGTTTTCGCCGTCCGCAGTCGTTTTATTTTCTACTGCAGGAGTATCTTTGTTCTGAGAATTTGATGCATTTTCCGAGTCAGTTTCAGATTTCAGGTTCTCTTTTACATCTTCTGTCTCTGTTGTTACACTTTGACTTGTCTGCTCTGCAGACGATTCTTCCGCACGCGATGTGATCGGTGTCGGTACTATCAGACAAAATGCCAATAACAACGCCAATGCTTTTTTCAGCTTCATTTGTATTTCCTTCCTTTCCCTCAATGGAATAATAGCAATGTTACTGTAGCACAGCCATTTTTTCCTGTCCATACTTTTACATATATTTTTCTAATTTTTTCGTAACTTAGACCAAATTCCATAAAAAATTACAACAGCTCCGAACGATTGCAATAAACTACGCTATATATCAGGACTTTTCTGTCCAGTACTCGCCGTATAATCTTTTATGCTATCGTCCAGAGCTGTTTATAATTATATTTATTCCTGCGTCGGATCCTGTGCATTCAGGATCTGCATAAATTCATCACCGGTAATGGTCTCTTTTTCATACAGATATTTTGCCAGTTCGTGAAGCTTCTGCTTATTATTTTTCAGAAGATCCATAGCTTTTTCATATTCTTTCTTCAGAAGTGTTTTTGCTTTTTCATCGACGATTGCTGCTGTCTCAGCGGCACATGCAAGGGAAGTGTCTCCACCCAGGTACTGACCATTGACAGTCTCCAGTGCCATCATACCAAACTCATCACTCATACCGTAACGTGTGATCATGGCACGGGCAAGCTTGGTCATCTGCTCAATATCATTGGAAGCACCCGTGGTAATGGATCCGAAGATCAGCTCTTCTGCTGCACGGCCTCCCGCATAAGTTGCAATCTTATTTTCCAGTTCTTCTTTGCTGAGCAGATACTGATCCCGTTCCTCCACCTGCATGGTATAACCAAGTGCTCCAGAAGTTCTTGGAATGATCGTAATCTTAGTGACCGGTGCAGAATGACTCTGCAGGGCTGCCACCAGAGCATGACCCGTCTCATGGTATGCTACGATCAGTTTTTCCTTATCAGAAAGAACGGCATTTTTCTTCTGATATCCAGCAATAACTACTTCGATACTCTCTTCCAGATCTTCCTGGATCACATACGTACGACCATTTCGGACTGCACGGAGAGCTGCCTCATTTACCATATTTGCCAGCTCTGCGCCAGATGCACCTGCAGCGGCTCTTGCGATAGCATGGAAATCTACGTTATCTCCCAGCTTCACTTTCTTTGCATGTACTTTTAAAATGGCTTCGCGGCCTTCCAGATCCGGCAGTTCCACCGGGATTCGTCTGTCAAAGCGACCCGGCCGAAGCAGTGCAGGATCCAGAGTCTCCGGACGGTTAGTTGCTGCCAGGATCACAACACCCTTGGAGCCATCAAATCCATCCATCTCTGTCAAAAGCTGGTTCAGGGTCTGCTCCCGTTCATCGTTGCCGCCCACACCGGCACTGTCTCTCTTCTTACCAATGGTATCGATCTCATCAATAAATACGATACAAGGTGCTTTTTCATTTGCCTGCTTGAACAGATCACGAACCTTGGCAGCTCCCGTGCCGACAAACAGTTCCACAAATTCCGAACCAGAAATGGAGAAAAACGGTACTTCTGCCTCACCGGCAACTGCTTTAGCCAACAATGTTTTACCAGTTCCAGGAGGGCCTACAAGCAGGGCTCCTTTTGGCATGGTTGCACCAATTGCCTGATATTTCCCCGGATTATGGAGAAAATCAACGATCTCCTGCAACTGCTCCTTTGCCTCATCCTCACCAGCCACATCATGGAATTTGATTCCCGTCTCGCTGGCCACATAAATCTTGGCATTACTCTTACCAAACTGCATGGCATTTCCAAGACCGCCGCCACCCATCTTTTTCATCAGCATCCGGGACAGCATCTGCCCGATTGCCACAAAGACAGCGATCTGCAGAACAAACAAAATAAACTGACTTACCCAGGAATCTTTTTCATCCTGTATTTTTCCAAATTTACATCCGGAATTATAAAGTCGATCTACCAGATCCGGATCATTAAACACAACCGTGGAATAAGCCTGCTGCTTTTCTGCCTTATCAGTGAAATAAATCACATCATCTTCCACCTGAGCAGTATCCACTTCTTTGTCATTCAACATGGTCAGGAAAGTTCCGTAATCCACTTCCTTAATCTGTGTCTTTAATAATGATGGAACTACGATTGTATTTAGCAGCACCATCACAAGAAGGACAACACAATAATAGAAAATCAACGGTTTCTTTGGTTTCTTCACCTGTTGCATCTCGTCACGCTCCTCTTTTTTCAGTTTTACCAACAGTTGCCATTATGATACGACAACATAAATTAAATGTAAACCCTGGGAAATATTCAGATTTCGCATAGATTTTCGCTTTTCTTTTCTCTTGGTAAATAGTACAATAATCATAATCATTTTAAGACATATGTCATCTGTCTTTATATCGGAAAGGAGTTAAAATCATGGAATTTTTTGAAAAAGTAAACGAACTGGCAAAGGCTGCCGCTGACAAGACTGCTGAAGTGGTAGAAGATACCCGCCTGAAGGCACAGATTTTGAACGATGAGAAATCCATCCGCGAGCTGGAAACCAAGATCGGCGCCTGGTACTACGAGCAGTTTGCCGCAGGATTTCCTGTAGCTGAGGAAGTCAGCGAATGGTGTACCGCCATCTCTGTCCATAAGGCAAATATCGAAGAGAAAAAAGAGGCACTGAAGCATACTTCCGCGAAAGATGCTGCGGATGCAGATGATGTTGCAGAACCGGAAGCATCTGATGAGCCGGAAGAAGATCCGTTTGAGTAGTTTTTATGTATATACAGTCAAGACCACCCGCTTAGCGGGTGGCTTGTTCTGCCCCTAAAGGGGCCATTTAGTGCTACCTTACTCCGGCGCAGTCCCAAAAGGGGCTTGCTGGTTTGCTTTGATTTCCTACTAGCACTCCAAGTGGTTTATTTCTTGTTTTTCTTCACCGGCTCACCCGTAAACGGGTCGATATAGATGCTTCCGCTTTCTTTTACCTTGTTTTTGAGTCGCGCAAGCACAGATGCAGCCATATCAGCCATTGAGCAATACCTCCATTACATTCATCACCTTTGTATAAAGATTCATTCTCTTTGCATATTTAGATAAATTTGCAAGGTTCTTTTTTTCATCAGCAGCATAAGCATTGACAGCCTTATTAAAAATTTCATTGTCAAGCTTTGTGCGGTACTTAAAACAATCGCATATTGTTCGTTCACGATCATATACAGACAATACCACACCGTTAAAATTACTTGTGGACTTACCTATATCTAAAAATTCTTTTTGAATATAGTAAGCCTTCATCGGAAATTCTTCAATATTCTTTACGGCACGGAATGCCGTTCTTGGTACAGCAATCGACCATTCACGAGGAGAAAAATCACTATATCCGTAATGAAACAAAGCGGACTCCACACAAACAATCCCCTGTGGAAGCAACTTTCGTATTAACTGTTCCTCCGTTGTGCTATTACCTTGAGGAAATTGATAAAATCCTCTGCGAATTCTTTCGATGACTCCTTTTTTACAAAAAGTCGCCACCTCATATTTATTGATCCCATTAGCAGCAAAATCTGAAGTTTTTGCAATACCGCCGTTATTTTCAATTACCTTTTTTTAAATTTCTTTTTTATTCAAGCAAACACCAACTTTCTGCATGCAAATTCAAAATATTGTATGCAAATATTATAGCGTTTATTTTGAAAAATTACAACCACTAACTACATACATTATTTTGGATTTGCATGTTAATCGTCAGAAAAAATATTGCATATCTTTTCGTTTTACAAAATCCTTTTGTGACAGCCCCAGAGACGTTCTAACACACTTTAGTGCTTCGGTATAGGGCACGACAAGGAAGCGTGAAAAATCATCATAGAGCAGGGACACTTCGATTTCCAGAACATATGCCAGTTTAATAGCTATATCATAAGGGATGTGATGTTTTCTGTTTTCATACATCACAACCGTCACTGGTGCAATATCCAGCTTTTCCGCCAACTGCCTTGTTGTCATCTGTTTCCGCTGCCGGTAGTACTTGAGATTATCACCCGGTAGGTTCGTCTTTGGCTTTTCTTCAAAACGTATCGTTAAATAGAGCAATAGCTTGCCCCGATAAAATTCACACAACAATGTGTGATTGAAAATACCATTGCAAAAACGATGTGATACTTGCATTCCCATTTAGGTCAGTTTACAAGGAACTACACGCAGACCACGAAACGGGGGCTGCTGACAACAAATAAAGGCTGAGTATCAAGCACCGGGAAAGTGCGAGATATTCAGCCTGTTTTGTTGTCCGGGGTTTCCAAAGGGGCTTGCCCCTTGGCACACGACTTTGCTTGCAAAGTGTAGTGTGTTATACGCTCTGTCGGCGTTGCTGCGAAAATAAGGTTGCCGCCGGGGAGGGCAAAGGCGTTTGAAGCAGCAGGAAAACAGGGTTGTGATTGCGTGACGTGGAGCCGCAAGCGCAGGACTGGTTTCATCAGCAGACGGGGCGTATATGAAAGTCCCCGTTCCTCGTTCTACACCGAACTTGTGGACACACTCCCGTAAAAACTGAAATTTTAGACTATTTGTAAATAAACCTTTATATTATCCCAAGTGAAATTTTTAATTCTAATATGCGTAAAACAGATTCATCGATTCGTTCCTCTGTAATTTCTCCCTGTTTGACTGCTTCAAGTATGGCTGGAATTTGCACCTCAAAATCTGTGCAGCATAACATATCATTTCCTGCCTTCACAGCTTGAACTGCAATTTTTGTGTCTTCTGCAAAATTGCGCACACCATCCATAGCTAAGTCATCTGTAATAATAACTCCAGTAAATTTTAATTCTTCCCGCAGGATTTTGTGTACCTGTGAAGACAGCGAAGCAGGGGTTTGACTATCCATGCAGGATACCACATTATGAGAAACTAATACCATATTGGCTCCAGAATCAATTCCTGCTTGAAACGGCAAGAAATCTGAGTTCAAAAATGTTTCATAGGTGCGATTATCATAAGCAATACCTGTATGTGTATCCACATTATTTCCGTACCCGGGGAAATGCTTTAGGACGCTCCCCATACCTTCTTGAAACATGGTTTGCACAACTAAGTGGACATAAGCGGCAGTTTGCTCTGCGTTCTGTCCAAAACTCCGGTCATAAATAAAATCCTCTGGATTTTGCGAAACATCGCAGATTGGGGCAAAGTTCAAATTAATCCCCAAACTATTCAATAATTCACATTTTTCTTGTGTGTCACTTTGAATCAAATCAAAGCCACCTTCAGCATAGAGTTCTTGAGGGGACCAGAAAGGCACAGCTCGCAAATTAGGGTTTGTGCTAACACGGTTGACAGTGCCTCCTTCTTCATCTACTCCGATAAACATGGGGATTTTTGCTGCACTTTGGTAACTTTGAATATTCTGGATAATTTCATCTCTTGTTTTTCCAGAAAAGTCTCGGCTAAAAAGAATATAACCTCCAAGATTATACTCCTTTACCTTCTGTACGCTATTTATTTCGGGACAGCGTGCAATAAACATCTGTCCAACTTTTTCTTCCAGCGTCATTGCATTTAGAATTTCTTGTGCTTTCTGTGTCACGGAAGCAGAAGGGGGACTTGGCTCTGTTTCACCAGTTGTTGGTTCAGGATTTTCGGTATTTAAACTGGAATCCGTAACCGTAATGGAAAGTAATTCAACCTCTTGTACAGATGCATTCAAATCCAATTTGCCATGATATGAAACTGTCACTGGATTCCCAATCACTATTCCTGTCTCACCAGTTGAAATATTTACACCTTCTGTTCCAAAATAATATTCACGATTATCCTCACCTTGAACAGTTAGAGTATTCATTGTTGCATCTTTTACAGTTCCTCGAAGCTCTTGTGCAGGTTCAGTTGTACTTGAATTTCCAATAATTTCTATTGTTGCCTCAGACGAGTTTTCTAACAAAATATTATTTACTTTATGCAAACTGGCTATCGCAATGCCTGCACATACAAGAAGCAAGATAATCACACTAAAAATAAGCACTTTATTCCTTTTTTCTTTTTTTACCCGTCTCATGTAATCCTCCTGATTGTTTTATAAAACTACATATATTTTTCTGCAATTATTTTCCTACCTGCTCCATCATCCTCTTTGCCAACTGCCGGAACTGTTCCGCCGTTTCCTCGTCCATCGGAAGAAACTTCCCAATCTGTCCGGCAATCATAGCAGTTACATCGTCCATAGAAAGCAGCTCCTGCTGGTGGTCTTTCATGGTTTCCTGCATGGTTTGGAACATAGCGGCGGTCACAGCTTCTCCTGGCTGTTCTCTGTTGTCCATATCTTTCTTAATATCTCGCAGGATAGCAAGAAATACATTCTTGATTTTTTCAATTTCCGCTTCATGTTCTCCCATCTTCTGTGCGTTCAGAAGTTGCAAATCCTGTTTTGCTTCTGCCCGATGTTCCGGGTGTTCCGGGTAAAGCCATACACAGCACCTCCTTTTCCTATTTCCCATTATACAAGAAAATTGCAGAACTGCAATTTTGAAATTGAATATTGCCCTAAAATGCAATTCTCGCAAGATTCCGGGAATTGCATTTTTTTCGTGTAGACTTAGGGTAGTTCATCGATGAACTGCACCTTGAAAAATGAATGACCATCCGAAAAGGAATACCCCGGCAGGGGAAGCACCGCAACGAGCCACTTCGGGACAAAATGTCCCGAAGTCCGGGGAGCGTGCCAACGCTGGAACACGCCGCAGGAATGGGGCAGGAAGCCTTTTCGGGGAGAACGGCAAAGGAAAAATGGAGGGAACACATGAGAGAGAACCCATATAAACAACTGCCGCCCATAGAGCGCAAGCCGGACGGCTCCCTTTACCGCATGACACCGACACAGAGGAAACAGGCAAACGCCCTGATCCGCCGGGAGTGCTGCTGTTATGAGGACGGGAACTGTATGTTCCTTGACGATGGAGACATCCACGCCTGCCCCCAGACCATTTCTTTCTCGGTCTGCTGCAAGTGGTTCCGCTGGTCGGTCTTGCCGCAAATCGGAACGCTGGAAGCGGAGGTTTTCCGGGATAAGGAGCTAAAACGCTGTGCGGTCTGCGGCAGAGTGTTCGTCCCAAAGTCCAACCGGGCGAAATACTGTCCCGACTGCGCCGCCAGAGTTCACAGGCGGCAGAAAACAGAAAGTGAACGGAAAAGGAGGTCTGCTGTGGACAGTTAGGGGCTGAAAAGTCCTTGATTTACAAGGCTTCCAGAGTGCGAAACCGGGGGAAGTCGTATCAAGTATCGCCCTCCCCCGGAAACACCGTCCTAACCGTCCACAAAACACGATATGACAAATACGATTTATATTCATCAGCCGGAGAAATCGGTCAGCTTCACACGCTTACCCAACTTCCTCTTTGAAGCCCCTACATTCACGCCTTTGTCCAACGAAGCGAAACTGCTGTATGCCTTTATCCTGCGGCGAGCGGAGTTATCCCGCAAGAATGGCTGGTCGGACGAGTACGGGCGCATTTACCTGTACTATCCCATCTGTGAGGTGGTGGACTTGCTCCACTGTGGGCGGCAGAAAGCGGTCAACACCCTGCGGGAACTGCAATATGCCGGACTGGTGGAAATCCAGAAGCAGGGCTGTGGAAAACCCAACTGTATTTACCCAAAATCCTATGAAGCGGTTTCAAACACCGACTTCAAGAAATCCGGTTATGGAACGCGGTCGGACTGAAAACCGCACTCCACAAGTACGATAATCAATCCTCTTGAAGTACGAAAA
>OGKG01004662.1_pt1 | contig 11337 bp, 14 predicted proteins | sample 1572201 | NCBI WGS metagenome assembly OGKG01 (sample SAMEA2582146, study PRJEB24529) | metagenome | biome: Human gut stool | place: China | collected 2011 | reverse complement strand
GATGAGGCCGTGGCGGTAGCGTTGGACTTCTGCCGGAAGGTCTATTAGGTTTGCTCCGGGGCAGTACCTCCGACAAAGGAGGTGATTGCCTATGGTGCAGTTCCTGCGAGACGTGCTGGCCGCATTTCTGGCCGCCGTCCTCGCGGCACTCTTTAACCGCTACTTCGGTGGTGACTAAAAGAGTATGCCCCTAGGGAACGGCCATTCTCTAGGGGCAAAACTTGATCGTATCTGAGCCGATGCGATGATAACGGTCGGGGGACTGTCCCGGCCGGGTGGTGCGACCAACACCATCCGGCTTCTTTTTTAAGCTCTTTCCCTTTTGGCGTCAAACATCAAGGCTCTTAGAGCCAGCTAGGCTTTTTTCCATCCTGAGAAACCACTGCATCAGATGCTTTGACATCCTCCCCCGCCTAAAGTCGGGGGATTCCCAGCGGAGGCAATCTTGCGATTGCATCCCTGAGCGGGTTCCTGCTTCCACGAGACTGCCCAGAGGAACAAGGCTTGGTTTTCGCCGCAAACATTCCCACGTGGGGAATTTTACGGGTACGAACCATCCGCCTATTCCCCCAGGTCTCACTATCTCTCCACAGGCTGACACGGCATGCCCTGCCGCCGTGTCACCTAGTAGCATACAAAAGGCAGAAAGGCAAAAATTCCAGTTGAGGTGCGCCTTATATCCCCGCCCTGAAGGGCGAGGCTTTACGGCGCGCTGGGTAAAATTTTTCAAGCTCCCTTTACAAGCCTGAATACAGATAAATCGTAGTTCACTGTCATCATCAGCTTTTAGACAACGCTCTCCTTTTGGGTCTATCCTAAAGCAATCTCCCTGAGAGATAGACAATTCTTCTCCATCAATAAATAATTTTCCACGTCCCTCAAGGACGATATAGATTTCTTCATTGTCAGTATGGGCATGAACAAAAGGTACACCAACGCCAGCAGGAAGAGAATTGTAGGAAACTTCTGCGCTTGAGAGATCAAGCAAGTCATGCAGTTCACTTCGATTTTCGTTCAAATGGATGTTTGCCAATTTATAATGAGCCATATTTCCTCCTTCATTCAAAAAGTTCGATGTCGAATTTTATTTAGTTCGACATCGAAAATATGTCAATAGCGGTCGAGAGGAAGGCATGGTGTTTTTTTTTTTCTCTTTAAGGCGACGCCAGAGGCGTCCAGAGCCTTTGACGTTCCTATGTCTGGTGAACGAAGCAGGCGGGAGTATTCCCCGCCTGCGAGAGAGGATTCTAGACGCCCTACGGTGATGTTTGGTGATTTGTCTCCTACTCTCTTTCTTGACGTGAGCTCCTCCGGAGCGAACCACCGATCCCCCTTTAGGGGTGCCCTTTTGCCTTTCAAAAAAAGGGGGGAAATATCCCCCCTTTTTTAACCTTAAAACCCTTAAGGGCCTTAAGGCCCTTTCTAGGGCACTTTAGCCCTACAGCCGCAAGGTCTGGCGGGCGACTCCATGATTCAAAAGACGAATATCCATGACTCAAAAGACGAATATCCATGACTCAAAAGACGAATCCCTCAAAAAAACGGATTCGTCTTTTGAAGTAGGGCTCATCCGCAAACCGTTGTCTATCAACGCTTTTCAAGTGCTTGAGTTTTCTTCGCTGGCAAAGTATCCGCTATGCGCTCCAGCTTGATGATGTCCGTATCTACGAAGCCGCTTTTTTTCATCAGCACACCTTGCCGAATAAGCTCATTAATTGCGGTTTTAAGTTGTCGCCGGAGCTGATAGGCTGGTTGCTCCCTATCCATATTGAGGGCATCGGCCAACGTCAGAAAATGTCCGGCAAACACAGGATTCTGCCGTTGACTCTGGATGAAACGATAAAGAGCCTTGGCATTGAGCCCCTTGAGGCTCATTCGCTTTGCCACGTCCATGAGCGTTACGCGCCCCGCCATGTACGTTTCATAAAAAAATGGGTTGATTGTGGCAGTCAGTTCCTTCGTCTCGTCATTCCAGTCAACGCCGGAAAGAATGTTTGACAGATGGATGCTACGAGGTGACCGTTTCTTCCCCCCCTTCGTTTTTCCCTTCGAAATTGATAGCTCTATCACTGAAGACATGAGTAATTTCAAAGAAGCCACAAGCCGCTTATAGGCATCTTTTCCTGGCCTAGCGTATCCAAGCAGACGCAACAGTGGTAATGCTGGGCCTTTATAAGTATATGTCTTCCTTCCTTCATCTTCTGTTACCTGCTTATGGGAACTCACATCATCAAGCACAGCCAATAATGCCATAAGGGCATCTTCTTCATATATGGAAAGCTGTGGCCCTGTATAAGTAATTTCTCCCCAGTTTGCAGACGTGATTAGGAAATCCCGCAAAAATGCACGGTGTCCAAGCTCTTTTACATTCATAGGAAAGAACGGACTGCACCGGGTCATATCCGTGGGGAAGCCGCACCAGTGGGCAAGATGTCCCTGTTCCGGGCCGGATGCTTCAATAGCCGCAGCGACTTCCCTTTTGATTTCCTCGGCCTGCTCTCTGGCTTGGGTCAGAAGGCTCATCCTGTAGCGCAGGCCGTTCAATGCCGCGATAGCCTGACGGTCTCGCCGCTCGATCCGCTCCACGATATCCGGTATGGTCTTTGAAAGTTCGGCTTGCTCTTCTGGCGTCAATTCAATATTTCTGCTCTGGGTCATTGGCTCTACTCCTTTGACCTGCCCGCCCATCGGCGGGGTTCTGGGCCGGAATAGCAGTGCTCCGGCCCTTTTTGTTTAGTCTCGCTCTCTGTCGCTGTCCCTCTGCTTCTGCCGTCTCGTCTCTCGGACGGCTTCTTTCAACTGCTCGCTGACTTGTTGCTTAAACAGATTGCGTTCTTCCTTCGGTTTTGCAGCCCATTCATCCGCCAGTCTGGAGGCCATTTCTCGGCGTTCTTTCTCTTTCATGTCTAAGCCGACAGAGACCACAACAAAATGATATTCAACTTTTGCGCGTTCACCATGAAGACTTGCCTCATAGCTCTTTTGGGTCTTTTCCAGTGTTGATGTTGCATCATTCATGATATTCTGAGCATCTTCACACGCTTTACTTGCCACTTCTTTACGTTTTATAGTTTCCAGCAATGCCTTTTCTAGCTCTTCTTTTTTCTCTTTTATTTTGTTTGATAAATACAAGCGTTTAAAAAATCCAGTTTTCTGCAATGTTATATCATATTTTTGAATCTCATATTTTGCAGATTGCATGGCGTTATTAGCTTTAATCCATTCCGCATTTCGTTCTTTGTAGCATTTATCTGCCTGATCAAACGCTCGTTTCTGCTGTTCTATCATTGGTAGTAATTCCGCGCCTTCAAGCGGGCGTAATACCGGCTGAACATTAATTTCCTTTGTTGATGTTTTTTGCTCATCTTTACATATATATTTTTTCAATTCATAATTTCTTTTATATTCTATCATTTTATCAGACATACCAGTTAAAGATAATTCAGAAAAATATATTTTCTCCCCTGTTATTTGTTTTAATTTACAAAAATTATGTACAGTTTCCGACCAAAACCTTGAATCTGTTTTTATTATTACATTATAATTTTTATCAACACATCCTATACTTTCCATACGCTCTAAAAAGTATTCTATTTGATGTTTTGGATAATTTGTTTGTTCAAGCAACGCTTTCGCGTCACCATTAAACATTATTGATGCAATGCAAGATGCAATTTCAAAATTATCCCGGTGTTCCTCGGCACTTTTCCGCAAGTTTTCCCTTCTGGAGTCTTCCTTGGCTTTTTCCTGTTGCGCCGTCTTCATCCGCTCGAGCTGGAGCAGTTCTTGCTCCTGCCTGGCTACATGCTCATTGAGAGATGACGCCTCACGGTTCATGTCTCCCAGACGTGTCCGGATGCCTCTGCGCTCCATCGCGCAGGCCGACGGCCCAAGGTGTACCGTTGGCGCACGCCGGATGCCCTGAGCCTTCAGACTGCGATGATCTATGCGGCTCTGCTGGCCTGCACGCTCCAGGGCGTGATTAGCCAGCCGCTCCCATTCGATCCGGATATGCTCGATCTCTTTGGGGCCTTGCTTCCAGTCGTCCAGTTCTTGAGATTTGCCCCCGAAGCCCTCCGCTGTCACCCGTCTGGAACTCATGAGCAAGTGGGCATGGTGGTTCCGCGCATCTCCCTTGCGGCTCGGCTGGTGGATGGCTACATCCACCGCCAGGCAATAGCGGTCGGCAAGATATCTGGCCATGTCGCCGGCCAGCTTTTGGCGTTCTCCGGAGGGCAACTCCGCAGGCAATGCCAGGACTATTTCACGCCCGAGACGGGCATCCTTGCGCTTCTCTGCTCTTTCAGCGGCGTTCCATAGCTTTTCTCTGTCCTGCGCCCATGCGGGATTGACGCCGGAAGGAAGATAAATCTCGGAAGACTCTACCCCTTGTTTTTGAGTGTAGTTATGTATTTTTCCCGTTCTGCTGTCTTCGAGCTTGCAGGCATTGCGGTAGGCGGATGCGGCAACGATCGACCTTCCTTCTCCTCGACTGACCGTGTTCATTTCGCAGTAAAAAATCGCCATTGCCTTTGCTCTCCGCAGGAGCGCATGTGTGTTGCTTGCAACACGTACATGCGCCCTTAATAAACTCATCTGAAAAATTGCCGATCCGCTGGAAGCATGATATCCGACAAAAAAAGTGAGGTAAAGCCATGACTCCAGAAGAAAAAAAACAAAAATACAACCTGTGGGAAAAGAGTCAGTTTGAAAAACAGGGGCGCTTGCTACGCAAAATCAATGAGAAAAAGGCTTTGGGGCAGAACGTGGAAAAAGAAGAAAACACACTTGCACAGATAGATGAAAAAATTACTCAAAAAAGGAAAGCCCTTGAGCAAACTCTGCTTCGCTTGTATTCGCGGGAATCTGAAAAAGAGCGAAAGGCTCGGACGCATCGTCTTTGTGAACTCGGTGGTCTGGTGGAAAAGGCCGGCTTGGGAAACATGGAAAAGCATGTCCTGCTGGGGATGCTCGTACTACAGGCTGACGCAGTGGCAACGAATCCCATACTCCTGAATACATGGGCTGAACGCGGGCACATGGAGTTGGAAAAAGAGAACCAGGATGTCAAGGAGCCTCAAGACATACCGGAGCGGGAAAGCAAACCCGCCACAGCTCCGGAGGAGTCCGGAAAGGCACCGACACCACCGGATGCCAATGGCATGAATACGCCAAAATCTACCATTTTTCCCGCACCGGTACGCATTAACCTCGTAGTCACTCATCCAATGGAGGACGGAGGCAAGGACAAGGACGCGGCGAAAGCTGCGGGCGCCCACTGGGACGGAGCTGTCTGGTATGTCGAGAGAGGCTTCAATCTGTACCGGGTGGAGTCTTGGTTGCCCGATGACTGGAAAACTCGTCTGGCGGCCTCTGAGCCATCTCAAAACATGTCTGAAGACCTCCAGGGGCAGGAAGAAGCTCCGGAGGAAACATCCGGGCGTATATTCGTGTATGATCCGCATCAAAAGGCGGAAGATCTCTGTTAATATATGGAGCAACAAAATGGAAGAAGACCATATTACAACAGAACAGGAAAAAGAATTAAAAAAATTAATTCGTGATATTGCATCCACAGATAAACGTGACATAGATATGACAACCAAATGCAATCAGTTATATAAAATGCTTTTTAAAAGATATTCCGTCTCGAAACTCTCAGATATAAAGAAAAAAGACTTTTCTGAATCGTTCAATCTTATTATTCAGCAAAAAAAACAGTCAAAGCATAAGACGCAGAAAAAAATATTATCAGCAAAAAAACGGGGAGAACATGGGAAGCAAGCGGAGTGATGGGGAAAGCCTGGTCAACTCCCTGGGACTCCTGGCTGGACGCTTCACGAGTCCAGGGCAAGAGAAGTTCCTGGATGACCTGGCTGGATATGACCCGTGCGGCGATGAACTACCGTGAAAGGCTCTCTGTGCGTCCTGAAGGCACGGAATTGACCCCGGACGATGTATCCTTGCTGACGGAGCGTTTTCAGCAGGCATACAAGGCAAGAGGGGCCTTAGATGAGGCCGTGGCGGTAGCGTTGGACTTCTGCCGGAAGGTCTATTAGGTTTGCTTTGGGGCAGTCCTCCGGAAGGAGGGTACCCCAATGAAGCACTTCCTCCGGGATGTGCTGGCCGGTTTTCTGGCTAGCCTTCTCGCAGCGGTAGCGGCCCACCTTATGGACCTCTAACGCCGCGCCCCGGTAGAGGTGCGACTCTACCGGGGCGCAAACTTGTGAAACACTTCCTAGTGATTCGCGGGGGACGTGCCCCATGGGGCAGGGTGTGTTAGACCCTGCCCCTCTTTTTTAAGCTCTTTCCCTATTGGCGTCAAATTTACATATCTTTACCACTGGTGGACCTTATGGACGAAGTGCTACACTGCCCTTTTTCCCTTTAAGGCGACGCCGGGGGCGTCTAGGCTTGAGAAGTTCCTGGAACGGATGCACGAGCAGGCGGGAGCATTCCCCGCCTGCGAGAGAGGTACTAAGGCGTCCTGCGGTGATGTTTGGGGCCTTACCCCGCCCTATCTCTTTCGGCGTGAGCGCCTCTGGCGCGAACCACCTTTTACCCTTCCGGCTCGTCCAGAAAAATGAAAAAAAGCGGAAATTTTTCTTTCTTTTCTTTTTAAGAGATCTTTTCTTCTTTTCTAGCGTTTTCTATCCTTACTGTCGCAATGTTTTCCGGGTGGAAATGTGAAAAAAAAACCGTTTTAATGTGAGAAAAAAACCGTCAAAATGGGGGGGGAAAACACGTCGAAATGTGAGAAAAAAACCGTTTTTTATTATAGGGAATATTTACATCTCTAACTTTTTCACTGAATATAACCTGCTTGAATATCTTTCCCTGCCAAGTGCTTACAGTCAAAAGCTCTTTGAAATTCTCAAGTCGTGGGATGACAAGCCGGAAATTATTATTCCCGTGTCCAAACTTCATAAAATGCTTGATACACCTAAATCTTTTCAAAATAACTTTGCACAGTTCAGAAAATGGGTACTTGAAAAAGCTCATGCCGATATTACGGAAAAAACGTCTCTCCGTTTTGAATGGGAGCCGATAAAGGCCGGGCGCTCCGTTGAAAAAATCCTCTTCACGTTCGGCCCCGGACGGCGGGCCATTGCTGAAGCTGAAAAGAAAAAAGCCAAGGAAGACAAACAGCGGCGACTACAGACTCAACGATTCATCCGCGCGGTGGATTGCGCGAAAGCAAAGAACGGGGATTGCCGGACGATGGATAACAAGCCCATCGTTTGCAAATTGTGTCAGAAAAAAAGAATCTGTGCATCCATGCGTTCCGGAAATCGTGTTTAGATGCGCTATACGCCTCAGAGAGCGTCGTTTTTCTTCTGGCCTTATCTTCCGACTTCACACGTTTTCGTGCCTCTCCGGGCTTTGTAGGCGCTCAAATGGCCTAACTAGCCTCTAGGGCGAAAAAAAATGGCAATCCCGGACAAATTGAAAACTAAAAAAAGATTCACATGCAACTTTCACATTCGCCTTGATGAAGTTAACTAGGGTGTGTCTGCAAACCCTCTTCATGAAAAGGGGGAAGTCAGGTTAGGTAAGGTTTTCATCGTGTACGACAGGGAAATGTGCTACTATGACATCCCTGAAGACCTCTGGCTCAGGCTTGAGCCCATACTGCCAACAGAAGGTTCTCCTCGTGGAGGGAGACCGATTGGTGACGTCAGAAACTTTCTCAATGCTGTACATTGGATGCTGCGAACCGGATCCACCCTGCTTTTTTAATAGGCCCCGAAAAGGGCCGGAATAAATATTTTTGATTACAATTTAATTTTTTTATTTAATTCAAATATGGCATCTGCAAAACCGTTCACTTTATCGCCATCATAGTTCGGTGGTGGAGTAGCCCCTTTTGAAATTGCAATTTTTGTAGCTTCTCCAAGAACTGTAACAGCAACTCCAGTAGTGACTAGACCTGTTTTTAGGACTAATTTACCAGCAAATGAGGCTGCATCTAAAATGCCCATATTTTATCTCCTTATTGTCTAGTTAAAGTGGATTGAATACAATAGAGTCTTTGAAATTTCTAATCTGATTACGAGCAGGCGGGACATTCACCGCCTGCGAGAGAGGCTCCTAGGGCGTTCCGCGAGGATGTTTGAGGCATTGTCCCGCTCTATCTTTTTCGGCATGAGCGCCTCCGAGTGCGAACCACCGAGGGCTGATAGGAGATCTGAGACGCCTCAAAAGGGTGTGTTTTTAATGTCCGCCATAGACTTTACTTCTATGCCCGATACGAACAATGAGAACGACAATTCTGTCTTCCTGAATTTCAGCAATCACTCGAAAATTTCCGATGCGGTATTTCCAGAGGCCAGCCAAATTTTCCGTTAAAGCTTCACCGAATCGTCGCGGATCTTCATCCGTGGCAATTCGCTCCTCAAGGAATCGCAAAATTCTGTCCGCTGCGGTTTTGTCCAGCTTCGCGAGTTCTTTTTTGGCAGACTTTTGGATTTCAATTGTCCAAGCCAAGTTCAGCCCTCACTTCTTCTGTGGTGTATGTGCGAGACCGTCCAGCGCGAAGGTCAGCTAACCTCTGCTCGGCAATGTAGATATCTTCCAAGTCATCCAAGTGTTCTTTAATTGCTTCGAGGATATAGAAAGTCTTGGAGCGTCCGGTTCTCTCGGCAAGCTCTGTAAGCCTGTGACTGATGTCATCAGGGAGACGGAGAGAAGTAGCGTACATAGAAAATCTCCTTTTTGTGCGCTACATGTAGTACACTTTTAAAAACATGTCAAATTTATCTTCTACGCGCCGGGTGTGATTTTTTGCTCTCTCCTTTGTTTCGTTCTGCTTTCTCTTTGGAGGTATTCAGGGGCGGGAAATGGCGGCAGTGAAAGGCTTGTCTTGTCTTACTGTTCTTCTGGCGTGTTTCTTTTCCAGTTCAGGTAGGCACTCGACAGAAATTCCCTCATCTGATATCGAAAACATCAGCGTGGAACTTCTTTAGATGTTTCTCTCGCAAGCAGGGAATGCTTCCGCCTGTTCGTGCATCCGTCTATGTGCAAAATTAAGGAGTAATTATAATGGTGCATAGAATTAATTATATTGTTACTGGTTGGTGTCAAAGCGGATCTTCACATGAATCAATAACTGCCACTCATCGTTTAGAGGTGGAAGGTCAAAATTTTGCATCTCTGCGTGAAGAAAATCGTTACTTGATTGAAAGAGAAGCAGAAGATATTTTACGTAATGAATATAAAAAGAAAAAAGGTAAATATCCTGATTCTGTATCGAGTATAAAAGTTTCATGGTAGTCAGGTACCCCCGGCAAAGCCGGGGGCTTGTTTGTAAACCGCTCAAAGCGGCTGAATGTTTGGGCCGCCTAAAGGCGGCTATTTCAACAGACTCGGTGAGCAGGTTCGCAAGGATTTAAGGCTTTAAAGCGAAAAGGGCCGGATTGAACACTCCACCGGCTTTAGCTTTAGCCGGTGGAGTCCTCTTGCGACTAAAGTCGCTGTTCCGTCTAAAGCCGGGTCGGTTCTTGCTCAAGCAGGCTAAAGTTACTCACCCTCTACCCGAAACGTCTCGTCCATTTCTTCCTGTTGCTCTATATGGCGCTTGATAGCTTCATCCGCCACATTGCCACTGCTGCAACAAAAATAGCCGCGAGCCCACAGGTGACGGTAACATCCTCGCCCTGTAGGCTATCTCCCCTGCCAAAATCTTTTCCCGATACTTTGTTATCCATACGATATGCAGATGTATCGAAAAACATTGTGCGAACCTCAACGACATTCTCTCATCGCCACACTTTATAGAAGAAATGCTAAAGCCGCCACCTAAAGGTGGGGGTTTTACCCCTCCCTGAGTGAAACAATAAAATTTATAAAATGCGAGCGTAGCGAGCCACATTTTAAAAGGCAAAAAAGATTATATGTATTCCCTTTAATCGGTGTCAAAAAACACATAAAAGCGCACTTAGGAGTTGCTTCGCAACTCCCCAGCGCGCTCTGCGAGGATTCAAAATATTATGTTAGTATTATGCCATTAATTCTTTTACATCTTTTTCTGCTTTTTCTCTAATTTCTGGAGTAATATCAGATTCTACCGAAGTAATAGTTGCTACAAGTACAGCGGCGTCATCAGTAAGGCCAACAACTGGTATAACATCTGGTATTGCGTCTATTGGTGAAATTGCATAGCCAAGCGCAGCGAGAACGAGTGTTTTTGTAAGTACAGATGTTTTTCCGGAGGTAGCTAAAATCCAAAGTGTAAATATTTGAGTCAAAAATTTTTCACTAACCTTACAAGAAAATTTTTTAATAAAGTTCCAAAAACCATTTTCTGAAAAGCTATTTGCATATTTGGAATCTGGAAGATTTGACATAGTTCACTCCTTTTATCAGTAAAGATCCCATGTGGAAATTTCCCTTGGTGAGCTTAATGCCTTTTTGCCTTTCGCTTCACCACGCGTTCATCGCTCAAATTTTCAAGCTGCTTGAGCAGGAGCAGCCCGACCATCAGCCGGAGAGGTTTGGCCGGTCTGCCAAAGTCGGATGGGCTGGCCGGGGGTCTATCTCAAGGTTCATCCGGATCTTGCGTACCTGTGGGTGACAAAAAAGTGGACATGGGTTCCAATTGAGGAAACGTTACCACCCTCGATTATGGCTATTCACGAGGCAAAGTACGCTTTTACCGGATGAACCTATCTCAATAGGCTTGTCGACAAAATTCCAGCGTTGGAGAAAGAGCTTTTCCTATGTTTTTAGTTTTCTGGTATTCCTGCCGTAGTCTGGCCGCGAGTGTAACCACGTCGCTTTTTGATAAGGCCGTTCCATTGAGCTTGGCGGTCATCCGCTTGTGGTAGTTCATTCCGGCTTGTTGCATCTTCGTCTGGTTGGTCAAAAATTGCTCTCGTTCCGGTAAAGGGAGCCGCCCGGCCAGTCTGGCAAGGTAGGTAACAAGTCTTTGCGCGTCGCTCAAATAGCTTTCCATTTTGCCTCCATTGCGTTGTCCGTGGCTTCAAAATGATCAGATGGCGGCTAACTTGTTATTTCAGCATATTAAAAGTTATTTCCAAAAGCAAAGTTTCCCATAATCGGGAAACTTTCGCCCCGGCGCGAAGCGAAGCGCCAAGCCGGGCAGGTGGGGTTGTGTAGCACAACTCCCATCCTGCCGCGAAAAACCCGCCACATGGATAGTGTATTTTTTTTTTCTCTTCAGGCCGCGCCGTAAGGCGCTTCAGCCTTTGAAGTTCAAAAGCCTGTAGTCAAGCAGGCGGGAGCATTCCCCGCCTGCGCGGGATGTTCTGTGCTGTTCCGCGTGGTTGCCCGATGACTGGAAAACTCGTCTGGCGGCCTCTGAGCCATCTCAAAACA
>OGKG01004652.1_pt1 | contig 11355 bp, 8 predicted proteins | sample 1572201 | NCBI WGS metagenome assembly OGKG01 (sample SAMEA2582146, study PRJEB24529) | metagenome | biome: Human gut stool | place: China | collected 2011 | reverse complement strand
TCATCCGTCAGGGCCAAAGGCCCTGCCACCTTCCCCGTAGGGGAAGGCGACCTCCCGGCGGGGGTTTTTATTTTTCCCGTGCCACCACCACAAACCGGCCGTTGTCCGTGTGATAGGCGCAGGTGACCAGGGTGAGGAGCCTGTCCCCGGGCTGGGCGGTAACGCCGGTGTCGTAGCGGGCGTGGGAAACTTAAGCCTGCTTCTTCCGTCGGCGCAGATGCATGAGAAACATTACGGCAGCGAGAACAACCATTGCCAGCCCGCCGACAGTAAAAGGGTCAGAGCCGACACCGCCGGTTTCGGGCATCGGATAGTACTTTTTCGTGTTCCGGATTTGAATGATCCCGGATCCTGCACTGTCATTGGGTCGGAAGGCTGCTCCATCGGATGTTTTCTGCCATGTTTCCCCGCCAGTCGAGTACTCCGTGGTAAAGCTCTGTGGTGACACGACTTTTCTATTTCCGGAGCCATCAAAGTAATATACTTCCGTCTCCTTGACAGAATAGATATAGTTCTTGTCTAATTCGTACCACGTATGTTTCCATGCTCCGGCTCGATTCAGAACATTTTCTTCACCCACGGGTTCCCATTCAGCAGCCTCGTTATTCTTTTTGAACAACTGAACAGTCACACAATAGGTGTAGTATTCGTTTGCGTCCACATAGCTTGCCCATTGCTTTTGAACCGTTACATTCACTACATTCACGGTTTTCTCTTTCTGGACATTCACGAAAGCAGCAGATTCATTGCTGCTATCTCCGACTTCTCCGGTTTCCTCTTGGTTATCGCTCAGGAACAAATGATAGGGATGATTAATATACTCCAGACCATCTACATTCCATTCTTTCCCCCATATTAACTGCAAGCCCTGTTCCGTCACCATGTCTGCATGTCCCTCAGTGTTCATGAATTGCTCTACTTTGATCGATGTAATGTAATAGGTATTCTTTGTTGTTATGCGATTTGGATTGGAACCTGTAATATTCTCAGTTCTTGTACCCACCGTGACCGCAACCTTGTACCAGTGCCGGTCATTGGTTATCGACCCCTCCATTTCTTTCTCGACCACACCGAAAAAGTATGTCCCTGCATGGTCAAACGAAAGCCGATTGCTGAACGTGATATTTCCCGCTGCATCGTTATGGCCGGTAGATACCAATATAGGCTCCTGTGTATTTGCTTCTCCCGTATAGAGCTTAAATTCAGAGAACTGGATCTCAGTGCTCACAGGGCTTACAAAGTCGAGCTTATAGTACTGATAGGAAGCCGGGTTCGGAATATCGAATGTAACCTCCTGTTCGTTGCCAACACTCTTAATGCAGTTATCGTTTTCTGTATGCTGCGCAATCACTGTCCACTTCCCGTTTTCACTATCACCTCCATACAGCGTCCATGCTCTGGGTATACGGTCCGCATAGTCTGTGTGGTCATTCGCCGTTGTAAGGGAATACCGAAGCGCTTTTACCGCATGATTGGTACGGAAAATAATGGCAGCAGGAGAAGCAGACCCTTCGTAATACCATTTTGCGCCCGTATTACCATCAAAGAGCTTCTCATATCCCTCGCTGTTATTATTGACCTCTCCAGGTCCGGAAATAGCAGTTTCAGCTACATCCGTATAGGACGCGGGAAATTGATAGACCTCAAACGCAAACTGCTTGTCGCCCATTGGTGATGGCGCCAAGTCATAAAGCTCAAAATCTGCGAACTGGACACCTTTCTCACCTGGTGTATCAAACACAAGCTTATAGTATTGGTACTCACCCCGGTGCATGATCGAGAATGTAACTTTCTCTCCATTTTTGGCACTGAGGAGCGTATTCTTGTCGCCCGCATTCCCTTTGTCAATAGCTGTCCAGGATGTATTGTCTTTACTTCCATACAATGTCCACGCATCAGGCACACGATTGGGATAGCTCTCATGGTCCTTAGCCATTGTTAGGGAATACTGAATTGCTTTCACCGGCTCATTCGTATGAAAGAAAATTTCCTCACTCGCTTGCTCCACATCGGTATTGCACCATTTTGTATCCGGATTCTGGTCAAACAGGCAGGAGCTGCCCTCTTGGGCATTGGCACCGTTAGGTCCACTATCGTATATAACATGAATGGATTGAGGCTGTCCAAACGCCTTCTTTGCCGTCACATCCATAGTCGAGCCGACGGTTATATTTTCCTCAACCGACCAGTCACCAATGAACATAAAGCCGTCGCACATTATTGCGCCGCCATGGGTGTAGGACTCATTTCCGTTTATATACAATGCTTGACCAGCAGCGGCTGCTGCGTACGCTGCGCTCTTATCCGCATCATTAGGATTCGCTGTCAGGCCCATACGGAAATATGCAGTTAGCCAATCACCGCTCGTACCTTCTGCATTCACATACCGGCCATCGCAGCTTCCCTTCCAGTTTTCCATGCCGCCGCCCAGCATTCTTGTCTGCACCTGACCGCCTAAAGCACAGAAGAAATCGGAATAGCCGGATTCCATAAAGGTTGTATCCGCCAATGCGTCCTTATCCGCATGTTTGGTAGATCCAGCACCAGCCAATTGCGTACCATCCGCCCTATTATCGAAAACAGCGGCAGCTCCGCCCAGCACAAAAACGTGTCCGGTGGGGCAACCTGCCAGACCGCCGCCAAAGCCACGGGCATGGTTATTTGTCGCCAGTATCTTGTCGATATACAGGTAAGCACCCTCTGTACAGAAAATTCCGCCACCGCCCCAGTCTTCACTCTGCGCAATGGAGTTATTGTTGATGTATCCGCTGGTGATCCGTACGATGGCTCCATCTTTTCGAATTGAGATACCAGCGCCCTCTTGCTGGTGGCTTGCAATGCCACAGCCCACTTGGTTACGGTTCGCACAGATGTAGCCGCCGTTCATTGTGAGCATAGCATTGCTGCTGTTCCCTTTCACACATATACCGGCGCCACTACCGGCCATATTGCCTGTGATATATCCGCCATTAAGTGTCAGATTGGATTCATTTTCCAGTCGGATTCCTCCACCGCCATCCTCATTAATATGTACACCTTCGCAACCGGAATTCTGTGCCTTGTTGTTTGTCACATATCCATCGTCCATCGTAACTGCAGAGAACTCTCTACAATAGAGGCCACCGCCGGTTTTCTCAGATTCATTTCCGGTGATATAACCGCCACTGATCGTTACATCTGCAGAACCAAACAATGCCACCGCACCGCCGCCGGCATCCAGCGTACCCGTTCCTACAATACCGCCTTCTTTTACGGAACGATTGCCCGCAAGCACTGCCGGATCGCTAACCGTAAGGGTACCGTCCTTCATATAAACCGCGCCGCCGTAGCCACCTTTTGCGCTGTTGTCGAAAAGGTAGCCGCCATTCAACGCAACACTACCGCCTTGTGCATAAATTGCGCCACCGCCGCCCTCGGAGTTCGTCCTAGCCGAGTTGCTGAAAATATAACCGCCCGATACAGTAACGTCAGCACCCTCCGAATAAATGGCTCCGCCGTTACCCTGCGATGTATTGTTATAAATATAGCCACCGTTTATATGGATGGTTGTCGGTTTCTTGGCGCTGATTGCGGCTCCACCCCAAATTTCATTAACGGAATTGCCGCAGATGTATCCGCCGTCAATTTGCACTGTGCTGTCTGATGAATCGCAATAGATGGCAGTCTTGCTGCTGTTGCAGATTTTGCCGCCCTTAATAATCAGCTTCGCTGCGTCACCTGACATCCAGAAAATCGATTCCTCTTTTCCGTTTCCATCCAGAGTACCGACACTTTGTGGCACCAAGGGCACAGGAACCTCATGCCTGTACACCGTTTCTGTTGTTTTGCATGTCTTCGAATCCGTTACTTTGGATTCAGTGACATAATAGGTTAAGGTTCCGTTTTCATAAGATGCCGTGTTCCCATACTTATTCCCTGTACTTGTTGTTATTTCCGGAGGGGCGCTGTTTTCTTCTATGTCTTGCGTCCCATCCTCGATCGTAAGCGTTGCCCCCGTTAAAATCTTAAAAAGGCTTCCCTCGGAATTTTCACTACTATTGTTGGTAAGTGTTTTCCCGTTCAGATTCATGGTCACGTTTTTGCCTTCCGGTATTTCCAACGGTGCGTTTACAACAGGAAAATTATCACGAAGTTTAATTTTAATGTTTTCTTCTGGGCTACTTAGTGCACTGCGCAATTCTTCTTCACTGGAAACCAGCGTCCAACCATCGACCATCTTTGCAGCCTCGCACATTTGGCTCCGTTCCGATACCGAGCAATAGCCCACGAAGGATGCATCCTTTCTGGCAACGCTCTGGCTGACGACCATACCGTTCTCATCGGCCAACACCACCGTCAGAACACCCTCTTCGATCTCCGTGACAATGCCCACGGACAGGCGGCCTTCCCCGTTCTGCCCATCCAATGCCAGAAATACCAGAGTGCCAGCCGCAATTGCTTCCTCATCCCGCCGGAACAGGCCCCCACTCTCCAGAAGCTCCGCCCAATCCTGACCCTCCTCAGGTCTCGGCAGCGCCTCCTTGGAAACCTCAGCGTAATCCAGGCAAAATTCTGCCAGAAGCCGGTTCCAGCAAAACGCCCCGCTGTCCTCACCACGCAAGGAATATCCTAACAACGCCCTGGCAGCGGATGCCATATCCTCAGCCCGGTCCCCGGTGGGGGCAGGCAGCTTCGCTGCTTCCCTCCAGTCCCCCCACAGCTTCACACAGGTATCCGGATCCGGACGGATATCTTCCCGCGCTTCCTCCTGGTTTGTGCTGGCAGCATCCCCAGCATTCTCAGAGGGCGCATCCGCTTCCTGCCCGGATTCACCCTCCTGCGGAATGTTTTCTTTCTTATCGCCCTGTGTATCTTCTTCCGCCCCTACAGAATCGTTCTGCGTATTTTCTTCCTTCTCTGCAAATTCGCTTTCCGCTGGCTCTAAAGCAGAGCGGTCATCCTCGATATACTCCACGGACCCCGTCTCATTAACGGAGCCGGCCTCCAATGCGGCAGCCGGAAGGATCACCGCATCGAAAGTCAGTACCAAGGCCGTGACGATTCCAATGATCAAACGAAAATTTTTATATCCTGCCATAGACCTTTTCTCCATTCATGTAATATCGTAATAGATTTACAAATCTTCATCGGCGTCACCTACAGTTTCCCTTTCTTCTGCTTTGGCAGCAGCAGGATAATCAGAAGCACCAGCAATATTGGGACTGCCACGAAGGGCGCTACCATCAGCGGTTCAATCCGCAGGGCATCCGCTGTGATACGAATGACATTCGCTTCTTCCTGACTCTCGATCCGGTGCCCCCGCACCAACATTCGGTGGGAATTGATGCCGTAGGGGGTACAGGTAATCATGGTGCATAGATCCTTGCCCGGTTCAATCAGCAGGGGATCGGTATCATGGGGCTCGACAATGAGGATCTGGTCGATCTCGTAGGTCAGGATCTCATTCAGGACATGCAGCATAAACACATCGCCAATCTTGAGCTTGTCAAGATCGGTGAAGAGCCGGGCGCTTGGCAGGCCCCGGTGTCCGGAAACCACGCAGTGGCTTCCCCCACCGCCAACGGGCAGGCTGGTCCAGTCCAGATGCCCCACGGCGATCTGCAGGACGGACTCCTTAGTGCCGTGGTAGATGGGCAGCATCACATCGATCATGGGGATTTCGATATAGCCCATGATGCCGTTGCCGCCGAAATCCAGCAGGGATTTGTAGATCTCCTGCTGCTCGTCAGACAGGAGGAAATCGTTGGGACGGTGGAGCAGGGACTGGTTATAATCCCAAGCGGCGTCCCAAAGTTCCTCATACTGTGCCTCATCGATATTTGCCACCTGTTCCACGTAGCTGGCAATGGCCCGGGAGGAGTGGAAAGAGTTCCACCAATCGGCGAAGGAGGGGTACAGCATTAGGGACAAACCTATGAGGAGTATTAAGATCAGCAGGATTGTAGAACGATTGTTTTTCATAGGATTCTCCTTAATTCTGCAACGGTCTAAATTGCACTTGGCCCGGGAGGGCCAAGGCCCTCCCGGAGTGCAGGCAAGAAAAGGGGGGAAATGTAAGCAAAATGGAAGAATTATGCGGCAGCGCTCATGCGCTTCTTGGTGATCAGCAAGACAACCGCACCGATGACCAGGATAGAGCCGAGGACATAGAAGATGGTGGTGCCGATGCCGCCGGTGCTGGGCAGCTCGGTGCCGGACTTGTTCTCGATTTCAACCTTCTCAACGTCGGTTGTATCCTGCTTGAGGGTATGGGTCATTTGCGCACCCTCGTCGGAAACAGTGTGGGAAATCTCAACCTTGACAGAACCTGCCAGCTTATTGTAGCCGCGAGGAGCCTTGGTCTCTTCCAGGTAGTAGATGTCAGCGTCAAGGCCTTCGACCGCAATCATGCCGTCATCACCAGAGACAAGCTTGGTGGCCTCCGTCTTCGTCGTAGTCCAGCCGGTCAGCTTTCCATTGGTGACCTGAGCATATTCTCTATTCTCTTCTTCACTGCCCTTGTACAGAATAAACTCAGCGCCAGCCAGGGCCTTTTGGGTCTCGCCATCCATGTGATACTTGTAGATGGGCAGCTTCCAAGTGTAAGTAGTGGTGGTATCACGCTCGGTGTGCTGATTGTCTCCATAATCCAGCCAGGTTTCGTTGACATAACCGGTGCCAGCAACGGCATCACTCGTCAGTTTAGCGGTGTAGTTGATAACGATGTCGGTGTCAGCAGTGATGCTGTTCAGATAGGTCTCAGTGAACGCAATGTGGAAGGTGCAATCATCGGTCAGGCCGGTAGTCACTACAGTATAATCGGTACCCTCAGTCAGGGTGGTGTCGCCAGCCGTGATGGAGGTTACGCCGTCAAATTTCAGAGCAGCATCCATCTTATCGTGCACAACATACTTCCGAGCGCCGGGCTTTGCACTGACGGTGGACTTGAAATTCACGTCCTGGCCGATATCCGCATCATTGACGTCTCCCCATTTTTCGTCAGAATCCTCCTGGACCTCCTTTTTGATGTTGGGTGCCGTGTTCTTGTCCGTGATTTCCACGTCGGGCTTTGTGGTATTCAATTCGCACAGAGCACCCACAGTAGAGTCGACCAGATAGTAGCCAAGCTCCAGGTCGGAAATAGTAGCTGAGCCATTTTCGGTAGCCGTGACACTTCCGCCAGGAGTCTTATTGGACAGCTGGCCCTTAGCAGCCTTAGCAAAGTCAGCAGGATCAGCGTCCTTAACCCAGGTCACATAGCCCTGAGGGTCAACGGAAACGTAGGCCCGTTGGGGCTTTTCTTTCAGCCATTCTTCCCAGGCAGGATTGGCCTTGTAGGCATATATGTTCTTCTCTGCATTGTAGCTTTCCAGATACAGGATCTGGTAGGCATGATAGGTCTCGCCACTGAGGGCATTTTCGATGGTAATGCTACCTTTAGTGGTGGTTTCCCCACCCTCCTCGGCAAAAGCGGTAGCAGCCAATCCCATAACCATAACCAGTGCCAGGACCAGGCTCAAAATTTTTCTGCTCAATTTCATAATAAGTATCCTTTCTTCTTTTTTCATACTGTTTTGGATCGTGGAACATTGCTTCCGTTCTCAGCCAGCGACGGTATTTCTATTTCAGTATGCCGAAGCCGTCCAAAGGCCAGATCGTCCGCTGCCAAAATAACCGGAACATCAGAGCGGATTCCTCCGTCCACAACACCCAGCAGATTATATTCAATTACTTGCTCAGTTCGATGACAACGTCATCATTGGTAACAGCATTGCCGGTGTGACCGTTCAGGGAAGCAAAGTCATCGGCATTGCAAACCAGGACAGGGGTAATGGTATTCAGACCGGCAGCCTTGATTCCTTCCAGATCTGCTTCGAACATCAGCTGGCCCTTCTTGACCTTCTGGCCATTCTTCACATGAACTTTGAAGCACTTGCCGCCCAGGCCAACAGTTTCCAGACCCACATGGATCAGAATCTCAGCGCCGTTCTCAGCTGCCAGACTAATGGCGTGGCCAGTATCAAACATAGTATCTACGGTAGCATTGCAGGGAGCATATACCTTGCCGTCAGCAGGGATAATGGCAATGCCTTCACCCAGTATCCCCTGGGCAAAAGTAGGATCGGGAATTTCTGCTACAGGCACGGTCTGACCAGCCATAGGAGCAAAAATATGATTGGGATCAAAGGTTTCTTCTTTCTTACCAAACAGTTTATCAAAAAGGCCCATATTATTTCCTTCTTTCTCTATTACTTGATCAGAGCCAGGCACTCGTAAGGCCGCAGGGTCAGATCAGTGAGGGCGGTGGCATTGTCCCAGTTTGCGATCAGAACATCGGTATTTTCCCAGCCCTGGGGCAGGGTTACAGGGGCTTCTTCACTGGTAAGGTTACACATCACCAGCATCTGCTGGGAATCGGTATAACGGCGGTAAGCCAGCACCTTGTCGTCTTCCTTCATCAGGAATTCAATCTTGCCTTCGGAGATAACTTCCATCTCCTTACGCAGCTGAACCAGCTTCTTGTAGAAAGCACGGACAGAAGTCTCATCATTCATCTGTGCGGCAGCGTTGATCTGACGGTAGTTTTCAGGAGGATCGATCCAGGGAGTACCGGTGGTGAAACCGGCGGCGTGGCTGTCGTCCCACTGCATGGGAGTACGGCCATTGTCGCGGCTGCGCTCTGCCAGGATCTGCAGAGCCTCTTCGGAGGTCTTGCCGTTTTCCATGAGGATCCGGTAGTAGTTCAGGCTTTCCACATCCCGGTACTGGTCAATGGAGGTATAGTGAGGGTTGGTCATGCCAATCTCTTCACCCTGATAGATGTAGGGAGTACCTCGCATCAGATGGATGGCGGCAGCCAGCATCTTGGCGGATTCCTTCCAGTACTTGTCCTCGTTGCCGAAGCGGCTGACGGCCCGGGGCTGGTCATGGTTGCACCAGAATAGGGCATTCCAGCCGTTCTCTGCCTGCATTCCCTCCTGCCAGGTGCAGAAGAGATCCTTCAGCTTCATCAGGTCGGCGGCCATCGCCGATATCGTCATTTTCAAAAATCTCAGGCTTGGAGATCAGGTTTACCACATCAAAGCGGAAACCCTGAATGCCCTTGGTCTTCCAGAACCGCAGAACATTCTTCAGTTCCTCACGGACTTCGGGATTTTCCCAGTTCAGATCTGCCTGAGTTACATCGAACAGGTGCAGATACCATTTTCCCAGAGAGGGCACATATTCCCAGGCAGGGCCGCCGAACTTGGACACCCAGTTGGTGGGGATTTTATCAGGGGTGCCGTCCTTGAAGATGTAGTAGTTCTGGTACTTTTCGTCACCGGCCAGAGCCTTCTGGAACCACTCGTGCTCGGTGGAGGTGTGGTTGAAGACCATATCGAACATGAGGCCGATGTTTCTCTTATCAGCTTCGGCGATGAGCTCTTCCAGTTCCTCCATGGTACCGAACCGGGGATCCACTGCGCAGTAGTCGGAAACGTCATAGCCATTGTCACGCTGGGGGCTGGGGAAGAAAGGAGTGCTCCACAGCAGTTCCACACCCAGCTCCTGCAGGTAGTCCAGCTTGGAGGTAATGCCCTTCAGATCTCCTTCGCCGTCTCCGTTGGAGTCGCAAAAGCTTTTGGGGTAGACTTGATACACGACTTTGTTCTTAAAATTTCCCATGCGAAGTCTCCTTTGCTGCGGGTATCCGGGAAAAACCGAAGTCTTTCCCGGATACCTATTTTAAGAGGCGAATCAGGCGATGTTCTTGCGCTGCAGGTAGATCATGCCCAGAACGGCGGAACCCTGAGCGATGTTGGACAGAGCGATCATGGGCCACAGCAAGGTGCCGCCGAAGTCAGCGCACAGCTGGGTGTCGATGGCGTTGGACATGTGGTGCAGACCGGTGATGACCAGAGGTGCATAGAAGAAGCCGAATACAGCGCCGAACAGCAGACGCAGGGAACCGGTGATGCCGGCATAGACGAAGTTGGAGATCCAGGAACCGATGGTCCAGCCGATGGGGCCCAGAACGAAGTGAGCAGCCATGACAGCCAGCAGCAGGCTGCAGAAGGGAACCACAATCATGGAGATGACAGCAGGCGTGACCTTACGGAAGAACTTTTCCAGATAGACCAGAGTGAAACCTGCCAGCATGGCGGGGATAACCTGAGCCTGGTAGCCGATCATATCCACCTTAACGAAGCCGAAGTCCCACTGGGGAATAACGGCGCTAGCATTCACAGCATATGCATTCAGCAGCTGGCCGGAAACCAGAGTCAGACCCAGAACGATGCCCAGCATCTGGTTGGTACCCATCTTCTTGGTGATGGACCATAAGAAGGTGTTGTCTTTGACGAAGTCCAAATTTAAAGAAATCTACAGAGATTTAAAGTATCATGTGGAGCAGGGAGATTATCTGTATAGCGAACTGCTTCCCTCTGAAAATAATCTGATTGGAATTTATGACTGCTCCCGCAATACTATCCGCCGGGCCATTGCCGGACTGGTGGAGGACGGTTATGTTCAGGCTGTCCACGGTAAGGGTGTGCAGGTAATTTTTCAGCCCTTGGAAAAAACCAATTTTACCGTCGGCGGCATTGAATCCTTCCGGGAAACCGCTGCCAGAAACCGGATGACCTATTGCACAAAAGTAGTTGTTTACGAAACAATGACCGTTGATGAGTCCCTGTCCCGGGAAAGCAGCTTTCCTGTAGGCAGTGAAGTACTTCATATCTGCCGTGTCCGCTGCGTGGATGACAAGCCCCTGATTTTGGACGTTAACTATTTCCTGAAATCCGCTGTTCCCGGTTTGACAAAAGAAATCGCACAAAACTCCATCTACACTTACCTGGAACAGGAATTAAAGATGCAGATTGTCACCAGTAAGCGAAAAATTACGGTAGAAAAGGCCACACCCCAGGACCGGGAACTGATCTTTATGGACGGTTATAACTGCCTGGCTGTGGTGACCAGCAATACCTTTAATTCTGACGGTGTGATGTTCGAATATACCCAGTCCCGGCATCAGCCGGAATACTTTTCCTTCCACGATACTGCTACCCGAAAGAAAACAGCACTTAACAAATAAGGCTCCCCCTGTTGGACTCGCTTTGCTGCGGCAAAGCCACGGCGGTTGCAACAGTCCACCGGACTGTTGCCAAGAGCCGCCTTTCGGGTCCAGCAGGGGGAGCTGCTGACTTTTGGACGTCTTTTCTAACCACAAAAAAAAGAGAACCGGGATTTCCCAGTTCTCTTTTGGCTCCCCCTGTTGGACTCGAACCAACGACACACGGATTAACAGTCCGTCGCTCTACCGACTGAGCTAAGGGGGAATGTTTGTGTTGGCATTACCTATCTTCCCGGCAAGTCACCCTGCAAGTATTGTCGGCG
>OGKG01004643.1_pt1 | contig 11381 bp, 8 predicted proteins | sample 1572201 | NCBI WGS metagenome assembly OGKG01 (sample SAMEA2582146, study PRJEB24529) | metagenome | biome: Human gut stool | place: China | collected 2011 | reverse complement strand
CGAAAGTAGCGGGTGCTTTTCTGGTTCTCTTTTGGCACGCAAAAGAGAACATTCCCGTATTGTTTGTTGCGTCTTACAGGGAGGCGTGATACAATAAACAAAAATCCATTCGAAAAAAGGAGAATCCCAATGAAGCAATATCCCGGTTATACCGTCGTGCGCTGCGAGGACTGCCCCGAACAGCACGGTACCCTGACCGTGCTGACCCACGATGTCAGCGGTGCGACCATCCTGCTGGTGGAGAACGAAGATGTGAACAAGGCGTTCGGCATCGGCTTCGGCACCTTCCCATCGGATGACACGGGTGTGTTCCACATTCTGGAGCACTCGGTGCTGGCGGGCAGCGAAAAGTACCCGGTGACCTCGCCGTTTTTGCAGCTGCTCAAGAGCAGCATGGCGTCCTTCCTGAACGCGATGACCTTCCCGGACAAGACGGTCTACCCCTTCGCCACCCCCAACGAGACCGACTTCCGGAACCTGATGGACGTCTACCTGAACGCGGTGTTCTGCCCGCTGGCCATGGTGGACCGGGCTGTGTTCGAGCAGGAAGGCTGGCACCGCGATGCCGACGGCACCGTGAGCGGCGTCGTCTATAACGAGATGCAGGGCGCGCTGGCTTCCCCGGATGCACAATTGCAGGATGCGCTGGAGCGGGCAATGTTCCCGGATACGGCCTACGGCTTTGTGTCCGGCGGCGACCCGGCCTCCATCCCGGCGCTGACCTATGAGAAGTACCAGCGGGTGTACCGCCGCCATTACAGCGCCGACAACTGCTGTGTGACCTTGTACGGCAGGATGGATATGGCCGAAAAACTGGCCTTCCTGGATGAACACTACCTGAGCAGGATGCCCAAGGGCACCAGCCAGCCCAGACTGACACTGCAGGACGAGCAGCCGGGCGTCTGCGTGAACATTCCGTACTACACCGAAAAGCCGGAGGCCGACCAGGTGCAGTGTGCGCTGGCCTGGTACACCGGCGCATTTGCCGACCGGGAACGCCAGCTGGGTGTGGAGATCCTGCTGGATGCGCTGCTGGGGTCGAACCAGTCGCCACTGAAGGCTGCGCTGCTGGAACAGCAGCTGGGGGCCGACATCGACATCGGCTTTGATGACAGCACGTTGCAGCCCACGCTGGAACTGGTGCTGCGCGGTGCCACCGAAGAGACCGCAGGCCGGTTTGCGGCCGGGGTCCGGAGCGCCGTGGACGACATCCTGGCCGAGGGCATCCCGGAAGACCTGCTGCTGGCCAGCCTGAACGCGGCAGAGTTCGCCTCGCTGGAGCGGCCGGGCAGCCTGCCCGACGGTGTGCTGGACGCCATCCATGCAGCGACCGGCTGGCTCCACGCCGGGGACCCGACCCTGCTGCTCCACACGAATCAGCTCTTCGCCGCCCTGCGGGAGAAGATGGCCTCCGGCTGGTTCAACGACCTGCTGCGGGAGCTGTTCGCGGCTGCGCCGGTGCAGGTCATTCAGGTGCCGACCCTGCCCAAGGCGGAAGAACCCGATGCAGCCCCGGCCCGTACCGACGGCAAGCTGGCACTGGACCATCCGCTGACGGTGGCAGACCTGGGCGAGGGCAGCCCCAGCGCCGAGGGCGTCGTGGGCAGCGTGGCCGGTGCGGAGCTGCTGCACCATCCCTCCAAAGGCAGTTTGTATCTGAACATTTACTATGACCTCGGCGGGCTGACCACCGAAGAAGTGCAGTATCTCGACCTGCTGACCGATGTGCTGGACGAGCTGGACACTCCGCGCCACACGGCCCGCGAGCTGAACACCCTGCGCAGCACCTGGCTGGGCGACAGCCAGGCCTGCATCAGCTTCTGGACCGGGCGGCAGGCGGGGAACCCCTGCCACGCAAAGCTCACCCTGAACATGAGCCTGCTGGAGCGCAGTCTGGAAAAGGCTGTGGAACTCGGCGGCGAGTGGCTGTATGAGACCCGGTTGACCGGCGCAAAGGCCGAAGCGGCCTTCGCCCGTGTGCTGAGCCAGCAGAAGCTGAACATGGAGCAGCAGTTCCTCCAGATGGGCAACCAGTACGCCGCCGTGCGCGCCGGGAGCCACTATTCGGTGGAGTATGCGCTGAGCGAGGCATGCAGCGGCGTGACAGGGTATCACTTCCTCTGCGCGCTGCTGGAACAGGCCGACTGGGCCGACCTGGGCCGGAAGCTGGAAGCTGTGCGGGAAAAGGTGTTGCACCACGCAGCCCTGACCATCAGCCTGCACGGCAGCGAGGATGCCCGGAAGCAGCTGGAAGCCCTGCTGCCCGGCAGTGCCTTTGCCGAGGGAATGCGTTCGCCCGCCCGGCCCTACACCCAGGTGCTGACGGCTCCGGTGAACGAAGCCTTTATCATCGACGGCGGGGTGAACTACGACATCCTGACCTGGCCGCAGGAGCGGAAGCCGGAGCGCCGGGTGCTGGCCCGCGTGATGAGCTACGAGTATCTGTGGCACCACATCCGCGAGGTGGGCGGCGCGTACGGCACCGGCATGGTGACCCGCGCCGAGACGGAGTATCTGTATACCTATCGTGACCCGCATCTGGCCGAGAGCTACGAGACCTTTGCAAAGGGCCCGGCGGAACTGGCCGCCCGTGCGTACACCGAAAAGGACCTGACGGATTCCATCGTGGGCACCGTCTCCGAGATGGACAAGCCCATGAAGCCCAGCGCAGAGGCGCGGGAGCTTGACCGCCGGTACTTCTGCGGCATCACCGACGCGATGCTGGCCGCAGACCGCAAGGCCCTGTGCAGCGTGGACGCTGCCGCGCTGAAGGCTATGGCCGCAGAGCTGGGCACCGCGATGCAGCACGGCACCCGCGTGGCCTTTGGCAGCAAGGAGGCTGTGGAAGGCGCAAAGGGTCTGTTCGACCGCATCGAGACGCTGTAACACAAGATAAAAGAAGAGATCCCCCGGCGGCTGGAACGCTCTGAACGGAGAGCGGCCCGGCTGACCGGGGGATCTTTTGCTTTTTTACGGAGCGTCGTCCAGCGTTTCGGCGATGACATAGCGGGGGCGGCGCTTGACTTCGTCGTAGATCTTGGCGAGGTAGTAGCCGATGATGCCGAGGCTGAACATGAGCAGTGTGCCGGTGAAGAGCTGCAGCAGGATGACCGTGGTGAAGCCTTCGAGCGCTTCGCCTGCTAGATAGCGGAACAACGCCTCACCGCCCACCAGAAGGGTGGCGATCAACATCAGAAAGCCCATCAGGATGACAAGGTAGAGCGGGGCCGACGTGAAGGACGCCAGGCTGGAAATGGCGTAGCGGATGAGGCTGAAGGTAGACCAGCTGCTCTGCCCGGCAGTGCGGGGCTGGACGTCGAACTCCACCCGCGCCGTGCGGAAGCCCACCCACGCCGAGAGGGCGCGGTAGAAAGTGTCCCGCTCCGGCAGATTCAGCAGGACGAGCACGGCCTTGCGGTCCAGCAGCTTGAAGTCGGAGCTGCTGCGCAGGTCGGTCTTGGCCGCTTTGCTGATGAGCCCATAGAACCAGCGGGCGGCGGTGCGGTGGGCGGCGCTTTCGGTGCCGCGCTCGCGCTTGACGCCCTCCACGACCTCGATGCCCTGGGTCCAGAGCCGGTACATTTCGGGGATCGTTTCCACGGGGTGCTGCAAGTCACAGTCCAGCGTGACGCAGCAGTCGCCGCGGGCGGCCTGCAGCCCGGCGTATAGAGCTGCCTCCTTGCCGAAAGCGCGGGAGAACCGGATGCCCCGCACCTGCGGGTACGCCTGCGCCGTCTGGCGGATGACGTCCCAGCTGTTGTCGGTGGAGCCATCGTTGACGAAGAGCACCTCGTAGCGGATGTGGGCGGCGGTGAGGACCTCGGCCAGCCGCCGGGCCATTTTGGGGATGTTCTCCGCTTCGTTGTGGGCGGGGAGGATGACGGAGAGAAGCGGTTCAGCGGCCAAGGTGTTCGACCTCCTTTCGGCTGAGGGTGTGCAGGGCATGGGCCTCGACCGCCCGGCCCTCGGACAGGTAGAAGGGGTGAAAATCGGTCTTCTGCGGGTCAAAGAATGGCCCGCCCGGCTCCACGCCGCCGGGGTGGAAGAGCAGCTCGACCGGCTGGCCGCGTTTCTGCGCCAGACGGAGGTACTGCGGCAGCACGGCCCGGACGCGGTCGGCGTCCATGTGGCCGGAGAAGAGGATGCCGCAGAACAGGGCCGTGGGGATGCCGCTGCGGCGGAATGCGGGGCGGTCCAGCAGCCAGCAGCCGTTCAGCACGGCCTGCTTGATGGCATTGACGGCGGAATAGCTGCCCCAGAGCCGGGGACAGCCGACAAAGGGCGACAGCGGCTCGGCCGGGATGCGCAGATGCTCGACCGGGAGATGGTGGTCGGCGAGGACCTGCAGCAGCGTCCGGAAGACCAGCGGGATCATGTGGGTGTGCTGGTGGCTGTCGATGCGCAGGGGCGTCCCGGCGGGGAAGAGGGCGGCATAGGCGAGGAGCTGGCGCTCCAGTTCCCGGTAGAGCTGAGCGGCAAAGGCCCTGCGCCGGGGCGTCAGCGAGAGGCGCAGCAGCCCGGTGAAGGAGTTGCAGAAGCTGCCGTCCGGCCGGACGAGCAGCGGGATCTCCGCAGCGGGAGAAAGGGCTTTGCCCTCCACCAGATTGAGGTGGACGGCCAGCTTCAGCCCGGAAGGGCGCAGCGCGGCGACGGCTTCTTCCAGCGAACCGTTGGGCACGATGCTGACGCTGTTCAGGCAGCCGTGGGTCTGGCAGTCCCGGATGAGGGCGTCGCCGTGGGCGGTCATGCCATAGTCATCGGCGTGAAAATAGAGGATGGGAAGTTCAGTCATTTGCATCGATCCCCTCTCCCGCCCGGATAACGATGGTATCGCCCACGACCGTGACCGAACCGGTCTGCGGCCAAAGGGGCATCTGACGGACTTCGTCCAGCGCGAGGAGCTGCTGCTTTTCTGCGCGGGTGGCAAAGGTGTAGTCGGTGGAGCAGTAGTCGTTCAATGCAGCCGTGAGGACGCTCTGGCCCACCGTCGGATCATCCGCGCGGAGGATGAGGCCGGCCGTGTAGCCGGTCATTTCCGGGGAGAGGTCGGCGGAGTAAGCCCTGGAATCGGGCAGATGGCCGATGACGGCGATCCGGGTGCAGGCGTCCGCGCCGTCCAGCTGCTCGATGCGGTCTGCAATGCGCAGAAGGGTGCCGTAAGAGCGCTCATAGCTCATCTGGGACAGGTGATAGCAGACATTGGCCAGCACGATGCAGTAAAAGACGATGGCCCCGCCCACGAGGAGGATGGCCCAGCTCCGGAGCGTGGAAGCGCGCGGGGAAAGACCGTCCAGCCGCTCGTAGAACAGCACGAAGCACAGATAAAAGGCGGCGTAGCCCATGGTCATCAGGTTGTGGTAATCGACCCAGGGGTTGAGGAAATAGAGGGCCGCGGCCCCCAGCGGCAGTGCGGCCAGATAGACGAGCAGGAGCCAAAAGCGGGCCGGGTCGTGCCAAAGGGTCTGCTGTACGAGGGTGGTCAGCAGGAAAACGGCCAGCAGGGCAAAGACCAGAACGTTGAGCACGAACCAGACCGTGAGGCCGTTGTGCAGGTCAAAGAAGAAGCGGAAGAAGCGGGTGAAGCAGCCGTGCAGAGCCGACCAGAGATGGAGCGAACCGACGGTGTCGATGCCCTGATAGTCGGACAGGGCGGTGCCGGAAAAAGCCAGAACCAGCTGCAGGGCCACAGCATAGACCGCTCCGGCCAGCACACCGCCTGCCAGAAACCGCCCCGCACTGCGGAGGGACGCGGCAGCGCTGCGGCGGTGAAAGAGCAGATCGTCCAGCAGCCAGACCAGAAGCAGGGTGATGGTGACGGTCAGATAAGCCTGATAGATGCCCACGGAGAACCACAGGCAGGCTGCCCCCGCGAAGAAGGAACGCCGACCTGGCCGGGTGAGCAGAAGCGCACTGAGGCAGGCGGCCAGCATGGCCAGACAGTAACCGTCGGCGATGTATTCATAGGCAAAGGTGGAGGTGACGGTGGGGAAGACCGCGATCAAAGCCCCGGTCAGCACCAGCGCCACCGGATTTTTCAGGTGCAGCAGCGCCGCCACGCAGACCGCCGAACCAGCCAGGAACAACAAGCCCAGCAGCAGGTTCAGCCATGGCAGGTCGTAATAGGAGCTGAGCCCGCAGGCCAGCGAGAGAAAATAGCGGCCATATTGCAGCATCTGCTGGGCATCGTACCGGAAGACGAGGGAATCCCAGTTGGGGAGCCAGTTGGCCATTTTATAAAAGTGCGCGAGCAGGCCGAACCCGAAGGCGGAGAAAAACACGAGCCGCCATTCGGGCCGGAACCTGCGGGCAAGCTGCGCAGGCAGCTGATCGGGGTGTACCATAAAAAACCTCCGAAGGTCGGAATGGAACGAATTTTAGATATAGTATAAACCATTTGAAAATTATACGCCAGCCCATTTTTATGCGTTTCCTTAAAAAATTGAGGGCAGCTCCCCCTGTTTGCGGAAAAAGAACGCGGACAGGGGGATTTTTACACGGCGAGATTGTACAGAACGGAAAACAAATTTGAAAAATTACAGAGCGGGCCTGCGAAAGGTTGCACTGTTGCGAAAAGATGATTGGTGGTATTATATTGGCAAACCAAAACGAAAGGATGTGAAATGAACCGAATGGCGCAGAAGATACGACCTTCGGCGGGCAAGGGGCTGGACAACCTGCACCGCGCCACGGACACGCTGAGCACGATGCTGGCGCAGGAGGTGAAGGAGCTGAACACCCGTCAGAAAGCGGCCCGCCGCGACGGTGCAGAGGCGGCCGGGACCATGAAGGGCCTGAAGGAAGCCACTGCGGTGCTCAAAGACCTGGCTGCTGTGGCCAAGACGCTGAACGAACAGGGCGCGGATGCAGAGGGCCGGGAGTGCGGCGTGGTGCTGCTGCCGCCGGTGGAGGATGTATGAAGACAGGAACGAATGCGCCAGTCGTCTGGCGGCCCCAGCCCCGGCAGAGGGAGTTCATGCGCAGACCGGAGCCGGAGGCTCTCTACGGCGGCGCGGCAGGCGGCGGCAAGAGCGATGCGCTCATCATCGAGGCGCTGCGGCAGGTACAGATCCCGCACTACCGGGGGCTCATCCTGCGCAAGACCTTCCCCCAGCTGAGCGACCTTGTGGACAAGAGTCTGGTCTACTACCGCCGGGCCTTCCCGGAGGCGCAGTACAACGCCACGAGCCATGTGTGGGTCTTCCCCAGCGGGGCAAAGATCTACTTCGGCTCGATGCAGTACACCAAGGACCGCACGAATTATCAGGGCAAGGCCTTTGATTTCATCGGCTTCGATGAGGTGACCCACTTCGAATGGGAGGAGTACAGCTACATGATGAGCCGCAACCGCCCCACCGGGCCCGGCACGCGGGTGTACCTACGGGCCACCACCAACCCCGGCGGCGTCGGCCACGGCTGGGTCAAGGCCCGGTTCATCACCCCGGCCCCGCCCGGCACTCCCATCGTGGAAGCGTTCCCGGTGCGGATGCCGGATGGGACGGAAAAGGTGCTGGAGCGGGCGCGGGTGTTTATCCCATCCAGCGTCTTCGACAACCCGGCCCTGCTGGAAAACGACCCGGATTACCTTGCAAGTCTGGCCTCTCTGCCCGAAGCGGAAAAACAGGCCCTGCTCTATGGCAGCTGGGACAGCTTCTCCGGTCAGGTGTTCACCGAGTGGCGGAACGACCCCGCCCACTATCAGGACCAGCGCTGGACCCATGTGATCGCACCCTTCCCCATCCCGAAGCACTGGAAGATCTACCGCGGGTTCGACTTCGGGTTTTCGAAGCCGTTCTCGGTGGGGTGGTACGCGGCGGATGAGGAAGGGCGGCTCTACCGCATAAAAGAGCTGTACGGCTGCACAGGCCGCCCGAACGAGGGGCTGCGGATCGACCCGGTGGAGCAGGCCCGGCGCATCCGGGAGGTGGAGCAGAACGACCCGCAGCTGCGCGGCCGGGTCATTCAGGGCATTGCGGACCCGGCCATCTTCGACGAGAGCCGGGGCGAGAGCATCGCCGCCATGATGGAGCGGGGGCCGAACTTCCTGCACTGGATGCCCGGCGACCACACCCGACTGGCCGGTAAGATGCAGTTCCACTACCGGCTGGCCTTCGATGCCGAGGGCAGGCCCATGTTTCAGGTGTTCGATACCTGCAGGCACTTCCTGCGCACCATCCCGAATCTGGTGTACGACGAGAGCAACGTGGAGGACATCGACACCCGGCAGGAAGACCACATTTACGACGAGTGCCGGTACGTTCTGATGGAACATCCCATCTCGCCGCCCCGGCGCACGGCCCGTCCGCCGGTGGGGGACGACCCGCTGGAACTGCACCGGCAGGCAAGGTTTTATCGGATTTAGAAAGGAGTAGATTTTGGATATCGTGGAAGAAAAACTGCCCATCGGGCCGGAGGAGGTCGCCGAGGCGGCGGCTGTTCTGCAAAAGTACAAGGCAGGCAAGGCGGCGCTCGACAAACGGCTGGTGGACAACGAACTGTGGTTCCGGATGGGGCACTGGAAAAATTACCAGAACCCGATGATGGAGGGCAAGCCCCAGCCGTCCAGCGGGTGGCTGTTCAACTCCATCGCCAACAAACACGCCGATGCGATGGACAACTACCCGGCCCCGAACGTGCTGCCCCGCGCGGCAGACGACGAACAGACTGCGCGGGTGCTTTCCAGCATCCTGCCGGTGGTGCTGGAACAGGCCGATTATGAGCAGGTGTACAGCGACACCTGGTGGCGCAAGCTCAAGCAGGGCACCGGCGTCAAGGGGGTCTTCTGGGACCCGGAAGCGCACGGCGGCCTGGGCGAGATTGCCATCCGGCCCATGAATCTGCTCATGCTCTACTGGGAGCCGGGCGTGGAGGATATCCAGACATCGCCGAACTTTTTCTCGCTGCGGATGGAGAACACCAGACAGCTGGAGACCCGCTGGCCCCAGCTCAAGGGCCACAGCGCCAGTGTGCTGGATGTGCCCCGGTTCCTCCACGACGGCGGGCTGGACACCACCGAAAAGAGCGTCGTGGTGGACTGGTACTACAAAAAGCCGGACGCCGAGGGCCGGGTGCTGCTGCACTACTGCAAGTTCTGCAACGGGGTGGTGCTCTACGCTAGCGAGAACGACCCGGCGCTGGCCGGGCGCGGATTCTATGACCACGGCAAGTATCCGTTCGTGTTCGACCCACTGTTCATGGAGGAGGACAGCCCGGCGGGCTTCGGATACATTGATGTGATGAAGGAATGCCAGACCGCCATCGACCGGATGAACCATGCGATGGACGAGAATGTTCTGCTCGCCTCGAAGCAGCGGTATGTGCTGAGCGACACGGCCGGTGTGAACGAAGAAGAACTGGCAGACCTCTCGCGGGATATCGTCCATGTAGTGGGGCGGCTGGGCGACGACAGTTTCCGCCCCTTGCAGACGGCGGGCCTGCAGGGCAACAGCCTGAGCTACCGCAACAGCCGCATCGAGGAACTGAAGGAGATCTCCGGCAACCGCGATATGACCCAGGGCGGCACCGCTGGCGGTGTGACGGCGGCTTCGGCCATTGCCGCCTTACAGGAGGCAGGCTCGAAGCTGAGCCGGGATATGCTCAAGAGCGCATACCGCGCCTTTGCCAGAGAGTGTTATCTCATCCTGGACCTGATGCGGCAGTTCTACGACGAAGAGCGGGTCTTCCGCATCGTGGGGGCCGCAGGCCAGAACGAGTTCGTGCCCTTTTCCGGGGCGGCGCTCCGCCCGCAGCCGGCCGGCACCGTGGGCGGGGTGGAGCTGGGCAGCCGCGAACCGGTCTTCGACATCGTGGTGAGCGCCGAGAAGAAATCGACCTTCAGCCGTCTGAGCCAGAACGAGACCGCCAAGGAGTGCTATCAGCTGGGCTTCTTTGCCCCGGCCAACGCCGATGCGGCTCTGGCAGCGCTGGAGATGATGGATTTTGAGGGCATCGAGAAAGTCCGCCAGCGGGTGCGGCAGAACGGTACGCTGGCCATGCAGCTGGCCGTTTTGCAGAGCCGGTTGACGGCGCAGGAACAGCCGGGGAAGGCCGCTGTGACCGGCCCCGCAGACAATTTGAGCACAAAGGCCGCGGCAGATGCCATGGGCCTTGGAAAGGAGAACCGATGATCCGTGTGATCTACAGTGAACTGGACGGCCCGGAGGGCCTGACCCTGCGGCTGGAAGCGTCCGGCCACGCGGGCTATGCCCCCGCCGGGCAGGACATCGTCTGCGCCGGTGCCAGCACCCTGATGCAGGCTCTGGTGAGCCTGCTGGCAGGGGAAAAGACCGCCCGCAGCGATGCCTGGGATGAGCCGGAAGGCCCCCGGCTGGCCGTGACCGCCGCCGCCCCGCAGGAGCCGTGGGTAGAGGGGGCTTTTGAGCTGGCCAAGGCCGGGTTTGCCCTGCTGGCCGAACGCTACCCGGACAACCTCCGCTTTGCAGACCTGAGCCGCCGGGGCGAAGCGGCCATGATGGACCTGCAACTGTTCGCAGAGGGCGGCGGCGACACCGGCGGCGCGGGGAGCGCCCCGGCCCTGAGCGAGGCACAGGCCCGGCAGGCCGTCGCCTCCGGCACCCTGAAGCCGGGCCGGGAGGAGGCAGCGCCGCCGGAGACCCCGAAGGAGGAGAAAATTCCGAAGACAAACCCCGGCCTGGAAGCACCCTGTCCCGGCCCGGAACCGCCCCGCCCGCCGCTGCCGGAGCATCTGCCGGGCCGACAGGCCGTGGCCGCCCTGCACAGCCGCTGGGCAGCCGAAGAGGCAGCGCTGCGGCAGGTGGTGCCGGAGTTCTCGCTGAAAACGGAGCTGCAGCACCCGGAGATGCGCCGTCTGATGCAGCTGCCGGGGATGCGGATGGCGGACGCCTACCGTCTGGCCCACTACGAGGACGCACTGCGCCAGACCGCCCATGCCGTGGAGCAGGGCGTCGTGGAGCGCATCCGGCAGCGGGCGTCCCGCCCGGCAGAGAACGGCACCCGCCCCGGCAGCGCCGCCGTGACCGGGGCAGATGTTTCCCGCATGACCCGCGCCCAGCGGGAAGCGCTGGAACGCAAGGCCCTCCATGGGGAAGTCATCACGTTCTGAACGCAGCTCCTCTGGCAGGGGAGCGCGAATCGAAGAAGTCCGTATGTTACACCGCAAGAAAGAAAGGAAAACCGTATGAACGACACTGCAATGAAGTTCGACCTCCAGCTGTTCGCCGACCCTTCCGCCGCGCTGAACAATACCTCCGGCACCATGACCGCCGAGATGAAGACCTTCTATGAGAAGCGCCTCATCGACCAGGCCGAGCCGCGCCTCGTCCACGACCAGTTTGCGGATTACTACCCGGTGCCCCAGAACGGCGGCAAGACCATCGAGTTCCGCAAGTACGACAGCCTGCCCA
>OGKG01004639.1_pt1 | contig 11385 bp, 15 predicted proteins | sample 1572201 | NCBI WGS metagenome assembly OGKG01 (sample SAMEA2582146, study PRJEB24529) | metagenome | biome: Human gut stool | place: China | collected 2011 | reverse complement strand
AGAAAAACCGCACTATTAAGCCATTTTCAGGCTCTTTAGTGCGGTTTGTTGTTTTATATTATCCACTTAAAAACTATGTAAAAAGGTATAAAAAATTGCAAACAGGTGGCTCAAGAGGTGGCTCAAAAAATTATGCTCCGAGAAAAAATCAAACTTCTCGGAGCATTTTTGCGAAAAAACCTGCACAAACTTTTAGCTTACATTTTGTGCAAGGTAACTATCAAGCTTTGATACATTAGTCTTTTCCTTTTGTTGAACAAAATGTGTATATATGTTCATCGTTGTTTCGGGCTTGCTGTGGCCAAGCTGATGTTGCACATAAAGTACATCGTAACCAGCATAAAACAAGTTCGTTGCGTGAGTATGTCTTAAATAATGAGCTGTAAAAGGCTGTATAATCTGCGGAACACCGTTAGGGTCGTATTTACTGCGTTAAGCACCCTTGCATTTGATTGCATAGGTGCTTTTATTTTACCCCGCCGTTGGTTTATACGGCTGAATTTCTACCGCAGGCAAAGCGGCAAGGCAGGGCGGTTGCCCTGATTGTGCAAAGTATATAGGCAGGGTGTTTATTGATGATGTGTATTCAAACGGCAAAAAATCGGACGGTGATTATCCGCTGCTTTCAACCGCCATAGCGGAGGGACTTTTTCACCCACGCTGTAAGGACAGCACAAGTACCCACTACCCAGAACTTGACGATTTGAGCGGACCTCTCTCCGATGACGAACTTGCAGAGCTTGACCGCCAAAGAGGACTTGAAGTACAGCAGCAGCACGCAGAAAAGCAAGCCGAACGCTTTGACCGCAGGGCAAAATACAGCCTTGACGAGGATAACAAGAAGTTTGCTAAAGCAAGAGCAGACGAGTGGCACGACAGGGCGGATAAGTTGGCGGAAAAGGTTAAAAACGCAGAAAGTAATTCATCTGAAAATGTTGCAAAATCTCAAAAAGCTGTTATAATGAAATCAGAGGGTGTGTTGGATTTGGAACAAGCAAAAAAGCGTGATCATAAGATTTATATTACTGATACAGCTATAAACAAAGTTGATTTAGTTAAACCAAAGGATTTTTCTGCTGCACAAGCATCTTTTATGAAGAAAAAGCATAAAGAATTGTTAAGTGTTGCAAAAAGCCAAAACAATAGTAATGAAGTACTTTTTATAGAAAATTTAGACTTTAACAATGAAGTCAGAATTTTAGGAGATGAGTTTGTAGTATCACCCGGTAAAAATCCGTTTGCTGTTTCGGTTATAGCCCATGCGGAAAGACAGTCACTTGTATATTTACATAATCACCCAAGTACAAATACATTTTCTGTTGGTGATATTGATACTTTCATTTGCGAAAGAGCGGTAAAAACAATGTCTGTTGTCACAAATCAAGGCGAAGTGTATATTTTAAATAAACTTGACAATTATAATTTTAATGATACTAAAAAGATTTTGACCGAAATTTATAAATCTTATCCTGACGGTGATATAGATGACAAAGATTTTGTGAAAAAATTTTTAAAGCGTTGTCATGAAGGAGGAATTGAATATGCAAAATCAAAATAAAACTGTTATGAATATTGATGATAGAAACAAAGGAAGAAAAGGCATAGAAGAAATGCTGGAAAGAATGGAAAAGATGTCTGACTTGCCAAATAACAGCCCCACGCAGAACAAAACAAGGAAAGAAACAGCGTGAATATCTAACCGCTCCGTAACAAGAGCGGTTTTGTTATGCGTGAATTTAATACAGAGATTAGCACTTAATCAATCGGATTGAGTGCTTTTTTATTATTAATCAAAGAAAGGTTTGATACTATGAGAAAAAGAATTTTAGCAATTGTACTTATGGTAGTTATGATTGCAACAATCGTACTAATTACTGTGGGATGTACCGAGGCAACGCAGGTATCGTACAATGTTTCGCAGGAAGCAGACAATTTCAATGTGATACGCAGGCTTACGGTTATTAACACAAGAACCGATAAGCCCTCATTTGAACTTGTTGCCGCTTTTTCATTACAGGTTGATAATGACGATAACCAAATTGAGGTTGTCTGCGAAACGGGCAAAGGCGAATACAAAAAGCATATCATAGGTCTTAATGATGAAACTATGTATGTTGTAGAGGACATAAGCGGTGCAGAGGTGGATAAATACCGTTATGAAATTAACTTCCTGCCTAAACAGATTTTGCCGATTACATTTAAAAGTAAAGATTAACAACTAAACCCGTCGATTTCGACCGGTTAGAAAGGCGGTGACAAAATGAAAGTAAGAGTAATTACATCGTTCAACGATAAAACCGAGGGGTTTATTAACAGACCAATTAATGAAGTATTTGAATGCTCCGAGAGCAGAGCAAAAGACCTTATCAAACTTGGCTATGTTAAAGAGGCAGTCGAGGAAGTATCTGCCGAGGAAAAGCCAAAGCCTAAGAGAAAATTGACAAAACATATTTAAAACGCACTTGTGAGTGACTGCACAGGTGCTTTTTTATTGTCCGAAGACATTAAACTACGGGAGACACCGAGAAAAACTGAAACAGAGAGACACTCTATAAACTGATTACGGGAGACACCCGAAAAACTGAAAGGATTGATAAAATATGGCAGAAAATAACCCAATACCTAACCAAAACGAACCACAGCCGACACCACAGGGCAACCCTGCACCTGCGTTTGATTATGACAAGCTTGCAAGTCTTATTAACGGCAAGCAGAGCGTAGCCGAAGATACGGTTTTAAAGTCATACTTCAAGGAGCAAGGATTGTCAGCAGATGAGATGAAACAGGCAATCGGTGCTTTTAAGGAGCAGAAAGCCAAGAACACACCCGACATTGCGAAAATTCAGTCTGACCTTGAAAATTCAAACAAGGCAAAGCTGCTTGCGGAGATTGAGAAATCAGCTGCACTTGAGGCCGTAAAGCAAGGCGTAGATGTGGCAAGCATTCCGTATGTGCTTAAAATGGCGGACTTTTCTGCAGTTTCCACAGACGGCAAAATCAACACAGAAAAACTTACAGAGGCGGTTAAGAAAGTGCTTGACGATATTCCTGCATTCAAAACAAAAGCAAGCGAAAACGCTGGCGGTGTTCAGAAGATCGGCGGTGACGGTAACGGTACATCAGACGGTACTAAACAAAATTCAAGCGTTCCGACAAAGAAATGGAACAGATTTAATATTTAAGAAAGGACAATTTAACTATGGCAAACACAAATAACTATGCAGAGCAGTTCAGCCCGGATTTGCTCGAAATTCTTATGCAGGGCACACTTACTTCACCATTCATCACTTCAAATGTAAAATGGGTAGGTGCAAGAACATTCCATTTTACACAGATGTCAACAACAGGCTTTAAGAACCACAGCAGAGAGGGCGGTTGGAACAAAGGCAAATATACACAGACAGATGTTCCGTTCACCTGCGAGCACGACAGAGATATTGAGTTCCTTGTGGATAAGGCAGATGTTGACGAAACTAACGCAACCGCTAAGGTTGAGAATATTTCAAAGGTGTTTGAGCAGACACAGGTTGCACCGGAAACCGATGCACTTTTCTTTTCAAAGGTTGCCGCAAAGGCGCAGTCAACAGAATTTACCCGTAAGATTGAGCTTACCCAGATTGCCGAGGGCGGTATGGGAATTGAAACAAGAGTAACCGAGATTGACGGCTGCCCTATTATCGAGGTTATTGACGATGAGCGTTTCTATGACAGTTTCAACTTCAATCCTGCTAACGGTGGTTTTGAACCTGCCACAGGCGGTCACAAAATCAATGTTCTTGTCGCTTGTGGCGATACCTGCAAGACTGTACCGAAGATTTCAAGTATTTACTTCTTTGCACCGGGGGCACATACAGAGCGTGACGGTTGGCTCTATCAGAACCGTACACTTTCCGATACATTTGTTTTCCCTAACGGCAAAGACGGCAAGATTGACAGTATTTATGTTGATGTTGACACAACGGCGGTTGCGTAATGTATACCGATTACATTGAACAGCAGGGCGGAGATGAAAACAGCATTATCTCCGCCGCTCACATCGACATTCTGACTTTTAACCGCATTGATTTTGAAAAACTTTCGGAAATGCAGAAGAGAATCAACAGCAGAGTGCATAGCAGACTTACTGCTTTTGAAGAAGAAAATGCCGATATGATTTCTTCCTATCTGAAAAATTACAACATCAACGGTGTGGGTATGGAGTTTGGCGCAAGTTGGAATTTGATGTGCATAAGCGGTGTGGCAATTCCTGCGGACCTCTACTCTCTGCTTAAATCAACAGGGCTTTGTTATCCTGCAATATGAGGTGATATGTTTTGAAATTTCCGTCACTTGTAAAAAAGCAGTTCTGTAAAACTCCTGTTGAAGTCACAATATACGGTGAGGGTGTTACCGAAGACGGTGCACCCGTTGTTGCCTTCCACTGCGGAGAAATATACCCGTTAGACACCTTATTGCCGAACACTAATTTGTTTGCGGGTAATGCTCATTGCAATATGCAGTCAAAAGCAAAGACCATATACACAAAAGAACAGAAAATCGTGCAGGTGTCTGCAGTGCTGCTTTTTGACGGTGACATTGCTCCCGACACCCAGACTTTAAGCGGTGGCTTTGTAGTGCTTGACGGAGTAAAGCGTAATATCGTACAAGGCATTAAACACCGCAACCCTGACGGTACAGTGAATTATACGGAATTGGATGTGATTTAATGGAATTTTCGGTAACATCAAAAATCAAGCTGAATCTGCCTGTACTAAAACAGCTCGATACAGCACAGCAAACGGCATTGCGTAAAACCACAGACGCATTGCTTACACAGATTAAAAACAGTCAGGTTATGCCTTTTGATACGGGTAATTTGCAGAACGAAAGCACCTTTGCCGATTACGCAAATCTTGCAAAAGGTAAAACCAAAATCGTATCGAGTACACCGTACGCAAGACGGCTGTACTACCACCCCGAATTTAATTTCAGCAGAGATGAAAACATAGCGGCAGGCGGTAAGTGGCTCATTCCTTGGCTCAAGGGCGGTACACGACAAAACTTTTGTCAAAAGGCATTTGCACGATTTTACAAGCAGGAGGCAGGACTTTGATTTATTTATCTGACATAAGGGACTTTTTAAAGACTGTCTTTAAAGCAGAGCATTACTACATCGGTAAACTCGATAACAAACAAGATAAGTCCCTCGGTGTGTACTCTCTCAAGCAGTCGGGTGCGCCTGTAAGGGCGATTGGTGACGAGAGTACATACAACACAACCAGCGTGTCTTTACTCTTGCACTGGAACAACAACGCAAACGAAACAGAGCGACAGGCACGCAATTTATTTGAAACGCTTTACAGTGTAAAAGATGTTGAAATCAACAAACACACAATTTATATTATTGAACTGCTCACACCCGAGCCTGTCGATGTAGGCACAGACGACAAGGGCGTTTATGAGCAAGTCATTGAAGTTAAATTTTATTATGAAAGGATGTAAATAATCATGGCAGTATCAAGTGGAGTTTATCCATGTTATGAAAATCAGTTTGCGGTAGGTAAGGCAGGTACAGACACCGCCACAACAGCAATCGCAAATTGCGAGGAGTTTTCGGTTGCATTTGACAACGGCGTTGAGGAATGGACAGCGTTTGAGAGCGAGGGTTGGAAGTCAAGACTTATGACAGCCAAGAGCGTTACAATCTCTGTAAAGGGCAAGCGTACAATCGGTGACGCAGGCAACGATGAAATCGCAGAGCTTGCGTTTAAGAACGGCACAGCCGCACAGCTTCCGTTTAAGTGGACTTTCCCGAACGGTGCAAGCGTACTCTTCAAGAATGCGGTTATCTCTGTAACAGCAAACGGCGCAGGCGCAAGCACAGGTGTTGCACCTCTTGAATTTGAGGTTATGTCAAACGGCAAGCCCGAATACACACCTGCAGCCTAAGGAGGTAAAGTATGTCAAAAATTATTGATATTACAAACAAGCTCAATTTTGATGAAAGACCTAAGCTCGTAATTAAAGGCACTGAAATTGAGGTCAACAACGACGCAATTTCTTTTATCAAGGCTATTGCTCTTTTCGACAGCGAGAGCGGTATATCAAGCACTGACATTTTATCTGCGCTTGAGCTTCTCTTTGACGAGGAGAACAGAGAAAAGATTGCAAAACTTCATCTCTCGTTTGCCGACCTCTCAACTGTTATTAAGACAGCAACAGAGCTTATCGCAGACAATGACAGCGAGGGGGAAATTCAGACCCCGGCTACGACTTAATAGATGATTTCGATTTAATCGTATCGAGCTTTAAGTCAGAGTACGGGGTGAGCATTTACTCCGAAGATTTTAAAAAGATGACTTGGGCGGAGTTCAGCTCCCTGCTGTGTGGCTTGGGAGCTGACACACCTCTTGCGAGAACGGCTCAAATTCGCCTTGAGAACGATGAAAATGTTTTGAAGAACTTTACATCATCTCAACATAAAATACGCAACAAGTGGCATTCACACACAGCAAATAAACGCACGCAGGCTGACATAAACACAGCCTTGCATGACTTCGAAATGATATTTGCAAATATGTAAATGTTGCATACAATTTTGTTTATTTTTATAAAATTCTTGACTTTTGTGTATATTTTTGATAATATTTAATAAATGTTAAGTATTATAACATTGTAAAAGCCACTCCAAACGGGGTGGCTAAAATTTTATTAAATTATACAGCGTACATCTTCGGGTGTGCGCTGTTTTTATGCCACAAGGGTGTCACATTTCGTTATGCCCTTTATTTTATATCGAAAGGAGTGTGAGAAATGAGTGCTACAGTTGGCGAAATCGGCTTAAATCTTGTACTGAACAGGCAAGGCTTTTCTAAATCGCTTAATGCAGTGCAGGAGCAGGCAAACAGCGTAAGCAATAAGATGTCTGCTAAGTTAAAAAAACTCGGTACAGCGGTTGTGGCTGCTTTTTCGGTTGCCGCTGTTAAGAATTTCGGTCAGCAGTGCATTGAATCGGCGGCAGAGGTTAATGCCGCAAATTCGCAGTTTGAACAAACATTTGGCTCAATGCAGTCACAAGCTGAAAGTGCTATTGCTACGGTATCTAAAAACAGCGGTATTTTGAAAACACGCTTGCAGGGTGTGGGAACGAGTATTTATGCTTTTGCAAAAACCACAGGTATGGACAGTGCCAATGCATTGAATATGATGCAAGAAGCTTTACAGGTAACAGCCGACAGTGCTGCATATTATGACCGTTCACTCGAGGACACCGCAGAAAGCCTTAAATCTTTTCTCAAAGGCAACTTTGAAAACGACGCCGCACTAGGTCTGTCTTGTACAGAAACTACAAGAAACGCAGCGGCCAACAAGTTGTACGGTAAATCGTTTACGGAACTTTCAGAATCACAGAAACAGCTTACTTTACTTGAAATGGTAAAAGACGCAAATAAACTTTCGGGTGCTATCGGACAAGCAAGCAGAGAATCAGACGGTTGGGAAAATGTAACAGGCAACTTAAAAGAGAGCTGGAATCAGCTCCTTGCGGTTATAGGCAAGCCAATTTTGCAAGTAGCAACGAATATTGTGCAAAAGCTTTCTTCGGCTATCGCAAAACTTACAGAGTACGCCAAAGGGGCGATAAATGCGCTTTCAAAGCTGTTCAACTGGGACGGAGATGATACAGCAAACAGCATTTCAGCCGCTGCAAGCTCGGCAGAAAATTTGAGCAGTGAGGCTGAAAGTAGTTCGGAATCTTTAGAGAATGTTGCAGACAGCTCGGAAAAAGCAAAGAACAGCGTTGCAGGTTTTGACAAGCTGAATGTTATTACTAAATCAGATAGCGGCGGTTCTGATACTTCCGCAAGCAGCACATCGGCAAGCAGTGGTACTTCTGTCGCAAATACTGTTGTTAAAGACACAAACAGCGGTGTTTCGGGTGCTTTTAAAAATCTATACGAAAAGAGCGGATTTAAAGGCTTTGTGGATAATGTTCAAAAGGGCATTAATAAGGTTGATTGGTCAGCTATCGGCAAAAATTGTGAGTCGATATTCAAAAATTCTGTTCCGATAGCTCAAAATTATCTTACACAGGAGCAAAAGGTCGGTAAATCTGCATTCGGTGCGGTAGGTTCATTTGTCGGCGGAGTGGTACAGGTTAGCGGTAAACGGCTGCAAACACTGACGGGCGGTGTTGCAAAATGGCTTGATAAAGACAAGAATAAAATCAACGGCTTTATTACAACCATTGGCGATAATTTCAGCAAAGGCTACGATAATTTATCGACATTCTTTGAAAAGGGTTTTGATGTCATCGGGCAGAGCGTTGACAGAGTTCGCCCACAAATGGAGGACGCAATTTCAAATCTGCTCAGCGGTTTTACAGATTTCGGCGGTGCGGTCGGAACGATTTTCTCGGAGGGCTTTAGTTTAGCTACCGAATCACTTGTAAAATGGATTGACAATGACGGTGCAACTATCGGAGAATTTTTTGACAATATTCAACTTCAAATGGCAGATGTTATGAACTTCGTGGGCGGCGTATTTTCAGACATCGGTAACTTCCTGCTTGGCTGGTGGGACGGCGAGGGCGGTTCTGAGATTTTTCAGAATGTGTGCGATATGTTCCTTAATATCGGCACAACGCTTATGAATGTTTATAATGATTGGATTATGCCTGCGTGGAATTTCATTGTCGGAGTATTTCAGTCCGCATGGACAGATTGCCTTAAACCGATTTTTGAACAGTTATGGACTGTTTTTGGCAAGGCTTGCGATTATATTGCAACAATATGGAATAATTGGCTTTTACCGTTTGTGAATTTCATAAGCGATACATTAGGCCCTGTGTTTAATACGGTACTGAGAAATATTCAAAGCATTTTTGAAACAGTATTCAGAGTTATAGGCGATGTTGTGGGCGGTATTTTAAAATCGTTCGGCGGTCTTATTGACTTTATAACAGGTGTTTTTTCGGGCAACTGGGGAAAGGCTTGGCAAGGTATTCACGACTTTTTCAAGGGCATTTGGGATGGTATCGGTGCGGTGTTCAAATTTATTGTAAATGCTATCATTGACGGTATCAACAGTTTGTGGACAGGCATTTATAACTTTGTTTCGGGTGTTATCGATGCAATCGGCGGAATTGCAGGGGCTATTGGTTCTATCATCGGACAGGATTGGAGTTTTTCAATGCCTGAAAATCCGCCTCTCATTCCACGACTTGCAACAGGCGGACTTGTCAAAGCACCGACACTTGCGGTAGTCGGAGATAACGCAGGCGCTAATTCGGGCAATCCGGAAGTTATTGCGCCGCTTAACAAGTTACAGGGTATGCTCGACAATTCGGGCGGTCAGGATACGGTAATTCTCGGCGAAATTCTGTCGTATCTTAAAAAGCTGTATGAGATGTTCGTAATATTCAGAAACAACGGCGGTAACTACTATCAGTTTGTCGCTGAAATTAACGGCAATGATATTTTTAACGAAATCGTAAAGCAAAACGAGCTTTATAAAAACCGCCATAACGGCAAATCGGCATTTGCGTAAAGGAGGTGCAGGATGTCAAATTATAAAAGTTATTTACTAAAATTCGGAGATACCGAATTTCCTAATAACTATTTCGCTGAATATTTGTCAACACCTGATCAGCGTATGGACAACGATGCCGAGCGTGACGATAACGGCGGTTTACAGCGTTCAACACTGCCGACAGGTAAGACAAGCATTACTTTTTCTACCCACATTCTGCACTTGAACGAGAAAATCAATATGCAGAATATTATTAATTCTGCAATCGTGAACACAGTACAACGCAAATGCTATGTTACCTACTGGAACGATGAAACAAACTCATATGACAGCGGATATTTCTATATTCCAGATATTGAGTTTTCGGTTATGGACGCAAGCAAGACCGATATTCTCTACAACCCGATAAGCATTGAACTTATTGAGTATTAAGGGGGAGCGGTATGATAATTTAACAGATGAGGTCAAAAAGCAACTGCTCAATGACAGCTTGCAAAGGGAAATAATTATCAGCTTTCCTGACGACGATATTCCAGACATCACTGGCGAGAATATTATATCTGAAAGTCTTGAACTTACGCAGGCAATCAGTGACGGCAAGGAGTTTAAACTCGGCGGCTGTATTGCGGGTCAGCTTACTGTAAGAGTGATAAATGTTGACACAGAGCTCAACGGCAAACGCATTAAAGTTATGATGAAACAGTCATACAGCAAGGGGCTTTTATTTCCCTCGTATTCAGTATTGCCGAGTGCAGATTTATATTGCGGTTATCAGTCGGGAGTTATTGAGGTGTCGCTATTCTGCGGTACTGTCAACAGCTCATCAAGACAGAAAAACAGGGCGGTAAAGGAAATTATCGCATATGACGATTTATACCTCGCTTCACAAAAATACGCTTACAACTACTTTACAAGCCTTGCGATTTATTCGCCAAAAATAAGTTTATATGATTTGAGAGTATATCTCTGCGGCAACTTTTTAAGTAATTATGATTACGAAAACGAATTTACAGGCTTTAATGACAGCAATAAGCTGTCGCTGAAATTGGATCTTGTAAAATCGGTTTTCAATGACAAAACCACGATAGCGGACTTGTTGAGTGCGTACTGCGAACTTAATGCTTGTTTTGCAATTATGAGCGGAGAGGGCAAGATAAAGTTTATTCAAATTTTAAATCCTAAAACCGAGGTCGTTGACAACTACAGCAACCTCGACTTTGAGGAATACACAACACGCAGTATTAATCTTGTTAAGTTTAAGTACAACAAGGACAGCTATTTTTCGTACGGTCATACAGAAGAAGAAAAACAAAGTTGGTATATATCGGACAACATAATTACTGCTTGCTGTACCGACATTGCAGGTATTGTTACAAGTTTTAACGATAATAAAGGTAACAACTACATCTTTTACAATTTGTATGCTTACAGGCCTTTTAAAGCTGATGTTTACGGCAGGTGGTGGCTCGAATGTGGCGACAAGGTGAGCATAAAAACAGGCTTTACGGACACGGAAACGGTCGACAGTTTTATCCTTGAACGAACGCTGAAAGGCACTAACGGCATGAGAGTAAGGCTGACGGCAGAAGGTACAGAATATTTAGGAAAGGATGAGATAAATGAGTTACAGCAAAATTAATTGGGTTGACGGAGCTGTTCTGGCGCTGAACGCAACAAACTTAAATCATATGGACGACGGTATCTACAGCAACAGTGTGGATATAGCAGTAATGGGCACTAATACAAAAAAATTATTGAAGAACAAGCTTGACAAAATGCCATTTGATACTGTACCTGTGAAGAACAGTCCTAACTATGTAACGAGCGGCACTGTGTATAACAGTGTTAATTCGCTTAGGCAGACCGTTGTGCAGAACA
>OGKG01004629.1_pt1 | contig 11400 bp, 13 predicted proteins | sample 1572201 | NCBI WGS metagenome assembly OGKG01 (sample SAMEA2582146, study PRJEB24529) | metagenome | biome: Human gut stool | place: China | collected 2011 | reverse complement strand
TGAAGAATTTCAAGTTTCTTGGATTTTGTCTGGGCAAGAATGGTCGCGGCATCTTTATCCGTGTGCACCGAAAGTCTCTTGACAAAGCAAAGAAAACGCTGAAACTTCTTACAAAGCGAAACCGTGGACGCAATGTCCACAGAGTGATGCAGGAAGTAAAGGTATTTATCCGCGGTTGGATTGGCTATTTTCGAGTAGCCGATATGAAGCGGACGCTGCTGTCTTGGGATGAATGGATGCGGCGCAGATTCCGAATGTACATCTGGAAGCAGTGGAAGAAGCCCAGAACGAAGGTGGCCAATTTGAGAAAGCTGGGTATCCCGGCTGACAAGGCTTACCAGTGGGGCAATTCCAGACTGGGATATTGGCGTATCGCCGGTAGTCCTGTATTAAAGTGTTCCATTACAAACGAAAGGCTCGCAGCAGCGGGATACTTTAGTATCCTCAACTACTACGAGTCGTTGCACTTATGCTGTTGAACCGCCGTGTACCGGTCGGTACGCACGGTGGTGTGAGAGGTCGGCTATCTATTTGAGAGAGCCTCCTACTCGATTAAGACATCTGACAGAGGAATATTAGACCTTGTTGGAAGACATTTTACAACGTGGAGCGTCCGAGAATTTACACCAATTCTACACCCATGCGGCATGGAAAAGCATGGATTTGTGTGGAATTATATGAGAAGGTAAAAGTAGAAATAAGACGATACTATGGAAATATATGAAATTCTGCCGGGATATATCAATGTACATAAAATGCACTTGACGCACCTAATTGTAACACGCGGGATTATACACGTATATACAAGCGCAATGCGGATGTTGTGCAGATGTGATGCAAGTGCAGCAAAAAACTTTCGGGGAAGTGCATCCGGCGCAATCTTGATTCTTTGGTGTGCAGGCATTATAATGCAAAAGAAATCAAAGAAAAGGAATCATGAATTTTATGGATAACCAATTATTGCAGATACAAAACAGAACCTGCCGCATCTACGGCACTGCCAGCGCCGAATACCTGCTGCTGCAAATGGTGGATGAACATGACCTTGCAGGGATGGAACGAGAAGTTGAAGCCATACATCGGCAAACCGCACAACCATTTTTGCTGGCCGCTGTCCAAGTAGAGAACTGGAATGACGATTTGTCGCCTTGGCCTGCACCGCCCGTATGGGGTAAGCAGGGCTTTGGCGGCAGGGCAAGGGATACGCTTGCATGGCTGGCGCAGGCTGTGCCGAGCATCCGTCGACAGTATTCTATAAAGGAAGACTGCAAGGTTGTTTTGGGCGGCTACTCGCTGGCAGGGCTGTTTGCATTGTGGGCAGCAACGCAGAACGATGCGCTGTATGGCGTAGCCGCCGCTTCGCCGTCCGTGTGGTTTCCCGGTTGGCCAGAATGCGAAGCGGCGCACCCTATCCAAGCGCAGCGTGTTTATCTCAGCCTTGGTGACCGCGAGGAACATACCAAAAACCAGACTATGGCATCAGTAGGTGACAACATCCGCGCCCTGCACAGCGCCCTGACCCGGCACGGCACAGCCTGCACGCTGGAATGGAACACAGGCGGCCACTTCAAAGATGTCGACCTACGGACGGCAAGAGCATTTGCTTGGGTTATGGAAGGGAAACAGTAACGTGACAATTCTAATAGATGCCGATGGCTGCCCGGTGGTAGATTTGACCGTACAAACAGCCACAAAATATAAAGTGCCCGTGTTGATTCTATGCGATACCGCCCACCAAGTCCAGCGTGACGGCGCACAGACATTGACCTTTGACAAAGGGCCCGACAGCGTAGATTTCGCGCTAGTGAACCGTGTACACCCCGGCGATCTTGTAATTACGCAGGATTACGGGCTGGCAAGTATGTGTCTGGCACGCCGCGCCCGCGTGCTGAACCAAAACGGCTTAGAGTATACGCCCGAAAATATAGACGGCCTGCTGTTCCGCCGCCACAAAAACAAAAAGCTCCTCCGTGCCGGAAAGCACCCCAAAGGGGCATCCAAACGAACGAAGGAGCAGGACATAACATATAGAAACGCTTTAGAAAGAATTTTGCAGAGTGCGTAAAACTCTTTCTAAGTCATCTGAAAACGGTGTAACCGTTATTAAAAATTAAAGCCTGTTCTTACTACAAGAGACCGTAAACCTACATCTACCCCCGTCAGCTCTTATTTTATGCCAAACGGGAACAACGCTCTTTTTCTCTTGCATAAGTTTATACATCGTTTGGCGTAAGATTGGCGTATGGCATGATTTCCGTTAGAAACCCGCCAAAAGAAAAAGCCTGAAATTTCTCGTATCATCAAGAAATTTCAGGCTTTTTTGTGCTCAAATTGACAATTTACTGGTCAATGGGCTTCATCGTGGGGATTCTGATCCTATGTGCCCTACAAGGCTTCGTGATGCTTTGACATCACTTGCTTGCTAATCAAACATCCCTCAAACTACGCTTTTATTTTCCTTCGTTTGTTGTCAATTTGCTGTCATTTTGAGCGCCCCATCAGAGCGCTTCTTCAACGATTAAAAATGTCCAGTTTTGCAGCCAGTCTTTCAAAAGATTCCTGCTTTTTCTGCTCAGTCGCTTCAGCGTAGACATCCATAGTCGTTTGGATGTCCTTGTGTCCCATGACCGATTGGATGACTTTCAGGTTTGTTTCGTTTTCGCAAAGCCTTGTGCAAAAAGTGTGCCGCAAGTGATGCGCCGAGAAATCAGGTAGCAAAACAGCTTCACGGTGTTGTTTCTTTGCAGCGACTTCCTCAGTTGCATTATAATCTGCAATGATCCTTTTGATGGCGCGATTGACAGATTGCGGATTCGGAACATTACCAAAGCGGTTGCAGAAGATGAAGCCTGTCATACCGTCGATTTCAACATCACACTGACCGGATTCTTCCTGTTCTTCTTTCAGCATCTCGAAAGCATCTTTCACCGTATCAAGCATTGGAATCGTCCGAATATCTGCATTAGTCTTAGGCTTTGAAATATGCAGAATAGAAGTGCGATCTTCTCCAACAGGGTAATAGACCAGACTGTGATTGATGCTGATTGTGCGTTTGTCATAGTCCAAGTCGTCCCAGCGCAGTCCAAGCGCTTCACCAATACGGCAACCTGTACCCAACAGTATCGTGAACATCGGCCACCAGTGATAGTAAATTGGATGGTTGGCAATGTGCTCCATAAACGCCCGCTGCTGGGGAATCGTCAATGCATGGCGAGTTCCAGTAGTTTGCCCAAAGGTTTTCTTTACCTCCGCCAGTACGCCATCGGTTGGATTTTTGCGGATGATGTCATCACGAAATGCCAGCTGAAATGTTGGATGCAACAGGCAATGGATGCTTTCCAATGTGTTCGTCTGCAAGCCCTTCATGACAACCAGATAATTATAAAACTGAAGCACATCGGAATACTTAATATCCGCAATCTTTCGTTCTCCAAAAGTTTCACGAACATGGCGGTCATACATATAAAGATAATTGCTTCGTGTTGTTTCCCGAAGGTTTGTCTTTAGGCTTATATAGCGGTCAAACACAAAGTTTACGGTTGCATACCCGGCGACATAAGTGTCTAAGCCATCCAACTGGTTCTTTGTAAGGCGCATCTCCTTTTCTCGAAGCGTTACAAGGTCATTTGCGTAGATGTATTTGCGCCGTCCCAGCGGGTCCGTGTAAGAATACGCATACCGCTTATCGGAGCTGCGCTGCATCTCGCCTTTTCGCAGGGTACGTCCCCGCAGGTCTTTTCGTGTCGTTGCCATATCAATTCTCCTTCCCGAAAGAAGAAGGGCTTGATACTATTTAAGGTCGGACAAAACTTTGTCCAGCCCCTGCAAGACAACTTCTGTTACAGTCAGTTGATGTTGTTCGGCATAATTGCAGATACGCTCATACAGGGCATCCTCCACCCGAATGCTCAAGGTTTTCTTTTTTGCATTTTCGGATTTTGGTCGTCCCATCTTTGCCATAGCTGCTCTCATACCTCCACAGCACCAGTATACTTTCCGTGTGACAGGAAGTCAAGCTGTAAAAAGCCCTTCTTGAAAATTTTTACGAAAAATCGAAAGTTCACACTCTGCTCATTGACATTTCGTCCTTGATTTGCTATTATAATGGTAACAACTCCCCCAGGCCTCTGCGCATAGCGTATGCACACTTGGGGGCGTTTTGCTTATAAAGGAGATTTTTCATGGCAGACAAGGACTTCAAAACGATAGACGAACAAATCGAGATTCTTCGTTCACGCGGCCTTACCATCGAGGATGAAGCCGAAGCAAAGGATTTTCTGCTGCGGAACAATTATTACCGTGTCAGCGGCTATTCTCTGACGCTCCGCAAGAACGATGTTTTTGCGAAGTCTGCCACGTTCCAAAATATCGAAGACATTTACAATTTCGACCATGAGTTCCGTCATATCATCCTGCACCATATCGAAACCATTGAGGTGCAGATGAAGTCCATCTATGCCTATGAATTTACAAAAGTGTATGGGCCGCTGGGTTATCTGGATGCTGCAAATTTCTCCAATCAAGCAAAACATAAGGAAATCGTCGACAAAGCCAACCAGCAGAAGCGGCAGCGGCTGGCCCACGAAGCCTACTTAAAGCACTTCATTAACGACCTGCACCAAGAGATTCCGCTCTGGGCCTATGTTGATTTGCTGACGATCTCCGACATCTCTTTCCTGTATTCCATTTCCGAACGTCCGCTCAAAGAAACGATTGCCCATCGGTTCGGGCTTACTATGAATCGCGGCCCAGAAATTCTAGGGCAGTATATGCACAGCATGACGATCATCCGCAATCTTTGCGCACACGGGAGCCGCATTTACAATCGTCTCTTTGAGCAAAAGCCTTCCCTCAACAAAAAAGAACAGGCGTTGCTGATCCGCCGGGAAGATGGCACAATGGATAATGCCCATTTCTTCGGGTTCTTCCTCATCATGAGAAGGCTTCTGCCTGCCGAGAACTTTGCAGAGATGAAGGAAGCCGTCATTGCTTTGACGGAAAAATATCCGTTTGTGCGAATGGATTATTACGGCTTCCGGGATGACTGGAAAGAAACGCTCTGATTTTGCATAGAATAAAGGTGACTTCTCCCACGAGCTGCTCTGCAGCGCAACACTGTGGGCGGTCTGGGGCCGGGGGATTTTCCTCCGGCCTATTTTTATGCAATGCGAAAGGATTCCAGATACCGCTCGAAAATCTCGCAGTTGACCAACGCCACCTTGTCGATTTTATAAACGGCCTTGGCTTCCTTCGCCAACTCCTGAAATTTTGTCAGACCAAGGCTGTATTTTTCAGCCCCTTCCTGATAGCGGACAAACTTTTTCGCGTTCATTTTTGTTCTTTCAACGTCCTTTCGGGCGTGACCCATAAGCAAAACCTCCATGTTTCATTTTTAATGTAAGTTCAAAATTGCCTGCTCACTCTGCTCATCCTGCACCTTTTGCGCACTGTGAGCAGGCTGAGCAGGGCTTTTTCAAGTTGATTCTTATTTTTTAATCCCACGGACTGGGAACATCAACGGGTAAAAACAGGTCAACGTCTACATTGTGAAAGCCCCGATTTGTGCCAATGCACTTATCATCGTAGACGATGCCCAGACTTTTCTGGTTGTCTTTCAGATGGTGGATAAAGGTTGATGCTGCCAGCGGCTTTTCCAGGTTATCCAGACACCAGCGTTCGTAGACCTTATAGAAATCGGTAGACTTGCACTTGGCCCCCTGCCGAATTTCAAAGTAGCCCTCAGATTTGAGAAAGCCCAGAATGTTGTTGCCCTGCTCCATCGCTTCTTTCAGATTTGCGGCGGTGCGTTCGCTGATGGTAAATTGGTAATTGTTTTGAATCAGCCGATGCAGCCCCTCCAATGCCCAAAGCAGGATGCCCTCTTTTTCGTTCCGCATCTTATCAATGAGGAAAGGATCATCCACCCGGCCAACAGGTTTTTCCTTAGTGGTGAGCAACAGCTGGCGGCGATAGAAACCGTTGGACTTGTCATAGAGTGCGTGTAAGCTGCCATTCCCGAAGCAGGCAAACCGAACATACAGCGTACCCTGCACACTCTGCTGGCCCTTGCGCTCAATGTCAATTTTATCTTCCAGCGTGACAAGAGTTTTAGTTGTTGGTCTGCGGCAGAGCCTCAGTTTTCATGTCATCGTCCACCAAAAGCAGCTTGTACTCCAAGTCTGCACGGGCAAAACGATTGGTTTCCACTTTTTGCAGACTGCCTGTGTACATACTGCTGCCGAACAATTCTCGCAGGATCAGCCCGATTCTGGATTTTCCCTCGCCGCCCTTGCCAACCATCAGCAGCATTTTCTGTGCCTTGGTGACAGGCAGCAGGCAATAGCCAATGTATTCTTGTAAGGCCGGAATATCTTCTTCGTACAGCAGCTCATTCAGAAATTGCAGCCAGCGTGTCGGTGCTGGTGCTTCTGGCACATAGGAGATGGGCAGTCGGTTCATGCAGTATTCTTTTTCAGGGGTAAAGTGACCGTCCACAAAGTATGTGCCGTTTCGGACATGGATGCGGTCTGTCTGAATCTCCGGCGGCTCGGATGCGCAGGCCAACTTAATGGCCTGCATGATATGTTCAATGCGCCGCGCTACGCTGGTGGTTGTATAATAGCGAATCTGCTCATAGATTTCCTTTTTCAATGGGGCTTCATCCTCGATCATGCCATCCACCGTGAACAATCTGCCTTGAAAACAACGCATGGGGTGCAGGCTCAAAAAGTAATCTGCGAATAATGGTTCAATAATTTTTCCGTTATCACCCACCCAGTTTCGGGCAGGTGCACTATGCTGCTTCTTCGGCTTCCTTGCATCGTTCGATTGCTTCTCCAAGGGCAATCACTTCCTTTCCGTTGAGTAGTTGTTGTTTTTCATGCGAGCTTTCCTGCAAAAGAATGTCCAGCAGATACTGCACACGGTCTGCGTAGTGTATGCTTGCGATGAAGCAAGGATGCAGGGGATCGTCAATCTGGTCGGAGAACATCCACACACTGCCGCTCACTCGTCCTCGACCTCCTCCACGGTAATTTTTCTTGCAGGTTCGTGGAAGCGTTCTAAATAGGCATCAAAAATCTCCCGGTTGATAAGCACCGTGCTGTCGAAGCGGTAGATTGCCCCGGCATCGCTGGCAAGCTCCAGCAGCTTCTTGTGGGATAAGCTGTACACGATTTCTGCCTGCTGGTAGCGCAGGAACTGGCGGCGCAGCTTGCGAAGCTGGTCGGGGACTTCTTTCATGGATTTGATAGGCTTGTAGTCGGTTTTCATAAATTTATCCTCCGTTTTTTGTAACTGTCTGACAGAAGTTGGCCGCAGGAGCAAACAAAAAGAGCACCTCTTGGATGATTCCAAGAAGTGCTCTTACAGCTTTGTTCAAGCCTTGTGCGTTTTGTCTGAAATCCGTCACGCTTCATAACGGGACGTGATTCTTCAGGATTTTGCTGTCAAATTGATGTCAAAACGGGGATGACACAGCTTTTGCAAGAAAATCAGAAGTCAAATCTTTCGTTTCTATGTTGATTTCCTTGTAGTTCACTGGTCGATGGGCTTCATCGTGGGGACAGGTCAAGGAAGGCTCACAAACGGCTTTATTTCCCTTTATAAGCCTATCCATGCGGCTTCCTTTTTCCTGCTCCCGTACGTCACCCTACGCAACTCTCCACAACTTACCGGCAATTTGGTGTAAAAGTGGTGTAGTAGTTGGTGTAGTGGATTTCAGACCGAAATGCCCAGTTTACCGTTCAGATTTGCAAAGGAATGGGCTTTGGCTTCCTTGGTGGCTTCCGCGTAAATCTCCATCGTGGTGCTGATGTCCCGATGTCCCATGATGTCCTGAATGATCTTCAGGTTGGTCTCATTTTCGCACAGCCGGGTGCAGAATGTGTGCCGGAGATTATGGCAGGAGAAAGGCGGCAACAGCTGCGGTTCCCGCTTTTCCTTTTCGGCCTTTTCCAGTTCGGCTTCGTTGTATGCCACGCTGATGCGCTTGATGGCGCGGTTGACCGTCTGCGGATTCTGCGGCTGGCCGAAACGGTTCAGGAATACGAAGTCCGAGATTCCGTCGATCTCGTATTCGCACACCAATTCCAGTTCCTGCTGGTTGGCGCGCTCCTGCTCCAGTGCCTTCCGCACTTCGGGCAAGATCGGAATTGCCCGCTTACCAGCGGCAGTCTTGGGGGTGGACATGGTGAAATAGCAGCCGCCCACCTCGTGGTCATGGTACACCAGATTGTGCTGGATGGTGATAAACCCACTCTCAAAGTCGATGTCGCCCCAGCACAGACCAACCGTTTCCGAGATGCGGCATCCGGTGCCCAGCATGAAGGTGAACATCGGGAGCCAGTGCTGGAACTTCGGCGTTTTCTTGATGAAATTCAGAAATGCCTGCTGCTGGGGCAGGGTCAGAGCGTGGCGTTTGGGCGTTTCGTACTGGTGGGCGGCTTTAATGGCCGTCAGGACACCATCCGTGGGATTCACACGGATGTACTCATCGTCCACCGCCACCGCAAAGACCTGATGGAGAACATTCTGAATGGTTTCCAGCGTGTTCAACGCCATCTTGCCGTTGCGGACGATGCCATTGTAGTAGCTGCGGATATCCGACTTGCGAATGTCCTTGAGCTTCATCATGCCGATCTCATCCCGGACGAACCGATTGTACATATAAACGTAATTGGCGAAGGTATGCTCTTTCAAGCCCACCTTGTTCTTACGCCACAGTTCAAACAGGTCATTCAGGGTCAGGCTGCACTCCGGGATGCGGATGCCTTCTGCCAAGTCGTGCTGGATCTTCTCTTCCTTTTCGCGCAGCCCCTCCAAGGTTGCATCATAGATGGTATGGCGTTTCCCGTTTTTCGCAGTCCAACGGTACATATACAGCCCGTCACTTTTGCGATAAACCTCGCCATCCTTCAAAACACGGCCTTTATTATCTTTACGTCTTTGCATATAAACTCTCCTTTTCATTCACAGAATGTTGAAAAGGAGCCTTACGCCATGAGTATACCATGACGCAAGACTCCCTGCAACATCAAACAGTCAATTTTTGAACCGCATCAGATCGAGAATGCCTTGTCCAGATATTCGTCCAGCTTACGGCGTTTGATCAGCCGTTTGGTTCCGTTCCAAAGGACGAACTTGCATTCATCGCTATCGGTCATTGACCGCAGTTTATTGATACCGATCCCAGAGTAAGCCGCTGATTCCTCCAAGGTCAGATTACTCTTTTGCCAAATCGGAACTTCCTTCACTTGCACCTCCAATTCCTTGTAACCGGGTGCCGGGGCAGAAAGTGCCAGCTTTTTGCCCCAAACGCTCCCGATAAGGTTCAGATTTCCGAGTGCCCCTCCTGTGTGCGGGGTTGTGCCGTTGGTTTGTTCGTCTGTTCTGCCTGCAAGCGGTTCAGCAGTTGTAGAACAGAATCCCGTACTTTCTCCTTGACCTGCTCCTTGCCCTTCTGCCGGACTTCTGGCCTCAGGAGCTTCTCCTGCAAGCGGGCAGCGGTGGTCTGCATGGTCTTGAGGAACTTGTCCAGCACGGTATCCAGATGCTTGGCGGTGTACTCCCGTGTAGCCTGTGGTGCTTTGCGCTCCGGAGACAGTACCCACCTTTTCGTGTCCTCGATCATCCGCATATCTTCCTTGCGGGTCTCGGTGCGTACCACATCGGTCACGACCTCCACAGCCTTGTCGTAGGCTGCTGCCGAAATATCTTCCAGCAGGGTCTCCATGTCCGAAACTTTCAGGGTCAGCGCGTCCAGCCTGTCCTGCTGGGCAGCAAGCTGCTCCTTCTGCTTGGCAAGGATAAAGTCTTGCTTTTCGAGATATTTGCGGTTGCCGTACTCCGCTTCTTCCTCCAATTCCAGCCCGTGCCGCTTTGCAATCTCAAACAGCATCTTCCGGCAGGCGGCATCAAAGGTGATCTTGCGGTTGTTGCGGCGGCTGAGGGGTTTGCCCGGGTCGGGCAGGTCGAAGCCCAGTGCTTCCAGTGCCTTTTCCTGCTGGGGCACCACCTCGCCGTACTTGTTCTCGCAGTCGAACACATGACGTTCGTGGATATGGGGGGTGCTTTCGTCCAGATGCAGTGCCCAGTCCAGCACATGAACGTGTTCGCCATACTTGGCTTTGAACTCCTCAATGAACTCCGTGACGAGATTGAGCAAATCCTCTGCGGAGGCGTGTTCATCCAACGTTCCGAGCTGATAGATGGTTTCTTCTGGGCATGTCTTGCGGCTGGACAACAGGTCAGGAATGGAGCGGTTGCGTTCCGTGTGCCGGATCTTGGCGTTGCGCTCGTTCTGGCTTTCCACAAAGTTGGAATAGCGGCTCTCATAGAACTGCCGTTCCACATCCGAGAAGGTCGCCCCCAGATCGTCCGGGTCTTGTGGGTCGAGAGCCGAACGGAAGCCATGGAAGCAGTCCCAGTAGATGTTGACCTTGGCTCGTTCCGGGTCGATGTGTTCACTGTTGGCAAGGTTGAAACTTCGGTCATTGTGTTTGGGGTTATAGGTGCCGTGGGTCCCGGCTCGTCCGTTGTGTCGCGTTAATTTCAGATAGACATCCCTCCGTTTCAACAGCTTGGCGTGGAAAAACGCAGCAGCGGAGCTGCTGGATCTGCCGCCGTTTTGCGCCAGATAATACCCAGTAGGATATGACGCACAGCATCATATCACTGGGCAAGGCGTTCCCCCTTGACTCCCTTCAACGGGCCATTTTGGCCCGTTGATTTTGGCAAGCTGGAGGTCAAAGATTTGCGAATTCCTGCCCACCAGCTCGTCCGGCTTTTTCAGTAGGCCAAAATGACCAACTGATTCTGTTACGGGTAAAATCAAGTGCCGGGTGGCGGCACTTGATTTTCAATAGACCTTGAAGCGTTACGGAAAAACGATGTGCTCATTTTGAGCACTTGCAGCATCCGTAACACGTTTTCGATAGCCTTTTTGCCGACAGGCATTGCTGCAATAACGGGCACCTGCGCGTTTGGACGTGAATTTTTCGCCGCAGCACTGGCAGACTAAATCTTGACGGCGCATTTGGCGGTATTCCCGCTGCCGCCGATTGTTGGCCTGATTGCCGCACCAGTAGCTGTGACAGTATTTCTTGGTGTAGATGGTGGTGTAGAACACCCGACCGCAGCCGCCGCAGATAAGTTTGCGGACAGCGTATCCTCCGGTGGTAAAACCCGTTTCCTCATACGATTCTTTCAAATAATCCTGATTGTTCTGCTCCCATTCTTCGTTTGACACATACATGGAAGATGACCCTCCTTTCACTGGCGTTACAGAAAAACAATGTGGTCAATTTGACCACATTGTTTTCTGGTAACTGAAGAATCAACGTTTAGCCGTTCTCTCTGCATGGATTTCCTGCCCCCTTCCGGCGGCGTTTTCCGGCTCTC
>OGKG01004628.1_pt1 | contig 11404 bp, 7 predicted proteins | sample 1572201 | NCBI WGS metagenome assembly OGKG01 (sample SAMEA2582146, study PRJEB24529) | metagenome | biome: Human gut stool | place: China | collected 2011 | reverse complement strand
TACAGCGGATTTTGCGGCAGATAAGAAAAGTTTACCGAACTCATTTTTCCATGATACGGTCGAAACTGCCCTGCCATCAGCCGCAGTAAAGTCGTCTTTCCACTTCCGTTGCCACCCACAAGACACGAAATGGTATTTGCCGCAAAACGCCCCTTTGTTTCCTTTAACACATCCGGTGATTTCTTCTCATAGCGAAACGATATATTTTTCAAAGAAAAGTCCTGTGAGGATGTTTGCTTTCTTTCATTTTTTTCTTCTTTCCCATCCGGAAACACTGCGCTTTCATAGTTTCCTTCAAACCAGATTCTTGCTTCCTTTTTTGTCAAAAGTCCATCTTCCAATTTCAGATATGACGGCAAAAATTCTTCGAAAATCGTTCCTTTTAACTGTGCCTGTATCGTCCTTGGCTCTCCTATTTTCTCAATTTTTCCGTCTGCCATACATAGCACTTCATCCACAAAGGCAACCAAATCTTCCAGCCGCTGCTCCGCAATTACAATCGTTACACCAAACTCTTCATTAATCTGGCGGATTAAATCATAGATTCTCCGCGCCGCAACCGGGTCTAACTGGCTGGTCGGTTCATCCAATATCATAAGTTCCGGATTCATGGCAAGACCGGAAGCAATGTTTAAAAGCTGCTTCTCTCCACCACTTAATGTCATCGTGTCCCGCGTGACCAGATTTTCAAGCCCAAATGAACTAATCACTTCTGCTAACCGCCGTTTCATCTGCTGCTGTTCCATCCCGATATTTTCAAGTCCAAATACAATCTCATAAGAGACCTGGTCTGTCACAATCTGATTATCCGGGTTCTGCCACACATATGCACAGCCCTTCGCCTGATTGGTAAGACTTCCTTCCTCTCTTCCGCAGATTCCCGTTTCACCGGCAAGTTTGCGTAATAAAGTTGTTTTTCCGCAGCCAGACGGACCGACAAGCAAGGTAATCGTTCCCTGTTTAATTTCCATCTGTTCCACAAAAACCGCCGGTGCTACTTCATCCGGGTAGAAAAACCGGTAATCTTTCGCTTCGATAAAAGCCATGCTGCTTCCTCCTTTCCGTACATCCAAATCGGGATGCCAAGATATAAAATCCAAATCAAAATCTCCCACGCCGGCAAAAATTCCATGTGTATACTTGGGAAAAACCAAACCGGCGCAGGTGCCATTATTTGTTTTCCAATCACAAAAACACCCATCATACATACAACTGTAAAAAGCACATAATCTCCTGCGTTCCATTTGCGCGCATAGAACGATGTGCGCCTTTTTTTCCCATATGACTTTGCTCTCATAGCCATACTGCGTTCTACCGAATCTTCCATCGTTTTACCAAGCAGTGCAGACCAGACATGCGGACGATTTCCATGCAGTGAAATCATCTGTGAAAAATCTTTTTTTGCCTTTGGCACCATACGAAGAATCATGGAAAAAAGCAGGGAAAAAGAAGGAAATCTTTTTCCTGACATCGTCATAATCTTTTCTGAAGTCATCACATGTGAAAAATCGGAAAACAGAAAAATAGTTCCTAACAAAACGACTGCCATATAACAGCCATACAGCACCGCTTCCTTTGTCACGGCGTTCTCATTCAAATAGAAAAGTACCGTCATACCACGGTGATTGAGCAGTGGATTCACAACCACACAAAGTGCCGCCACCGCAAGACTTCCCACAAAGGATTTAAACATTTTCAGAAATCCTCTATTTAGCGAAACATCAATTCCCATCAGTAACAAAAGCAATCCATATAAAAGCGGATGTCCTGCCACAATCAAAAGAACCAGTGTCATAACATAATATACAAACAAAACGACCGGATGCCTTCGCGTCATCGCATTCATGGTTTCCTCCTCTAGTATTCATACTCGCAAACATAATAAAATACAATTACATCGCCATTTGATACCTGATAATTGCTCGCTCCCACATTCGGCGTCATGCCATTGACCGAATACATCCAACCGCTCTTGCTGCCACAGTCAAACTGATACAAACCGCCAATTCCCTTCACATAATAGGTGCCATACATCGGAGTGAACTCGCTATCTAGGGCGATGTTGTTCTCTTTTGTAATTCGCTTCAATATATCATACACGGACTCTTCTGCCGTGAAGGAACATTTACCGGAATAATAAATTCCGGATGCCGGAATCACCTCTTCTAACCCATTTTTCCACAACTCTTTTTTCTTTAAAATCTTCTTACACTCAATTTCAAAAGAAACTTCATTTTTGGGTTTTTCCGTTTGCTTTTCGGTCGGTTTTACAGTTACAGGTTTTTCGGTCGAAACCGGTTTTTTTGTAACATTTTCCCCGGATTTTTTTTCTGTTTTATTTCCTTTATCCTTTTTTGGTGCAGTCACAGCCGCCGGCTTAGCAGTCGGTTTTTCTGTATTTTTCCCTTTGATTTTCTCTTTTGGTGTACTTGTGCTTACTGCCGTTTTCTGCTTGAGAGTCTTTGTTGGTTCTACCGATTTTGTTGATTCCGGTTTCGCCGTCTCCTTTTTTTCCACAGAAACTACATCTTCTTCGGAAGCATAGTGTGGGTTTACTTCTTTATTCGGTTTTTGTATGCCCTGTATCACTAACGCCCCGATGATAACGAAAAACAGTACCACGCAGGCGATAATTCCTTTTTGATTCCACTTCATCTGAAAGCCTCCAAAAAAAACTTCTTATATGACAGAGTAACAAACAATGGACAAATCTGTCAAGCGTTGGTATAATATCTTGCGATGGTATAAATAATATTAGTAACCATGAGGTTCTTTTAAGATTAATAGGGAAGACGGTGTGAATCCGCCGCAGCCCCCGCTGCCGTATTAGGGGATGGCTTGTACATAAATGTCACTGGCATATGCCGGGAAGGCGTACAAGATTGGTTAAACCTTCCAGATGAACCTTAAGTCGGAAGACCTGCCTTATGGTGTGAAATGTGACCTTTCGGAGGGAGAGGAAATGTTTTGACTATTCATTCTAGTCATCACAGGTCCTTGTATGCCCTTTTTTCGGGAATACAGGACTTTTCTTATGTTATCGCAATACCAGAACAAAAATACGCGATACGCGAGAAAGAAGGTTTTTCTATGAAAAACAAAAAGAAACTTTTATCTGTTCTCTTAGTCTTTGTTATGACGGTAAGCGTCTTTCATGGCTATGCAGCAAAAGCAGCGGATACAGTCAAAGTAACACTTCGCCTTGAGCAGGATAATAAAACACTTGTTACACCGGTTGAAGTTACTCTGACTGATGCAGACAAAAAAGATTATGGAATCGGCCTCAGTACCAAAACACTTACCCCGCTTCATGCGCTGGCTAAGTATCTGACCGAGAAAAAAGGTGCCACAACAGAAACAATGAAAAATTATATTATGGCAAGTACAAGTCAGTACGGTTTGTTTGTTAACGGTATTAGTATTGACGGCAACTCTGATGGCAGTGCTTCCTCTGACGCTTTGGACGGCGTAAACTGGGGATATGCTGTAAATAATACAGACCCGGGTGTCGGTATGAGCTCCTATTCATTAAAAAATAATGATGCAGTCACCATCTATGGACTTTGGGGTGGCGGCACATGGCCAAATAACGTAGAAACAAATTACAGTTATTTTGAAAACAGCACCTTGAACACAACAATTTCCAGCAAAACTACTGTATCACTGAAGGGTGTAGGTTACGACGAAAATTACAATCCGATTATTAAGTCAATTAGTAAAGCAACTGTTGTAGCAGCAAAATACGAAAATGAAACCAGCACAGCAACCACCGGAAATGCTGTTTCTTTAGTTCAAACGGATGAAAACGGTACTGCTACTCTTTCCTTTGATAAAGCAGGTACTTATGTACTCTCCGCTTACCGTTTGGACAGCGACGGCAAACACTCCAACATTTCCAGACCATACGGAATTGTTAAAGTGCTTGCTGCAGTTACTACACCAACGGCTACTCCGACCGCTACGCCAACAGCTGCTCCAACCGTTACACCAACAGCTACTCCAACCGTTACACCAACAGCTACTCCGACCGTTACACCAACAGCTACTCCGGCAGGAGATTCTCTTGGCAAACCGGTTTCAACAAAAACTCCGACTGCCACACCAACTCCGGCATCGGATGACAAGGGTATTAAAAAAGTTGCAAAAAAACCTACTAAGGTAAAAGTTGTTGTGAAAAAGTCAAAGAAAAAGAAAAAATCCGTAACTGTTTCCTGGAAAAAGGCAGCAAACGCAAAAGGATACCGCATCGCACTTTCCAAGAAAAAGAACGGTAAATACAAAAAAGTAACCGATACGAAAAAAACAAAATACACCTTTAAGAAAACAAAGGGAACGTATTATGTAAAACTGACCGCTTATGTTGTAAAATCTGACAAAGCTACTTTCAGTAAAGCAACAAAACCGGTAAAATTCAAGGTAAAATAAGATGAAGAAAAAGACATTTTTATGTCTGATACTCACCGCTGCCATCTTCCTTAGTGCATTTTCGACTTTTCGTAATGAACAGGGTATGGATGGTGCCAGCGTGGTATCCTCTGTAACACCGGAGGATACCGCCAATTGCGGTGCTATTTGGACAAAGAAATTTTCCACAAAGGGAATCTCATACAACTCTATTCCGATTATGGGAACAAACGGCACCTATGTCGTAAATTCGAATATACTTTATGAACTGTCTTATGCAAATGGACAGGTTCTCAGACAAACTACTTTAAAAGAAAAAATGAACAGCGTCTGCAATATGCTTCTTGAGGAGCATTTTTTATATATTCCGCTGGCAAATGGCACGATACAATGTGTTGACATCACTTCAATGACAAGTCTATGGCAGAGCGAGTCGTTTGGCGGACAGTCTCTTTCGACTACCTTTTGTCAGGACGGCTATCTCTATGCCGGCACGACAAATGTTTTGTCAAATGGTACAACCACAGGTCTCTTCTACTGCCTGAATGCAAAAGATGGCTCAACCGTCTGGACTTATGAAGATAAAGACCATCCGGGCGGTTACTATTGGAGCGGTGCCATTGTCTATGAGGATGCACTTTATTTCACCGGTGATAACGGCATTTTAGTAAGCCACAGTCTCACGGAACCGGTTGTATATGATACCGCTGTTCTGACTACGGCAAACATCCGCGCCGGATTGACCTATCACAAAGAAACTGATGCCCTTTATACCGTGGCAAAAGACGGTACATTATTTCAGATTCAATGCGGGAATCAAAAGATTACGAAGGTTTCCTCCGGTAAAATTATGAATGGTGCCAAATTTATTACCTGCACCAGCACACCAACTATTTATAACAATCGTTTATATGTTGGATGTATGGCAGACCAATATGGTTATGTCTGTGTCATGGATGCCCTGACTTTAAAACCTATTTATCAGGTAAAGGGATTTCAAAATGCTGAAGTCAAATCTTCTCCTCTTGTTTCAACCCGTGGTTCTTCCACCGGAGAAGTAACGGTCTATTTCTCCATGAATGCTTTACCGGGTGGTTTGTACGCTTTTAAAGATACAGAAGGAAAAACAAGTGCCTCACTTCACACTTTGTATATTCCACAGGCAAAACAATACTGCCTGTCCAGTATTACAGCCGATGACAAGGGGCGTTTATACTATTCCAACGACAGTGGAACCCTGTTTTGTGTTACGCTTGCCAAAGATATCCCTGCCACAAGCACACCGACAGTCACAAGCATACCGGCTGCGACAAGTACGCCGCCTGTTTCTAATTCGCTTGCACCGGCGGCTAAAAAGTCTGTGTCAAAACCGAAGAAACCATATAGCGTTAAGGTAAAGAAAAGCAAGAAAAAATACAAAGTCACCTGGAAAAAAAAGAGCAAAAAATACCAGACAATTATCTCCTACCGATATGGTAAGGGAAAATGGAAAAAGAAAACAATCAAAAAAAATACGGCAGCAACGATAAAAAAAGGCAAAAAAAGACTGCAAATCCGACTGAGATGCAAAATCAAAAAACAGTCCAAATGGATTTACTCCTCTTATACGAAAACCTTTTCATTTCGCCCCTAATATGCTAAGATAAAAAAAGTCATTGGATTTACAAAAGGGAGGTTTATAGTATGAGTAAAGAACAAGAACAACTACTGCAATGGATTGATGAATCCGATAATATTGTGTTTTTTGGCGGTGCCGGTGTCTCAACAGAAAGTAAAATTCCGGATTTTAGAAGTGTTGATGGATTATATAAACAGAACTACGATTATCCACCGGAAACGATTCTGTCCCATAGTTTTTATATTCGTAACCCGGAAGAATTTTACCGCTTTTACCGGGATAAAATGCTGTTTCCTGACGCCGAGCCAAATGCCGCTCACATTGCTCTTGCCAATTTGGAAAAGCAGGGCAAATTAAAAGCAGTTATTACACAAAACATCGATGGTCTGCACCAAAAGGCAGGAAGCAAGGAAGTACTAGAACTCCACGGCTCTGTTTTGCGAAATCACTGCACACACTGTCATAAATTTTATTCTTTAGAAGATATTTTAGCTATGGACGGTGTTCCTCACTGCGAATGTGGCGGCATCATAAAACCGGATGTCGTTCTCTATGAAGAAGGACTTGATATGCCGCTTATGGAACGTGCCATTTCCTATATCCGCGATGCTGATTTGCTGATTATCGGCGGCACATCTTTGGTTGTTTATCCGGCCGCCGGGTTAATTGACTACTATCAGGGCGATAAGCTGGTACTCATTAATAAGGATAAAACTTCAAAGGATAATCGTGCAAATCTTATCCTGCACGAACCAATTGGTGAGGTCTTAAAACCGCTCGCCTGACAAATTATTTCTTAATCTGCATGAAATTGATTTTTGCGGATGCCAGTACATTGCGTGGAAACATCTGGTTTACACCACTTGTTCCACCGTTACCGGTATCCGTTATTTTTTTCGGATAAAGGACAAGAGAAATCTTCTTTTCTTCCTTTAGTTTTTCCTCCATCGCCTCTCCTGCAAGTACAATACTTGGCTTTTCTTTATTGATTAGAGATAAGGTATATGACATCGGCTTTTTCGTTTTGCCATCTGCACGGCAGCCAACAAGTTGAAGCCCATTATGTAAAACTGCACTCTCATCCAAAAGCAGATGCACACCTGCACCGGAGATTTTTTCTTTCTTTTCCTCCACAAGGGCAGAATCTGCACTTCCTTCCACCATATAAATGCCCAATGCCGCCTTCATTTTTTTGATACTTGCAAGAGTCTTATCTATCGTTACCTCATTTGTATGTCTGCCGAATAAATTTCCTCCAAATAAAATAACATCCGGCTTTTTCTCATTCACCTTTTCCACCAGAGAATCAAACGCATGAGCAGTCATATCACTGCCTACAAAGCAATTGGAAATATAAACAATGGAAGTATCCTTAACAGGCTCTTTCTTATTCTCCTGCAAAATGACAGTCTCCTCCCATGATATGCACCGGCTTTTCCAGAAAATAGCTGCACCGACACACATGGTGACAACAAAAAAGCCAAGAATCAATTTGGTCGGATGATTGAAAAAGCGGTATATTTTCCCGCTGCATCCTGCTTTTTTTCCGATAAAACGAACAATGCCACGCACAAAACACAAAATAGGTGTGAGTATCATAACACTGCCATATATTACAGAATATGCATGCATAATGACGGAAACTACATCCGAAATCATTGCGGATATTCCGGTTTCAAAAAGGAACACAACTATTAAAGAAAAAACATGTAAAAACGCGAAAAAGACCACCGGTACTTTCCCGCGTTTCCACAAATCATAATATCGCAAAATAGAATAAAACCATGCTCCTAATGCATAGCATAACGCAATCACAACTTCTATCATAAAAGCACCCCTTGTCGTATGTTTTACTACACGGGTAGTGTATAATAGAACTGCTTATTTGTCAACCATTATTTGGTTTTGAATTTCTTTGTTTTGCTCCATTTTGAAACGGTTTTCTTTCCGTTTATTACCTGATACGTTCGGATTCGTATATAGTATTTCTTTTTCGTTTTTAACTTTTTAATCGTCCGGCTTTGTTTCTTCTTACCGGAAATCGTAATCGTCTTTTTCCCTTTTTTGAAAGATGCAGACGTGCTATATTGAATCTGATATCCGGTAATTGATTGTGCTGACTTCTTCCAGCTTACCGATACTTTTTTCTTGCCTGCTTTCACCTTTTTGATAACCGGCGCTTTCAGAACAGCCTGCTTTGGATTCTTGTTTGTATTTGCCGGTGCTGTCGTCGGTTTTGCGTTGGAAGCCGGCGTTTTCACAGGTGTTCCCGAAGTTTTCTGTGTCGGCGTAGGAATTGGTGTTGGTGTTGTCTTTGGTACCGGAGTAGGGGGAGGTGTTACCAGTGGTGTCGGCGTTGGTTTCGGTGTTGGAATCACAAGATTTTCCGGCACTTTTCCTATTTTTACATCCGTGTAATCACTGTACAAATACCGGTCTGTTTTATTTGCTGTTAACCAGTCTTCCTGCTCTTTTGTTGCCGTATAAATCGTCGATGGATTGTGCATTTCATAGAAGATGTAAGTATCCCATGTTTCCAGTTTTGTTCCATCAAAGCCGGTTCCAAGTCCAATCGCCACTAAATTTGTACAATTATAAAATGCCTGCCCGCCAATCGTTTGTATCTGGTCCGGAACTTCCACCTTCACAAGTCCGGTACAGTACGAAAATGTATATTCCGGTATGGAGGTCATCGATTTCAAATCCGGTAATTCGGTAAATGACGTACAACCGGAAAATACTGAGCCTGCCATTGATTGTAAATTCTCTGACATCGTAACTTTATCCGCTTTCAGACTGGTACAATTACTAAATGCCCCATATCCGATTTTCTTAATCTGAGACGGAATTGCAATCTGCTCTAAAGCAGAACAACCACTGAACGTATATGGCGGAATTTCTTCTATATTAACCGCCTTTGATAAATCAACAGAAACCAACGAAGTACAATTTTGGAATTCACTACCGCCAAGTTTTTGTAAGCCTGCTCCGAGAACAACCGATGTCAGTTTTTCACAATCCTCGAAAGCTCCCTCTGTTGCTAAATTGGTTATTCCAAGGATTTTAACGGAATCCGGAATCACAACCTGTTCCAATTCACTTCCCTGAAAAGCCTGATACCCAATCTGCGTCAAACCGTTCGGAAGTGATATACTCCGAATGGCACATCCCTTAAATGCCTGCCCATCAATACAAATTAATTTCGACGGAAGTGAAATTGATGTTAAATTTGTTGTTTCTCCAAATGCACTATTTCCAATAAATGTTACGTTATCCGGAATATGAACTGAAGTTAATGCACTGCAGTCCTTAAACATAGTCCCCGGAACTGCCGTCCAGCTATCCGGAATCGTAAATGAACGTAAAGACTTACATCCCCAGAACAAACCGCCGGAATACTTATCCTCATCATTCTCATAACGGTTTGTGCCATCATAATCTGCTGCGGATACTGTAAATTTCCCATCTTCCGGGAACACAACATGGTCTAACTTTTCACAGTCCATAAACGCATTCGATGCAATATGCTGTACAGATTTTGGAATATTAATACTTTTCAAATTTTTACATCCTGCAAATGCACTGCAGCCAATAAAGGTTAAGCCCTCCGGAAGTGTTACCGTATCAATCGTACACTCACGGAATGCCCTCGAACCTATATAGGTAAGATTTGGTGTCTTATCTTTTCCAATCGGCAGTTCAGTCAACTCCGAACAGTTTGCAAATACATCTTTATATACGGTTTTTAATTCCTCCGGATATTTTAGCGTAAACTTAGACATTTTAGAACAATTATTAAATGCCATTTCTCCCAAATAAGTTAATTTTCCTTTTATCGTAACACTTGTAAGGGCTTTACAACCACCAAATGCCAGTCGCGGTAATGTTGTAATCTTCTCCGGAAGTTCAATCGTGGTTAAACTTTCGCAGCGGTTAAACGAATGATATCCCAGTGACGCAACATTACCCCATTCAATTGTTTTTAGCTGGGTCAACCCCTCACACAAATGTGAGGGTACTTTTGTAACGCCGGACTCAAATGTAATTTTTTCAATTGCATCTCCGGCAAGACAGGCACCATCATTTTTCTGGTTCACTTCTTTGTCATCATCCAGTGGATATGTGTCGTAAATCGATGTTGTACCTTCTGGAATTGATATCTCATTTAACGAATCACACTCATAGAAAATGTATTTCCCAAGCTGGCAATTTGTGGGAAGTTTCACTGAAGAAAGCACACTGCATCCATAAAAAGCATAATTATCAATTTCCAAAACACCTTTCGGAATATTTATGGACGTAATTGTCGTGTTATCCCGAAACGCATTCTGTCCAATAACAGTAACATTATAACTTGCCCCATCCCAATCAATCTGGGAAGGTATTGTTATACTTTGTGATGTCCCCGTATATTTTTGCACTGTTGCTGTTTTTGTTTCCTGTGTCAATTGATAGGAAAAATCACCTTCTAAATAATTGACTGTGTCTGCTTTTGATGACTGCCCCATAAACCCTATTGAGAAAAAGAATGTCAACATAAAAAGCATGCTAAAAATGAAACATTTCCTTCCTTTACAAACTTTATCATTCACCTTAACCATCTCCTTTCTTAATTTCATATAAATCCGTTTCATTATACTGAATTAAGCACAAAATGGTAAGGTTACAAATGTCTCATGTTCGCTTTTTTGCTGACATTCCTGTGATTTTAGTTATAGTTAAATTTCAATTTATTTAATGATACATATTTGGTCTGACTCCGCTCGCCATTCAGAATCTGAATGTTAAAGCCGACGCCCTCTTCCAGTTTGTGTGGCATGGAACCATTATATTCTGTTAAATCAAATACCGTATGTTCCTTCGAACCAATCAACTTATAGTTTCCTTTATCTAAAATATCGGAATCACTGTAGCCATTCAGCGCCTCAGCAGAAACAAAGGCACATTTCTGATAATCCCCCTCAAAATCAAGTTCTGTTCCGGAAGCATCATATACACCAAATTGAATCTCAAATGAGGTGACATCCTGTATACGAATTCCCTTTTTTAACAAATACCGGCTGAAATCAATCGCAATCATACAACTAACTTCCTCATCGTATTCATTTTCAAAAAGCATCAGACCATCGAGTTTATTTACACCACTCTCGACAAGACCACTGCCAAGATTCATGTAACCAATAATGTCTTTATCCTCCAAATCCGCAACCAATACTTTCGGTTCCGCAACCGTTTCCTGTCTAACCGTTTTTTCCCGGAAATGCTCCGGCCATCCATCTTCTGACAGCAGCAACTCCATTTTTAAAAGAATCAATTTACGAATCCTGCTAAATTCACCATTCGTAAACTGAATGTTAATCCCCACTGCATCGTGAAGTTCAT